>RCNB010000571.1_pt1 | contig 39375 bp, 30 predicted proteins | sample 2041321 | NCBI WGS metagenome assembly RCNB01 (sample SAMN09708232, study PRJNA481090) | Marine sediment metagenome, whole genome shotgun sequencing project.
CTGATCTTCAGGTCGAGCAGCGCCAGCCTGTTGTTGATCAGAGCCTGGACCAGGCTGAGCCTCTGCTGGGACAGCTGGAGCTGATAGAACTGCAGATCCTTGGAAGAGAGGTCGCCGTTGCGGTAGCGCTCCAGGTTGATGTCGTAGGTGAGTTCCGCGTTTTTTATGCTTTTTTCCGCGATCTCTATCTGACGTTTCTGGTTCATCAGGCTCCGGTAGGCTTCGCGGATCTCGGCTTTTATGCTCTTCATCTCTTCTTCTGCCGAGAGATTGGCCGTGTCGATCTGAGCCTGGACAGCGGCCAGGTGATGTTTTTTCTGTCCCCAGTCATACAGGGGGATGTCCAGGGTGAGGGCGATCAGGTAGTCGGAGTTGGGCGAGTCGAAAATGTTGCTGAAATCTTGGTTTGTACCAGTCAGCCCGAAACCGGCTTGCAGGTTGGCCTTGAACTCATTCTCGGCTCCTGCCACGATGAGGTTATTCAGGGCATACTGGATCTCGATGTCCCTCTGCCGCAGTTCCATGCGGTTTTCCAGTCCGTGGTCTATGGCTCTTTCAAGATCCACATCCACGAGGGTTTTCTGAATGTCGGCGGAGACATCGATCAGGGCCTCCAGCTCCAGCCCCAGCAGTCTTTTAAAGCTATCCAGGCTGTTGGCGTGCTGCATGCGCAGATTTTCCAGCGAAGCCAGGCTGTTGTCCTTGGTTATGTCCGCCTGATAGAACTCCTCACGCGCGGACAGGCCTGCGTCTACCTTGCTCTGGATGATGTTGAGGCTCTCCGTGGCGTTATCCAATTCCTCCTGGGCGATCTGGATACTCATCCTGGAATAATAGAGATTGAGAAACTGCGACGTAACCTGTCTCTCGATCGAAAGCTTCTGGATGGCATAGTTCATCTGTGTGTTCTCCAGGGCAAGCTCCAGCTCCTGGATCTGCATCATGGTGCGGTTATAGGTGAAGAGCGGCTGCTGGAGGTTTATGGACAGGGTGTTGGAGAATCCGGATGACTTTTCCGCACCTGCGGCGGAACTCGAGGCTTCTGTCCAGTTGAATGTATTGGTGACGAACAGCATCCCGTCCGTCCATTTGACCGGCTGGCGGATGGTCAAGCCCGCCTGCGATCTGGTTTGGGTCTGGGTGTTGTAGTCGGCGATGAGATCGTTGAAGACCCTGCTGCTGGATGTGCGGTAGGGTGTCACGGCCAGGCTGAACTGTGACTTGAGCCCTGCCTGCTGGGCCATCAAGTTTCGCTCGCTGGTCACGAGCGAATATCCTGCCTGGCGTATGGTCGGGCTGTTCTGGAACGCGATGTTGAGGGCCCTTTCCAGGGTCAGTTCTTCTCCACGGGCAAGAGATCCCGGAACCAAAATGAAGGCAGCACACAAGCAAGCGGCTATCCTCCTCCTCTTCCTGAGCCCCAAATTCCATGCCTTGTGTAGATATTTCCGGACTGATGTATTCATGGACAACTCCATTTCCAGGTGTTAATCCTGGTCTGTTCTAACCCATTTCACTGCATCGGCCGTGAGGAAGGCTCCCTTGCCCTTATCCGTTTGCTCGACCGTGTTCGGTCCAGCGGACAGGCGGAATGTCCCCAGCAGGACCCAACCCTGGGCTGACTCCTGGATGTCGAAGGGGATCTCCTCGGTGCCGTCCTGGTGGCGTACGATGAAGTGTTTTTCCTCCTGGGTGGGGCGCCGCCGGCGTCCCTGGTTCCCGCCCCGCTGGCCTTGTCCGCCCCGGCCACCGCCGAAGTTCATGGTTTCGTTGTAGAAATAGATGTCGTAGCTGCCGCTTTCAGGGAGGTCAACCGTCCAGGAAACGGTGTTGCTGCCCTCCCCGACCTTGATCATGTGGCCGGTACGGAGGATGGTGCCGTAGAAATCCTGTTGAATGACCGGGCTCCACCGGCCGGGAGGGTTGGTGGGATTGTAATCCAGATACTCCGTTTCTGTGCCCGAGCGGTCAAAGAGCCGGAGGATGGCCGTCCGGAGCCGGCTATCCCCCCCGCCCCCGGACACAGCGAATCCCGGATCCTCGTTGTCAACGATGTATTCCCCCTCATCGGTCTGTCTGTCTGCATCATAGGGGAAGGTCCGCTCCCCTTCGAAGAACGTCTCCGCATCCTCCGCGTTCTGCCTCATCATCATGAGGTTCATGGTGGCGGGAATGTTTTGGGAGATGGTTGTGTCCACCGTGAGCAGCATGGGCCGGCTGTCCAGAAGAACGCCGATCTCTGTGGTGGTGTTCGGTGGGATGAGGACGGTGCGCTCGATCCCGGATGGAGCTCCTCCTCCCATTCTATCCCGTCCTCCTCGTCCCTCTATAATGTTGAGCTTGACGATCCCCTCGGCATCGGAAATGTTGGAGACGGGCAGGAGGATATGCGTGCGCTGCTGCTCTCCATCCTGGACATTGTACATGCCCACCGCACCCAGGGTGAACGCCGGCACCTGTTTATCCGCATACCAGGCGGCCATCACAGGTTCCAGGTCGAATTCCTTGTAGGCGAAGAGGAATTGGAGAAAATCTTCTTCCGAGATGGTGCTGAATTTTTTCTCTTTGATGAAGGAGAGGAGCTTTTCGTCGAAGTTGTCTTCCTGAATGCGGGATTCGATGGCGGTCATCAGATATTTACCCTTGGCCAGGATGACATCGTAGAGCTGGTCAGGATCCAGGCTTTCATCTTCCAGGAGCTCGGTCATGGAGTTTCCGTCCAGCAGGCGGTTGATCCTTTCCTGTTCGGTCATGCCGCCGCTCCGGTTGAAGCGGAAGCTGGTGGCGGAGATCCGGTCCTGTAGCCAGGACTCGAGGGCCGAGTGGAGGATGGGCCAGCGGTCCGAAGCCAGGGTCGCAGTGAATGCAAAATAGTTCGGTAAAAGGTTGTATTTCGCATCTATATCGGATTCCGTCACGCTGGAAAGGGCGTTGTCGCGAAAGCCTCCCTGGCCAGGCTGGGAACCGAGGAGGTTGCTGCGGACAAAGCGCGTGAAATAACTGTTTTGGATCTGGGCGGATGTGATCTCCATCCCTGCGCGCGCACTGCGTCCCATTCTTCTCTGCATCATCCGCGACATGGATGCGAAGTCCGCTCCTTGGCACAGAGTCCCCATCTCCGGCAGAAAAACCGCCTGGGGCTGTACGGTTTCATCGGCCGCACTCCAGAGACGCTTGTGGCTGTAGAAATGGATGGGGACCTCCACCAGCGCCAGCTTTGTGAAGGGATAATCCAATCCGAGGATGACCTCGAATTCGTCCTTCAACTGGGTGATGGTCTTGGGCAGGTCTTCGGTGATGGCATCGAAATACTGGGTGAAGTAATCATGCCCCGGAAGCGTGTAAAGCGTATACTCGACATCTTCGACCTTGAGAGACCTCTCCTCAAAGGGCCCGACTGTCAAGGAGATCTGAGGCAGAGGTGTCCCGGGGCGGAAGGCGTAGACTTTGCCGCCGTCAGATGTTGTGATCTCAGACGGGCCCTGGGATACGGCGGTGCGGCCCTCGGGCACACGTACACTGAGCGTATACTGCGAGAAATCATGGGCCACCGCTCCGGGGAAGCGGTGACTGAGGGGGATCCCCGCCCGGGGATACCACCCGCATTCCGGGGTCAGATGGACAAACTTCTCGGATAGGAAGAGATATTTCTTCGGGACATTGTAGAGCCCCAGCTTGGAGGGCTTGCGGAGGCTTTCACTCTCGATATCCGGGTAACAGTAGGCCTCCAGCGGAGTCCCGGCATAGTCGATCTGGATGGTGATTCCGGTACCCGGAGCCAGGGGATCCGGCGGCTGGATGAGGAGAACGTGTTCCCCCCTGACAAAATCAAGGGGCGAACCGCCGGCAGAGACACGTCTGACCTGGAGCCCCGGATTCAGGGTCAGGAGCAGGGATTCAGCGGGCTCCTCGAGGTCGTTTTTGAGAACGATCTCCGCAGCAGCCGACAGGGTTTTGCCGGAATACTCCACATTCAGGAAACAGGATTCCATGTTCAGTGCGGGAAGCTCGGCATATTCCCGGCTCTCTGCCAGAAGGTCGCGGCGAAGGGAATCGACGCTCCGGTTGGACTGGATATGGACAAATATGAGGCCAAGAGCCGAGAGGATGAGCAGAGCAGACAGGACCCCGGACAGGGCCGTGGTGAAAGCCGATTGCCGGAGCCGCTTGGCCAGGAGCACCGTGCCGAAGACGAATCCCAAACCCAGGAGGAGGATTGGAAGCCGCAGCAGCAGAAGCTGTGCGCTGTTGCCCAGTCCCATAAAATCGGAATACATCAGCGGCGTGTGGAAACCGAATATGTCGAGGATGAAGTCGGCCTTGTTCCCAATGGCGATCAGGCTGAGGGCGGACACGGCCAGGCCCATCAGTATGACGGCTGCCTGGCTACGGATGACCACCCCCAGGACAAAGGCCATGCCGATGAGGAACACCAATGTGGGGAGGATGAGTGCCAGGAAATAGAGGAAGTAGGCCTGGATGTTCAGGGGAGTCTCTGATAGAAACAGGTGGATGAGAATGGTGATGATGCCGACAAGGATGTTCATCAGGACAAAGAGACCGAGCACTCCCAGGAACTTGCCGAGGAGATAGCTGGTGTTTGAAAAGGACCGGGCGAAGATGACCTGGGTGGAATCCGTCCTCCTGTCCCGTTTGAAGAACTCCGTGGCCATGAAGACAACGATGATGCCCTGGTAGACATTGAAGAGCTTGAAGCTGAACAGCGGGATCGAACCCGAAAGGGACCGGAAGTAGTAGGGGAAAGCAAAGGAGGGGGCCGCGGCGCCGGCCGTAAACAGGCCCAGAAGAATGAAACCCAGCAGCGCGAATATCCGGAATCCCCAGGACCTCAGCAAAAGCCTGGCCTCATAGACGGCGATTTTCAGGCAGATCATTACAGGTGTCATGGCTTTCCCCCATTCCCTCTATCAAACGCACCGGACAGGCGCCCCGAGGCCGCCTTCTGCATGTAATGTATATAGGCGTCTTCCAGATTGGGTTCAACCGGAACAGCCTCGGGCGTATCCGGATCCTCCGCAACGATCCTCAGCTCGTATCCGCCCTCGGAGGGGACCGTGGAGATCACCGGGAAACGTTCTTTCCAGCTGTCCAGATCTTCATAACCCGTGGAGATGGACCAGACTTTTCCCCGGGCGCTGTCCACCAGGTCGGACGGGGCACCATGAAAAATGACGCGTCCCAGGTCCATGAGAGCGATGGTCTCACAGGTCGAGGAGATGTCGCCCACGATGTGGGTGGAAAGGAGGATGATCCGGTCCTGGGTGGACAGGTCGGACATGAGGTTGCGGAACCGGATCCGCTCCTCGGGATCCAGGCCGACCGTGGGTTCGTCCACGACCAGTAGCGGGGGGTCTCCGATCAGGGTCTGGGCGATCCCCAGCCTCCGCTTCATGCCGCCGGAAAGCTTCCCGGTCAGGCGGTCCCGCGCCTCGAACAAGCCCACGGCTTCCAGCAGTGTATCGATCCTGTCCCGCCTCTGATTCTTGGACAGGATGCCATTGAGGCAGGCGCTGTAGTCCATGAACTCCCAGACTGTCAGCCTGGAGAACACGGAAAAGGCCTGAGGAAGATATCCGATCTGCTTGCGGATTTCCTTGCGGTTCTTGCGGATGTCCAGATTATCGATCTTGACCTGGCCGGAGCTGGGCTTCAGCAGCGTGACCAGGATGCGCATCAGGGTGGTCTTTCCGGCGCCATTGGGCCCCAGCAGACCGAACAATCCTTTGGGGATGTCTAGGTCTATATCTTTGAGAGCCAGTTTACCGCCGCGATAACGTTTGGAAAGTTGAGATACAGAGATTTGCATGTTCTTTTCCTAAGGATTCATTGTGTTAGACTGAATAAGGAAGCGGATTCTTCCTGTCTGATTAAAATTACACCAGTATCTTTTATCTTTTCACCCATTTTACGACATCGGCCAACACCGGGCCGGCATTCGGCCATCATATCTTTAATTATGGTATACTATCAACTGCACAAAGCGGCGACAGCCGACCTGGTCGATTCCCTCCGAAACGAATGATGAGAGACCAATGACCGTACTCCTGATCCTATGCCTTCTATTGGCTCCCGTCTCGAGCGCTGCCGGTCACAGCCCTCCCGAGTCCGATCGCCTGAAAACGGTCCAAAGCCTCAAGAAGCTGGACGATTTCCCCTTGTATTCGATGCGTTTCTATGGCGATTACGATCTCCCGGATATCGCTTCCAAGGCTTCGCTTCCCCTGAAGATACGGCAGGGGTATCAGCCGGTCAATTCAACATTGTGGGGCTGCACCTGCTTTTCCACGAAGACCAGGCAGGGAAGCCGGCTTCTCGGCAGAAACTTCGACTGGGAGGACCATCCTGCCCTTCTTTTATTTACGGACCCTCCCAGCAGGTACGCATCCGTGTCCATGGTGGATATCTCGTATTTGGGCTATTCGAAGATTGACTCTCCGGAAAAGAATCCTGGGGGACTGCTGCAGTCGCCCCTGCTCCCCTTCGACGGGATGAACGAACGGGGATTGGCCGTCGGTATGATGGCCCTGCCTGCCGCACATCCGGCAGACGATCCAGAAAAACAAACCGTGGGCAGCCTTATGGTGATCCGGCTGGTGCTGGATCATGCAAAAGATGTAGATGAGGCCATTGCCCTTTTCGGGGCCGTCAACATCGATTTTCGGGGGGGGCCTCCCCTCCACTATTTCATCGTGGATAGATCGGGGAGATCGGTCGTGGTTGAATTTGTGAACCGGAAACTGTCTGTGCTCCCCAATACCCTATCCTGGCAGGTGGCTACCAACTTTACTCTGACAGGTCTATCCCCGGAGAACGCACGGGCATCCTGCTGGAGATACAAGACGGTCTGGGATGCGATCGCAGATCAGGGGGCTGTCCCCTCTCCTGCCGCGGCACTCTCGCTCCTGGAAAGCATCTCCCAGCGAAACACCATCTGGTCGGTTGTATACGACACGTCCTCTTTGAACTTCCAGGTGGTCATGGGGAAAAACTACGGCCGGGTGCACGAATTCAACCTGAAAACGGGCCCTGACCAGGAATAGAGCTTCCGGCTCTAATGGAGCCTGCTTCTTTTTCCGAGCTGTCGACTGAAAGAAAAATCCTCTGTAAAATATCCGGCCAATGTCATATCCTATATTCTCGAGAAAAGCCATATTTATAACCCTAAGAGGATTTATCAGGAGGCAGCCCACATGAAAACAAAATATCCGAGCAAGATATCGTGTTGTGCGGCTTTATCCCTATTGATGTTCGTAGCAGCTTTGTTTACAGGCTGTGAACGCGGTTCTCTCTCCTCCGATCTTCCTGAGAAGATCACGGTCATGCAGTCCTCCGTATCACTCGGAGATCCTCATATCTGCAGCGACTCGGGAAACCGGCTGAGTCTCATATTCACCGTATATGAAGCCCTCGTCAGACTGGACAACGAAGGAAACTACCGAGCCTCCCTGGCGAAAAGCTGGGATGTTGCGGAAGACAGGCGCACCTGGACATTCAGCCTCCGCAGCGGAGTGAAATTCCACAACGGCGATGTTTTGGATGCTGAAGACGTGGTGGCCACTCTGGGGCGGGTATTGGACCCGGCGATCGGTGGGGCCTTTGGTACCCAAGGCGTCTACCTAAGCTATCTCGAAACCGCCGAGATCTCTGCACCCGATAACATGAGCGTGCTGATAAAGACCGAAGAGCCCATGGCCGATCTCCTGGATCTCCTGGTCGCCATGCCCATCAGCCCCGAGAGCGAGCTGGACAAGCTGCCCCATGAGTATGTGGGGAGTGGGCCCTATCAGATCGCGGAACAGAACGAAAAGGAGACGATCCTCAAGGCACATGATGAATATTGGGGAAAGCCGCCAGCCTATAGAGAGATACGCTGGATAGCGGAGAGCACCGCAGAGAAACGTGTGCAAAGTTTGCTGAACGGACAGGCGGACATCATCTCAGGGATCAGCGTTAAGGATGCTGAAAAGATAAAGCAACGTGAGGGGGCTGCGGTCCATGATCTTGAGAGCGGCTTGTGCATCATCTTCATGTGCAACTCCCAGAAGGGGCCTTTAATGGACCGGCGTGTCCGGCAGGCATTGAACTATGCTCTGGACATAGACAAGATCATCAAGGAAATCAAGCAGGGAGCCGCAACACCCCTGAACGGGTACCTTACAGCCCATCACTTTGGTTACAATCCGGAGACACAGCCCTATCCTTATGACCCGGAGAAGGCCCGCAGCCTCCTTTCCGAGGCTGGATACAGCGAAGGATTGGAGCTCGTCTTCGATATCCCAGCGGCCATGCCCGACGAAGCGCCGCAGCTGGCACAAAAAATGAGGGAACAATTCAGCCAGGTGGGGATCACCCTGGACATCGTCGAGCATCAGGACAGGGCTGCTTACTCGGAGATGGTCAGAGAGAAGAACATCAACGACGCATGCTGTTTTGACTCGAGTCCACGAAGTACCTATCGAGTGCTGCGCGAGAAACTCCAGTCGACCCTGGAGGGCCCCTGGTGGCAGGGATACGAAAACGCAGAGGTGAATGCCCTGATCAAACAGGCCGAGGCGACTTTCGATAACACGGAGAGACAGAAGATCTATCGGCAGATCTACACGATCGTCCGGGACGATGCGCCTTGGATATTTCTTTACCGGCCAACACGCTACTACGGTGTCAATTCGACCATGAAGGATTGGGCACTCAGAACGGACGGCCTGCTTATTTTTGACTAGCGATTATTTGTCCCTAGAAATATCAATCGAGGGAAGGAAATTCCCCATGGCCCAAACCTCGTGCCGATACTCAAAACAATCGAAGGCGATGCGTTTTCCGTCGGGGTGGACATCCAGGGAGCTCCACAGCACGCCATACATCATCGGCTGGGGGCGACACAGCTCGCTCGCCTCCCCTCCTCCTGCAGGAATACGCCACACAGCACTTGGGCGTCCTTGTATATGAGAGTTGCTAAAGAGCAAGAACTGTCCATCCGGAGTCCAATCGATCAGGGGATACTGTTTAAGATCTTCGTTCCTGAGCAGTTCCTTGAGCTCCCCCCCCTGTACTGGCATGGTCAAGATATGGTGGACCATACGCATCGGGGAGTCCCACCGCTCAAAAGTGGCCAGGGCCAGCTGTTGCCCATCTGGCGAAAGGGCAAAGTTCAGGCCTTGGGCGCCCATGGCATTTTCCATGCTGAACAAGTTCTTTTCCTGATTAGTTTCCATATTCCTGGCCAATAGGCTAGCCTTCCGTGTGCCAGGTTGGAACGCAACATATAACAAAGTTCCGCCATCCTGAGACAGCTGCGCAGCACCCAACATAGTAGAATCACTCTGCACAAGGGCCACGCACGCACCTGAATCCACATCCAGGCTGAAAACGGCCTGGGATTTCCTGGCTTGTAGAGTCGAAATGAGAATAGATTTCCCATCGGATGACCACCGCAGCGAGAAAAAATATGGCAGTTCGGGATCGATTTCGCGCTCCTGGCCCGTTTCCGTGTCTCGGATATGGATTGTCTGAGAATCATCAGGCCTCTGAATGCCATACGCCAGGTATCGGCCATCAGGCGACCAGGCAGGAGTTACATCCGTTCCTGTTTGGCCAATGATCTGAGGTTTCGACAACAGCTCGCCTGCCTTCATGTCCACTTCGGCCACAACGGTCTCTATGGTGCTGAATTCAACCGCATAGTAAAAAGTGCCGTCCCGTGTGATTCCTTTCGGCCGGATCTTGGCGGGGATGTCGCGTTTGATGAGTTCCGGTGCCCCCGACCGCTTACCGTCGGCCACGGGCAGAAGGTAGGCATCAGAAGTATCCGAAGTGGAGAACGCTCCTGAATAACCCCGTTTGCGGTCACTGGAAAAAAGGAGGTATTTGTTGTCTGGCGTCCAGCCAAACAATCTGTCATTAGCGCCATGCCGAACCACATGTTCCGTCTTTTGATTATTTAGATCGAGAATATAAATGTCTCTGTTTTCAGGTTTTCCCTCCTGATGCAGGTCATATGCGAAGTAGCGTCCATCCGGTGATATCGCCCTCCCCCTTGACCTGCCATTCCAGATAAAATCGAAAACATGGATCACCTGCATGGAGCCGTCTTCGATAGAGAAGGAAACCAGCTGATCTTGTTCGCCATCCCAAAACCCGCACAGGATCTGTTTCCCATCCGATATCCATGCATGTATCTTGACCTGTTCACCTTGTTCAAAGCGATGAAGAGTCCGGTGTCCCGTTCCATCCAGGTTGATCAATTGGAGCTCTGTCTCTGGGGAAGGATAGAACTGGTTCATGTAGGCGACAAGCTGGCTGTCGGGAGATATAACAAGGCCCCACATGCCGGCCCTGGAAACTTTGGTCAGCGGTCGGAACTCACCTGTCTCCAGGTCACAAACGACCATCTCCGCGATGGTTAATTCGGGCGTCGGCCGGATGTCGCACATGTAGCGCCCGTCCAGAGAAGGCGGCCCCGAGAAGTCGGACATGGGGCCTGTTTTCGCCCTTCTCAACGAGATGCTGGGTTCAGACTCTGGCAAATAAGAGCTTTGCCTCCCTTCCCCGATGGCAAAAGAAAAAGACACGAAACTCACGGCCAGAATCAGGAAAACGGCCAGAGGTGACCACTGATAAGAGCTCGTTTTAAATTGGGAGATCATGGTGATCCTCCTTTTTAGCTGTGATTTATTCTCCAATATTCCCGCCATGGCCGGCAACGGTCGCGACTGGGAGAAGCGGCGCAAGAGCCCGACTATGACTTGTCCATACTCCTGTGATTTTTCTTTTCCCGTCCGTGAAAGGACCAAAGCATCACAGGAAAGCTCCCGGTCGGCCCGCATTCGGTAGAATGCAAACCAGACCAGGGGGTTGAACCAGTGTAGAATTTGCAGCAGGCTGATCATCCATCCCACGTAAATGTCATGGCGTTTGAGGTGGGCCAGCTCATGGAGAAAGACATACTGCAACTCTTCTTGGCTGGCGACCTCGAGCATATCCATCGGCAGGAGAAGCCGGGGACGGATGAAGCCAAACAGAGCCGGGCTCTTGATCTGGGTGCTGGGTACAAGGCCAACGATCGTCTTGACTCCCATCCGCTCCTTGCACTCCTCAAAAAGCTCCAGGGTCTTCTGGGTGAGTAACAGGCGCTCGCGCCTTACGATCCGCCAGAGGAAGAAGTTACTCAGGAGTATATACACACCGATCGCCAAGGCTCCGGCCAACCAAACAAAAGGCAGTATGCGGCGGAGAGAAGACACCCATGGTTTGGATTTGTTACCAACCTTGGAAAGAATCCCTGGTTTCGAAACTGATTGCTCCTGCGGTCCGGCAGTCTGCTCCGATCTTGGAAGGCGTTTAGATTCTGCCCTATCGGTTACCTGAGAAGCGAGGAGGGCTTCCTGCCCGTCAGCACCAACAGAAGCTTGCTGCTCCTGGAACGGCCGATCCAATGAGGGGACAAGGCTGAGAAGATTTACCTGGTTCGGAAAAACGCCGGGCATGACCAATCGCAGAACTAGCACAAGCCACAGGGCATGACACCAGCGGGGGCCCAGCTTGCTGCCCAGAATTTTCTGTGCCACAAGAATTAGGCATATGACCAAGCTTGCGCTCAGGGTCGCCTGCAGGAGCCAGCCAAAAAATGGCTGAAAAGACGTGATTGAAGCTTCCATATTTATTCCCCCTTTTTCTTATCCAGGATCTCCTGCAGATCTTCTATTTCCTGGGCTGAGAGGTCCGCGTCCTCGAGGAAGGCAGCGAGGGCAGGCGTCTTCGCTCCCTGGTAAACTCGGCGAACAAAAGATTTTGTCTCGGACTGTATACATTCAGACTCATTGACCGCCGCAGAATAGCGATACCTGTAGCCCTCCTCCGTGATTTGGACGGCGCCTTTTTTCACGAGTCTGCTGATCAGAGTCTTGATCGTTCTGGGATTCCACTCCACCTCGTCAGAAAGAGCCTCAACAACATCATTTGCTAGCTGAGGGCCGTGTTCCCAAAGCACCTGCATCACCCTCCACTCTGAATCGCTTATCTTTGGAAGCTTCTTTTTCATGCTCTCTCCCTCTTGATTACATTTGTAGTCGCGTTAACAAAATATTACGCTTGTAGTCGTTTGTCAAGGAAAATTCTGAAATTATTTTAAATAAGTGTGAAACATTCATCCCAAATGATTGATTTTGATGGCTTTATGCCATAGACCCATGCGATCTATGGGGGCTTTGGGCATGGGATATCCCCGGCTGAGCTTCAAAAAATGGCCCGAGCGGAATCCGGCCAAAGTGACCTGGATCTGAGCCGACAGGTTCAATACAGGATGTTCTTGAAGTCGAAGGGTGTAGTTCTGTACGTATCCCAGATCTTCCGGGCTTCTTCGTCCGCCCATTTTTCAAACCCCAGCTTCTTCATCATGCAGAGCTGATACATCTTGGTGTTGTGCGGATAATGGGCTTTATCTGCGTAGGGCTGGAACCGCTCGCAGGGGAATTCGTCACATTCATGGCAGAATTCCACGTTTTTCCCGGCCGCGCAAGTGAAGATCCTGCATTGCACATCCGGATTCAACACTTTGATCCTGCCCTCCTGGGCTCTGCATCCTTCACAGGCCGCCTTATCCTCAGGGACATTGAGAGCTTCGGACACCCGTTTCCTGATCTCCGGGTTCGACGATGCCATGTATGCCGGACAGTGAAAACAGGGCAGCCCGCAGGGCGAGGTTAATTGTTTTGCGGTGTTTGTATCCATCTTTGCTCCGATCGTGAATCAAAGGGTAGAGTCATAGTAGCATATGCAGCACCAGAGTCAATTCAGGTTTCTGGACCTTATAGCGTTCTCACCAATCGGAATCCTTTATCGATATAGCCGTCGATGCCGTGACCACGTGCTGCCGAGCGGACCCATTTCGCGCCGGCACTCGTCCAGCCGCCGCTTTTTAGGGTACGGTCATCTATCCTGAGCGAAGAGACTTCGGGTCCCTCGTAATCCGTCACCGTTCCTTTAGGATAGTCGTCATACCGATCCCAGACCCACTCCCACACGTTCCCGTGCACGTCATAGAGTTTCCAGGGATTGGGCTTCAGGCTGCGCACAGGCCAAGATCGTCCCTTTTCCATGGGGTTAAACACGGCCACCCTGGCGAGCTTGGGAAGGTCCGAGGCATCGCCTTCGTAGTGGGTTTTCTCTTTGTAGTTTGGCTCACGTATTGAGAAGGGCCCCGTGGTCCCGGCCCGGGCAAAGTGCTCCCATTCTCCCTCTGTCGGGAGGCGGTAACCATCGGCCGAAAAATCGCAGAAAACAGGACCGGCTTCGGTAGAGGTTATCGGTGAAGAGAAGGATTCATCCACGTAGTAGCAGCGAGTCAGCCCGTTCTGCAGGGATAAAATGTTAGCAAACAGGATCGCGTCGTACCAGCCCACATTCTGGGCCGGATGATCCATTCCTCCGCCGCGCTGGGTGTCCGAGGGATCCGAAGGCAGGCCCGGCTGTTGAGCCTTCAGATCCGCCCACATCTGCCTGGTTAACTCCGTCTCCATGACTGCGAGCGTTCTTGTCAGGATATGAGTGAATGGCACCTCCCTCCAGCTGCCGGGCTCCGTCTCCGGCGATCCCTGGACAAATCCTTCCGGACCGGTCGCCGGCACGAAGCGCATGTTCCCGACGATCCCGTCTTCGCTGTAGAGCGCCCCAGGCTTGGGAGATTTCGCTGTGACAGCCCCATGAGGGATCGGTTTCTCCACTGCAAATACGTTGGGCATCACAACCAAAGCTGAGGCAATGAGTACCAAGCCTAGAGATTTCGCTGTGACCATCCGACCTCCTCTATTGACGACATCTGTCGTATATGATACGACAGATGAGGTCAAAAGTCAAGCCCGGGCGCGAGTAAAGGAGGTGATGATGGCTATCTTTTCTTTGTAATATAGACCTCACCCAGTCCTACATATTCATCTCCATTATCCATCGAAACGACAACTTTGACATCATTGGCGGCATTTGGTTTTAACCAGTTCTCCAAAACCATCAGCTCCTCTAAACTGAATTTTAAGATCAAATTCCCCAGGCTATCTCTTGTCGCACGGATATTCTCTACTGAATCACTTCCGTTAAAATAGATGAATATGCTGTGGCCATTCGCAGCGTAGGAGGAATATCTCACATCCGTGAGAATCCGTATATCACCCCAGCGTTCGCTCTCGATATTGATGATGTTCGGGGAAACATCGATGCCAATGTTGAATTGGGCATCCGTTACTTCGGCACCAACGCTCGTCATGGGGAGAAAGAGAACAAATGCGGACATTCCAATTAGATATACAGACAGCACCAAGAATTTTTTGAGTCCAACATGATTCATTTACCGACCTCCGTTAAATTGATTTTTCAATCGGCTAAATGCATCTTATGTGCCATATTGTATCTAATTGATTGTAATTAAGATAAGATATTTCCAGGCCGTTTTCAGCCATCATAATTGTCTGGAAAACCACAAAAATGTAAGGCGGGAGATGGATTTTTCAGTTCCAGGCAGTGCCGGACAGGAGATGCCACACATAATATCCTGTCTGCAGGATAAATGTGACAATGCCGGCAGCACCCGGTCTTTTCAGCAAGAACAGCATCCGGGGTGCGGCGAAAAAAAGCATGAAAAAGATGTAGGTCAGCGCAAAGATCAGGATCTTCCCGCCCATGGCCAATCCGACATAAGGCTCTGTGTCGGAAAAATAGGCGCTCCAGAATCCGACTGTCGTCAGGATCATGGTATTGACCCCCAGCAGGGCAAAAAGTTCGATCATCCAGGTTGAAAACGTCCTTTTATTCCGGCTTGGTTTGATCTTTATGATGAGGATGATCAGATATAGAAATGCCAGGATCAACCACAGGATCATTCCTCCCAGCACGGCAGCGGAGGTTTTGCCTTCTATCGTACCTGACATTCGGCCCAGCAGCTCAAAGAATCCGGCCGCGTCTGCCATCATGTATGTTACGAATATCCCAAAGAATACGCCGAAAAAGCCCATCCAGCCTTTGCTGTAGCCTGATTTCTGTTCGGCCGGGTCTGGCAGTTTGCGAATGATCACGACCGAAACACAAAAGATCAGATAGATCACCCCAACCAGGATCCCGCTGAGCATTGATTTATGAGTGAAGAACTCAGTGAGGCGGGGGAGAAATAGGAGATACAGGATGACGGTCACGACATCCGCTATAGCCGGTGCCCCTTTTTCGAGCACAAAACTTTTTATCACTACAGCACAAACATACTTCATCCGATTTGAGCGGTCAAATCGGTTCCTCAGCACAACAATCCTCTTCGTCTCCATTCCCCCAAAAGTTGGCGAAGCTTGACGGGATCATTGCAGCAAAAAATGGGAGGAGGGGAAATGAAAAATCTCTGGACATCAATAATTATGACAGCGCTTGTATTCTTTGTGTTTTCTGCAGCCCTCACATTAGCATTCGACCAGGAACCTGCTCAGTGTGCCATAGCCGGGGGCAAGGTTGTGGTGAAAAGCCTTCCCGATAATTGGGAGTTCAACAAGTATGCCGGAGAGAATTCCTGCGCTGTGGAGAAGACAGATTCTCCTGAAAATGTCTGCTATCTGAGCGCACAGATGGAGGTTGTGGTTCACCCTCGTCAAAACATCGGGAAAACCGTCAGAGAATGGGCCAATGACGGTGCGATGTACACGATCGATGCTAAAAATCCTGAAGTGACGGATGCTGAACTGAGCGGAAAATCAGGGAACAAGCTGACCTACATGATAACCAGTTTCAACTTTGACAAGACAAAATCCATCGAGGTCATCAATGAGGAGTATTTTTTTCTTACACCGGATTACGCCTTGAAAATCAATATTCGATACCACGAAGACGAAGCATCCATCGCAGGAAAAGAAGTGGAAGCGATCCTTTCACAGATCGAAATAAAATAGTATAAGGGAATCTGCAGCATCGATTTTTCCTGACAGAAGAGAGAGAGAGAATGCCGAAATTGAGATTATTCACAATTGTCTGTCTAGGTTTTTTATTGGTATTTGCCTACGGCTGCAACAAGGCCTCAGAGGAAACTGAAGCGGTAGGAATGAGTGCACACGAGCCAGAACAGGCTGAACAAGCGAAAGAGGGGGAAGAAGCCGGTACGCAGGAAGGCGAACGGGGCGAACACGAAGGAGAGGGCCGAGGCGAGCATGCTGGCGAAGGTGAACACGGAGAAGAGGGCGAAGAAACCGGCCCGCGGCTGGCCAAGGGCGGGACCCACGATGAAGTGCGCAAGGGAGTCCGGCTGATCCTGGCCTATGACAGCGAATCTTCCTCTTTCGTCGGGACCGTAGAGAACGTCTCTGAAAAGACGGTCTCCAAAGTGCGCATAGAGGTCCACCTCTCCAACGGCACAGAACTGGGTCCTACGAATCCGATCGACCTTGCTCCCGGGAAAAAAATCAGCGTAGGACTATCCGCAGAGGGACAGTCGTTTGAATGGTGGAAGGCTCACGCAGAAGCGGGTGACTCCGAACATTGATTCAGAGGCTCAACGGCAAGACTCGAAAAACATATTAACGAATCCCATCTTCCCGGCAAGCGAGACAAAATACGCTATGGTGTTCTTGTCCAAATTGTAATATACATTCTAGCATAGAGGGAAGAAGCCGCTCCAAATGCGGCGCTGCCACCCAAAATATGATTTTGAGGAGGCTCTGTATGCAAAAATCGCCAAGGATATTCGTCTATTCATTCTTGATTTTTATGCTGTTGGCACCCATCTTCGTAAGCTGCACAGCCCCGGTGACCAAAATCCCAGTCCGCGCCTACAACGGGTCCTACCCGGATGCCTTCAATGCCAGAGTGGCGTGGCCCATAGGCGGCATCGGCGCCGGCATGATCTGTCTCGAAGGTCGGGGGGCTATCTCCCATGTGTCTGTCCGAAACAAAATGGAGTTGTTCAACGAGCCCTGCTCCTTTGCCGCGGTCTGCATTTTAGGTGAGGACGGCAATACCGCCCGTGTACTGGAGGGCCAGGTCCCCGATTGGAAGATCTTTGGCGGCCCAAGAACAGGAAACGGTGCAGCCGGCACAAGCTACGGGCTGCCGCGGTTCCAGGAATCTAAGTTCCTGGCCCGCTTCCCCTTCGGCACTGTCGCACTCCATGATCCCGATGTCCCACTGAAAGCCACGATCACGGGATGGAGCCCCTTCATTCCCGGAGACGCGGACAACGCCAGCCTCCCGGTGGGTACGCTGGAATACACCTTCGAGAATCCGACCGGCCGGGCCATGGATGTGGTTTTCTCCTACAACTCTAAAAATTTCATGGCGGTCGGCCGCGAAGGCAACACCGTGAAGCCCATCAGGAACGGATTCGTCCTCTGGCAGGATGGCACGGAGAACAATCCGGAGCACCAGGGGGGGTACGCTGTCTTTGTCGAAGACGACAACGCCGTTGTCGACCACTGCTGGTTCAAGGGGGGATGGTGGGATGCGCTGACACTCACATGGGAAAACATCGAATCCGGTGTGCCAATGGACAATCCGCCTGTGGAGGGAGCATGCCCAGGGGCGTCACTTTTTGTCCCCTTCACATTAGAGGCCGGCGAAGAAAAAACCGTAAAGCTCATGATCGCCTGGTATGTTCCGGAAACAAATCTGAGGCTCGGAACCGACCTTGACCCTTCACTCCTGACCGTGGACCCGACCTGCTGTGAATCCGGCAACTTCGTCCCCTGGTATGCGGGCCGGTTCTCAGACATCTGCGATGTCGCGGAATACTGGCGTTTCCGCTGCGACGACCTGCGCCAGAAAACCAAGCTGTTCACGGACACCTTCTACGATACCGACCTCCCGGCGGAGGTCATCGAGGCCGCGGCAGCCAACCTGACCATCCTGAAGACCCCCACGGTGCTCAGGCAGAAAGACGGGAGATACTGGTGTTTCGAGGGATGTTCCGACGACAGGGGCTGCTGCCATGGATCCTGTACCCATGTGTGGAACTACGCCCAGGCGGTCGCCCATCTCTTCCCCAGCCTGGAGAGGAGCCTGCGGGAAACGGAGTTTCTAAACAGCCAGGACGAGCGGGGCCACCAGACCTTCCGCACTCCCCTCCCCATCCGCCCCCCGGCCCATGATTTCCACGCGGCCTCCGACGGGCAGCTGGGCGGCATCATGAAGGTCTACCGGGAGTGGCGCATCTCAGGGGACACGGAATGGCTGCAGTCCCTCTGGCCAAAAGTCCGGCAGAGCCTAGACTACTGCATCCGAACCTGGGATCCCAAGGGAAAAGGAGTGCTGGAGGAACCCCACCACAACACCTATGACATCGAATACTGGGGCCCTGATGGGCACTGTTCAAGTTTCTATCTGGGCGCCCTGGAAGCGGCGGTCAGGATGGGAGAGGTACTGGAGGACGACGTTCAAAGCTATGCGAAGCTCCTGGAAAAAGGGAAGGCATTCTATGAGGCAGAACTCTACAACGGCGAATACTTCATCCAGAAGATCCAGACCGATGGCCTGGTGGCCACGTATCCGGGGATCGATTATTCAGGGAACGGCGGCGGCTACCAGAAGATCATCGACAAGCTCAACCAGGACGGCCCCAAGTACCAGTATGGCACAGGCTGCCTCTCGGATGGGGTCCTCGGCTTCTGGATCGGCCTGGCGTGCGGGCTGGATGAGATCGTCGATGCGGACAAGGTCACGAGCCACCTCCTCGCCGTGCACAAATACAACCTGAAGCGGGACCTCAGGGACTTCGCGAATCCCCAGCGCCCGTCATTTGCCATGGGAAACGAGGGCGGACTGCTGCTGTGCACATGGCCGCGGGGCGGTGAGCTTTCCATCCCCTTTGTCTACAGCAACGAGGTCTGGACGGGGATCGAGTATCAGGTCGCCTCCCACCTGATGTTCGAAGGCAGAGTCGAAGAGGGGCTGGACATCGTGCGCGAATGCAGGGACCGCTACGACGGCCGGATCCGGAATCCCTTCAACGAGTACGAATGCGGCCACTGGTACGGCCGGGCTCTCTCCAGCTACGGGCTGATCCAGGGTTTGACCGGGGTCCGCTACGACGCCGTTGAAAAGACCCTCTACATCGACTCTCGTTTAGGAGATTCCTTCCGGAGTTTCCTGTCCACGGACGGAGGCTTCGGCACGGCCGGATTGAAGGCAGGCCGGCCCTTCCTGGACGTCAAAATGGGTACGATAGAGATCGAACGTATCGTAGTCTCGGGTGAGGAACATAATTGAACTATAATGCCATTGTCATCGGATCGGGTCTGGGCGGCCTCGCGCCGTGCTCGGCAGCGGCTATATGGTCGCCAGAGAGATACTTAAGAAGGACGATTAATCAACAGCCGGCTTGAGGTTGGACAGTTCGATGTCCATGTTCAGGCGGGGGCCGCCCTCAAACTGGACGATCACCCGTTCCTTCTCCTGCTCGGTAAACAATTTTTCCACACGGCCCGGGCCGAGCGTCGGATGATCGACGCGTTTTCCTTTGCCGAAAGGATGGCTGGACTCCTTTTGTTTTTCTGTGGGACGTGGCTGGAAAACAGTGCGAACGGATTCAGATGGAGGGGGAGGAGGAGTTGGAGTGGCAGGCCTCTTGCCAGAGGGATAACGCCCTGAGGCTTTCATCCCTCTTTTTGGTCTCCAGAAAGCGGGATCGGGACGAACGACCTCCAGCCCCTCCAGGTCGGCCAGGAAAATAGACCGCCTGTGCTCCCTGGCTAAGCCGTTCACAGTCCGGCTTCTGGAAAGGCTCAGGGACAGGAATTTTTCCGCCCGTGTGATGCCCACAAAAAGCAGCCGCCGCTCCTCTTCCATGCCCGCATCCGATGCCCGGCTCCGCTCATGGGGAATGATACCATCTTCCACTCCGATGATCCGAACTGCAGGAAATTCCAACCCCTTGGCGGCATGGAGGGTCATCAGGGATACGGCGCCTGCCTCCCTGTCAAAACAGTCCGGGTCACTGAGCAGAGACAGCTGCCTCAGGTACTCCTCGGGCCCGGAAGATTCCTCTTCATCGAACCGTGCCGCTGAACCCAAAAGCTCACCGACATTATCGAGGGCATCCTCGTTCTTTTCCTTCTCAAGCACTTCCTTCAAGCCGGACTTAGTGAAAATCGCGGTCACAATGTCGGCAACGGGCCGGCTTTTCAGGACTCGCAGTTCCTCGATCAGCTCGACAAAAGCCTTGATCTTCTTTAGGGACGCTGTCCCGACACCCGGGATCTGTTCGTCACACGCCAACACGGTCCACATATCCACTCCGGCGGATTCCGCTTGCTGGGCGACGGCCTGAACGGTGGCCGCACCAATGCCTCTTGCCGGGCGGTTAATGATTCGGAGCAGGGCGACACGATCCAGCGGATTGACCAGGAGGCGCAGGTAAGCCAGGACATCCTTGATCTCCTTGCGCCTGTAGAATTCCACACCCCGGACGATCTGGTAGGGGATATCGGTGGCATACAGGCCCTCTTCGAGAGAGCGGCTCATCGCGTTGGTGCGGTAAAAAAGGGCGATGTCCCGGTAGTCCAATCCACTTTTTGCTCTCAGATCCAGGATCCAGTCGGCCGCTCCCCTCGCTTCGTCGGTCTCATCCGGATACTCATACAGCCTGGGGTTCTCCCCCCCCTCGTTTTGGGCGATCAGACGTTTGGCCTTGCGCTGAGTGTTGCCCTTGATCAAGCTGTCGGCCAGATCGAGCACCTGAGGTGTAGACCGGAAATTGTACTCCAGGCGGACCACCTTCGCCTGCGGCCAATCCTTTTCAAAAGCAAGGATATTGGAGATGTCGGCCCCTCTCCAACCATAGATGGACTGGTCGGGATCTCCCGTAACAAAAAAATTCCCGTGTTTTTCCGCCAACTTCCGGGAGATTCGGTACTGGCTGGCATTGGTGTCCTGATACTCATCCACAAGAATATAGAGATAGCGGCGGCTCAATTTGGCGGCAAGATCGGGATCTTGCTCCAGGACCAGCGCCACACGCATGAGCAGATCATCGAAATCCAGGGCTGCGCTGCGATCCAGCTGTTTCTGATAGGCCTGGTAATAGTCTTTGATCACTTTCGACAGCAGATCAAAACCCGGGTCAGAGATGTTGTCGGGTGTCAGAAGCTGGTTCTTGAAGCGGCTGATCCGCCGCAGCACTCTGGCAGGAGGGAAAAGCTGGAAATCCAGGCCGGACTCCCGGCAGGCTTCCCTGAGGGCGGCCTTGCGATCCGCTTCGTCATAGATGGTGAAGGAGGCCTGCAAGCCCGCCTGGCCGGCAAATTCCCTGAGGAGGCGGGCGCAGAGGCTGTGAAAAGTGGACAGGGTGGCGCCAGCTGCAACGCCCATTTCATTCAGCCGGGTGCGCATCTCCTCTGCGGCTTTGTTGGTGAAGGTCAATCCCAGAATGGATCTGGGGGGAACGCCCCGGCTGACCAGCCAGGCCACCCTGCGTGTGATCACTCGTGTTTTTCCGGATCCCGGGCCGGCCACTACCAGCATGGGGCCATCCAGATGGGTGACAGCCTCCTTCTGGGCATCGGTCAGGTCCGCTAGTATTTCTTCAGCTCTCAATATTTCCTCTTTTCCTTTCTGTGCCGGACAGGAGATGCCAGACATGTAATTCCATTCGCAGGATTAAAACAACTATGGCTGGTGCACAAACATACTCCATCCAATCTTGGTGGTCAAATCAGCTTTGCATGTTTCCACATAAAGAGTTGTCATGGAACAGGGAAGGCAGTAATATGCACATCAGCAGCAAGGAGTAAACCATGACCTACAATCATCCTATTCGTGTTTGCATCTGCATCTTAGTCCTTGGCCTCTTCACTGGTATGAATCTAGCCGGCACCATGCGAGATCCTGGGACAAAAGAGTTTGATCTCGGCCCAGCCGTACAAACCTCGGGCGGGCTGCAGGTAAAACTCGAGGATTTCCCCGCGGAGGGACATATTCTGGATATCGGTGGTGGAGGGGAAGGGATCATCGGACAGCTGAAAGGAAGCCAGGTCATCGCCATCGACATCAGCAAGCGTGAGCTTGAAGATGCCCCGCCAGGCCCACTCAAGATCGAGATGGACGCGAGGGACCTCAAGTTTCTCGATGGGGCTTTCAAGACTGTGACTGTCTTTTTCACTTTCATGTACATCGACGACAGCGACCACGGGAAGGTCTTCCAGGAGATCCATCGCGTGCTAGAGACCGGGGGCCGGCTCCTGATCTGGGACGTCACCCTGGCCGAACGCCCCGATCCCCAGAGGAAAATGGCGCTTTTTATGCTCACCATCACGCTCCCTCAAATAGAGGTAAAAACCGGATACGGAGTGCGCTGGCCCGAGGGGGGAAGGCCCCTGTCCCACTACCTGAACCTGGCAGAGGATGTCGGATTCGAGGTGAGCGTAAAAAACGTCGACGGCAAATTGTTTTTCATGGAGATGATCAAGAAATAGCATGTCCCGCATCGGTCGGGTTCGGTCCCAGTGATTTTTTTTACCCGCAATTCACGTATACTTGTCTCACAAGGAATTCAAAATATCCCATGAAGGAGGGATCGAGGATGGATGACATTAAGGACAAGCTCCCGGAGCAGGACCGGGATAAGATGATGGATACACAAATGAAGATGATGGCGGTCAACAAAAACCATGCATTCCTCAAGAACCTGGTCGGAGAATGGGACGTAAAGACCAAGGCCTGGATGGAGCCAGGCGGAGAGCCCACTGAGTCCCACAGTTTTTCTTCAGCAGAGATGATCATGGGAGGCCGCTTCCTCAGGGCAAATTTCAAGGGAATGATGTTCGGACAGCCCTTTGAAGGCCTGCAGATCGTTGGATTCGACAATCACAAGGAAAAGATCATTTCCCTCTGGATCGACAGCTCCAGCACGACATTTTTCCTGACCGAGGGTACCCTCGACCTGGATAATAGCACTATCACTGAGGAAGGGACTTGGCCCGATCCCATGACCGGTGGGGTCATTGAGGTCAAGGCGATCACGACACTGATCGGACAGGATGAATACACATATCAGATGTATATGACCGGACCGGATGGAAACGAATTCAAATCCATGGAAAATCAATACCTCAGAAAGGAATAAAGGAGAGAAGGATGGAAGAGATAAAAAAACACGAACCGCGCACCTTCAGCTGGATCGACCTGGCTACGACCGACCTGGAAGCCGCCAAGACATTCTATACGAAGCTGTTCGCGCTGACGGCCGTGGACACTCCTGCAGGGCCCGGCACGGCCTATACCATGCTCAACCTCAACGACAAGCCCGTGGCTGCCATTTTCGCGATCACGAAGGAGCAGCTGGAAGATGACATGCGGCCTCACTGGGACTCCTATGTGACCGTGGACGACGTGGAAGAGACCGTGAACAAAGTAAAATTCCTGGGAGGATCGGCCCCGCAGCTGCCCTTCGAAGTCTCTGATGCGGGACGGTTGGGCATCGTCCGAGATCCAACAGGCGCGATCCTGGCGCTGTGGCAGCCCAACCAGGAGATCGGGGCTCGTTTCAAAAACATCCCCGGCTCCCTGTGCTGGAACGAGCTGGTCACCACCGACGCTGAGCGATCGAAATATTTCTTTACGCACCTTCTGGGCTGGAAGTCCCACACCACAGAGATGCCCAACATCACCTACACAACCTTTCTGGTGGATGAGAAGCCCGTGGCGGGCATGTACCAGATGCCGGATACTATTGAGGATGTCCCTTCCCACTGGCTGCCGTACTTTGCGGTCGAAGACTGCGACCAGAGCTGCGCCAAGGCCCAGGAACTCGGTGCTGTGGTTCTAAAGGCCCCCACCGACATCCCCGAAACCGGCAGGTACGCGGTCCTGCAGGATCCCCAGGGAGCGGCCTTCGCCATCCTCAAGATGGAGCCCATGGAGGAACAGCCGAAATAGTTTCGAAGGGCCTCTCATCGCCCGGGGTGAGATGTGACACACTATATTCACCCCTGATACCCCCACTTTAGACGATTGTCCTTCTTCAGGCCCTCTGAGACAATAGGCTCTATTTACAAGGGACAGATGGGATCCCATGCGAAAAATAGAGCTAAAGAACAAGATCGACCGCGGCAGCCAGAGCGGCCTCACTTTGATTGAGCTGCTGATCATTGTCGCGATCATCGGCACACTGATGATGATCGCCATCCCCACCTCTATAAACATGCTCGAAAAAGCGTATATCAAGCGTGCGTGTGCCGACATTTTGCATCTGAGCCAAAAGCTCACGAACCACCTATACGACCATGGGTCGCTTCCCGAGCAGCTGGACAGTATTCCCGCTGTCGACCTGATAGATCCCTGGGGGAATCCCTATCAGTATCTGATCATCCTCGGCAAAAAAAAGAACGAGATCAAAGGCAAGTGGAGGAAAGACCGCTTCCTGGTGCCCATCAACGCAGATTTCGATCTGTACAGCATGGGAAAGGATGGAAAAACCACTGCTCCCCTGACCGCCAAGGCCAGCCATGATGACATCATACGAGCCAATAACGGGCGCTACGTGGGCCTGGCCTCGAAATACTGACCGGAAAAGTTAAATGAAATTTGAGAGGGCAATATTCCGCAGCCTGGTAGCTCGGAGGATCACTCTGTTGTTTGGCCTCTGTGCGATAGTTCCCATCTTAGTACTGGGCCTTTTCTCCTACCTGCATGTGAACACCCAACTTCTTGATCAATCCCGGCAACGTCTCCTGCATAGCACCAAGTCCTTGGGCATGAGCGTTTACGAGAGGCTGATATCGCTGCAGGCCGAGATGAACATGGTCGTCTCAGTATGGAGGACCGACGGCAGCGCTGCGACTTTAGGTGATATTTCTGAAGAGTATCGCTCCCAGCTCGACCAGCACTATTTGGGAATCCAGGTTCTCTATCAAGATGGGGAAACGGCAGGCGTTTTCGGGCAGAATTTTCGACTACCCGAACTGAGTCTCGCAGAAGAACAGCATGGCTTCGCAGGCGAGGACCTGGTGCTGACGCGGAGCTCAAGCTCAACGCTTTCCAGGATTTTCCTGGCCCTGCCCTTTTCTGCCGAAAACGGGAGAAAAGCTCTGCTCATATCCGAGATCCAAGGCCTGTATCTCTGGTATGCCGGCACTGAAAGCACCCTACCAGGTCAGACAGAGCTGCATGTCCTGGACCATGAAAAGAACCTCATCTTCACTTCGGCTATGGGAGCCTATCGTTTCCCGGATGATACATTCAAACAAATTCAGCCCAAAAATTCAGGCTGGTTTTCCTGGAACATGGGCGATAATGAGTATTTTGCATGCTACCGGGATCTTTTCATGGAAAGCCGGTTCTTCTCTCCCACCTGGACCATGGTGGTCAGCGAGCTAAAATCCTATATGAATGCCCCGGCTGTCTACTTCAAACAAATTTATCCGCCGGTACTGATTTTTTCTTTGCTGGCCGTCATCCTTCTAAGTATCACTCAGATCCGGAAAAACCTCGTGCCCCTGGAAAAACTCAAGGCGGGGGCAGATGAGATGGCAACGAAGAACTTTGAGACACGCGTCGAGGTATCCTCCAATGATGAGTTTGGGCAGGTGGCACGGTCATTTAACGATATGGCCGTAGAACTGGGACGTCAGTTCAAATCATTGAGCATCCGTGCCGAGATCGACCGGGCTATCCTGGCGACCATGGAACCATCGGAGATCGCCAGGACCCTGGTACAAGATGTGAGAAACATCCATCCCTGTAAGGGCATCTGCGTAACAATCGTGGAGGATGACGACTCAGAGTCTGTAGAAAGCTATTTTTCTCTGGATACCGCCCATCAGGGGATGGAGCAAGAGTCCTCCATCCTGAGCCAGATAGAAGTAGAGCGCATGCGTGCGACTCCGAATGCCCCCGAGTTGGCATCGTCCTGGGACGCACCCCGCTTCCTCAAGCCGTTGGTGCGGCAGGGGATGACCGCTTTCCACCTATTCCCCATATTTCTCAGCAAGAAATTGGCTGGCATAATCAGCCTCGGCTATGAAGGAAGATCATCCGCCCTCGAAGAAATCGAGCTCCTGCAGGTCAGGCAGCTGGTCGACCAGGTAGGAGTGGCCCTCTCGAATGCCCGCCTCATCAAAGAACTCCGAGTTTTTCATTGGGGGACTCTCACCGCGCTGGCCAGGGCGATCGATGCCAAGTCCCACTGGACCGCAGGACATTCTGAGAAAGTGACCAGGCTGGCAGTAAAGATCGGAAAAGCCATGAGACTGAAACCAGAGGAACTCGACATCTTGAGACGGGGTGGGCTCCTGCATGACATCGGCAAATTGGGTATCCCCAACAGCATCCTCGACAAAAAAGGCTCTCTTACACCAGAAGAAAGAGAGGTCATCCAAACACATCCGTTCCTGGGAGCACAGATATTGGAGCCGATCTCCTCTTTTGCAGACGTTGTGGACATCGTGTTCCAGCACCATGAAAACTATGACGGGTCCGGCTATCCCAACCAAATCTCTCGCGAAGACATTAGCCTGTACGGAAGGATCGTAGCCGTCGCAGACAGGTTCGATGCGATGACCGCAGAACGGCCCTATAGAGAGGCCATGAAACAAGAAACGGCCGTCAACAAGATCATCCAACAGTCCGGGCACTGGTTCGATCCCAAGATCGTCAGGGCGTTCTTAGAGGTTATCGATCAGGAAGAGAACATAAACGACACAAGAAGAATAGAGTCGGGTTTTTTCATCGACAGAGGTTCACAAAAAAACGGACTCCGTAGGATGTGAGCTGCCATGAAAAACAGAACTTTAACCATAGGGATATTTGGAGTGCTATCTGTTGTCTGGCTGTGTTTTTGTACGGGGCGAGAAGTAGAACCCCTGTTGTATGGGAAATGGCGATGCCCCCATGATGATTACAAAAACACATATTTTGAGATACGCCCGGAAACGATCATATTCGGAAATAACCAGGACGAAACGGAAATTGGGACCATCAGGAACATCAAGTATCAGAGGCTGCCCGACAAAAAATGGGTCCAGTGCACCGTGAAATATCACAATATGGAGTCGCTGGAATACGAGTTTCAGTTTTTATTCGATTCAGAAGCGGCCGACACCATTGTCTTTAAAAACCAAGAGGACCTTATCTGGACAAAGGAAAATACAGAGAAGGGAACGATCTCCCAATCCGATCCTGTTGAGCCTGCCTCTGTACCAGGCATCAGACCCAAAAAATTCCGGGACGGGGCAGGCTCTTAATAACGGAAGTAAACAGGTCCTATTCTCTCTCGAACACGATCCGGCCGTCGACGATCGTCATCTGGACCTGCATGTTTCGCACATCCGCGGGATCGTTTTCCACGATATTGCGGTCGATGACGACGATGTCGGCCAGTTTGCCGGCCTTCAGTGATCCCCGCACCGCATCCTCACGCATGCAGGCGTAGGCCCCGTTCACGGTGAAGCACCGGATGGCCTCTTCCATGCGGATCCTGTGCTGGGGCAGCCAGCCGCCCTCGGGCTTCCCCTCTGTGTTGGTCCGGTTGACAGCCGCGTTCAGCACATATCGGGGATCGTTGAAAAATATCGCACCCGCATTCCCCGGAATGTCGGAGCCGAAATTCATGACGATGCCCCTGTCCAGGAAGGTACGGAAGGGGAAGGCCAGCTTTTCCCTCTCAGGCCCCAGCCTGTCGATGAGCCAGCGCATGTCGTCGGGGAGTTGGCTCGGATTGGTCTCCACGATGAGATTCAGGGCCCTGAGCCGCTCGAACTCGCGCGGCTGGATGATCTCCGCGTGGATGATGCGGAACATGCTCATGTCGGCACTCAAATCCTTCTGGATCCGCTCCAGGACATCGATGACCTCCGAGACTCCCCTGTCCCCGATGGCGTGAGAGTCCACGCAATAGCCGTGCTCCACGGCATCCCGGCAGTGTTCATAGAAGACCTCCGGATTTCCCTCCAGGCTGCCGAACGTATCCGAGTCGCTGTTGTATTCCTGGTAGTGCCCCTTGTAGGAGGGCCGGTCGGTATAGGGCTCGAAGAGCATGGCGCCGCGGTCTCCCAGGAAGCCATCATTGGCGCTCTTGAATCCCCCGAAGCGCAGAAAATAGTCCCGTTCCCGGGTCGCGGGGTGCATCCCCATGGTGAAGTCCTGGGAAAACATCTCCTCCTTGAGGTCCAGCCAGGGCCTGAGCCAGACACGGCAGCTCAACTCTCCCTCCTCCTGGAGCTTGAGATAGCGCTCCACCTCTTTGAAGGAGCGAAACATGTCGTGAAACTCTACGAAACCCATCTCGGCCATCAGCCTCAGACCGGTGCGGTATTCATTCAGGATCCGTTCCTCTGATTTTGGCTTCACATGTTTGCGTATCTCAGCGATGGCCGGCGATCCCTGAAAGAGCAGCCCGGTTGGCTGGCCGTTCTCATCGAGCTGCATCCCCTCCAGGCGGGCGTCTTCGAGTCCGGCCGCGCGCAGCGCTGCGGTATTGGCCAGGTACAGGTCTCTTTCATAGCTGTTCAGCAGGCAGGGATTATCCTTTGTGTGGGGATCGATCGTCTTCCTGTGCGGTTCCCAACGCTTCTCGGACCCGGGCCCATCCAGCTCGCCCCTCCCCTGCATCCACTGGATCGCCCCGCTCCAATCCCCTCCGGTTATCCACTCGTTCGGGCCGACATTCTCCACGACACGCCGGATCTCCTGCACGAGGCCATCATCATTGGCCACATGCATGAGCTGGATGTCGTGCTGTTGGGCGGAATATCCCGCAAAATGCACGTGCGCATCGATGAAGCCCGGCATGACGAATTGACCTCCCAGGTCGATGACCCGGGTTGAAGGGCCGATGTATCTCTCGCTCTCCATGTCATCTTCCAGGACCGCTACAATCTCATTTCCCCTGATGACCACGGCCGAGGCCCAGGGCTGACTATCCTCCACGGTATAGACCTGCGCATTCCTGAGTATCAGATCGGCGGGGGGCGGACTCGAGCAGGCGCTCGCAAGTGCGGCCAAGACCATCAGAGCAATGAGTCCATTTTTCATGTCCGTCTCCTCCTGACAGCCAAAGCCTATCACTCCGAAAACTTGGCCGTCAACCACAAAGGATTTGACAAGAGATTTAGCACTACATATTCTAGGGTGCGGTGTCCCAAGAACCAATGCAGTACGGGCAATTCAAGCAGGGCACATGAAAGAAATCTAGGAGGATGGAATGAAAAAGATTGTGGCAACGGTTGTTATCTTCGCTTTGGTCATGCTGTCGAGTTTCTCCAACGCAGCACTTACAGTCCAGTCAGAAGGCCAGAAGGCTCTGCTGGGGACCTGGGATGTCGAGCTGATTTCCCAAGGAATGCAGATGGAGTTTATCTTCAAGATGGAGGAGGATCAGCTCAAGGGAGAGATGGTTTTCGATATGGGCGCCGCCGAGATGGAGGACATTGCTTTAGAGGAAGGAACACTGACTTTTTCGGCTGCAATTGACGCCGGAGGGCAGACCATCAGCATCGATGCGGAAGCTGTGATCGAGGGGGAGTCCCTGACCGGCACTATGTTTACCGACATGGGCGATGCCGAATTTTCCGGAACCAAGAGAACAGATCAATAAGTAATCAAGATCGACATGGGCAGAAACACGGGATTCGACAACGAGAAATACCTGGCCGAGCAGTCTGCCTCCATCCTAGAGAGGCTCGACAAGGCTGACAACCGGCTGTATCTCGAGTTCGGGGGAAAGCTCCTCTTCGACTACCACGCGGCCCGTGTGCTGCCGGGATACGACCCTAATGTCAAGATGCGGCTCCTGCAGAAGCTCAAAGACAAGGCAGATATCATACTCTGCATCTATGCCGGGGCGATCGAGAAGAAGAAACTGCGGGCTGATTTCGGGATCACCTATGATGTGGACGCCCTCAAACTCCTTGATGAGCTCAGGCAGTGGGGCCTCGACATCCTGGGCGTGGTCATCACGCGTTTCGACAACCAGGCTTCTGCGGTCGTTTTCAAGAACAAACTGGAGCGCAGGGGCATCAAGGTCATCACGCACCGCTACACACCCGGATACCCCACGGATGTCGACCTCATCGTCAGCAAGGACGGATACGGGGCCAACGACTACCTCAAGTCCGAAAAACCCCTGATCGTGGTCACAGGGCCCGGCCCGGGGAGCGGCAAGCTCTCCACCTGCCTATCCCAGATGTACCACGACCACCTGCAGGGGATAAGCCCGGGATACTCCAAGTTCGAGACCTTCCCCATCTGGAATCTGCCCCTCAAGCATCCTGTCAACGTGGCCTATGAGGCGGCCACGGCAGACATCGCGGACTTCAACCTCATCGACCCCTTCCATCTGGAGAAGTATGGGAAGGCGTCCGTCAATTACAACCGCGATGTCGAGATCTTTCCCATCCTCAAGCGCATCCTGGAGAGGATCACCGGGGCCGAATCAATCTACCAATCCCCTACGGACATGGGAGTAAACTGCGCGAGTGCCGGCATCCTGAGTGATGAGGCCGTGCAGGAAGCGGCCAGGCAGGAAGTGATCCGGCGTTTCTTCCGGTACAGCTGTGAATACGTGATGGGATATGCCGACAAGGATACTGTACAGCGCGTTGAACTCATCATGGAAGACATGGGCATACGTCCGGAAAACAGACGGGTCGTCCGTTCTGCTAAAGAAGCCGCCAAGGACGCCGAGCTCAAGGAAAAGGGCAACAAGGGCATCTTCTGCGGTGCGGCCATCGAACTGGAAGACGGCACCATCCTCACGGGCAGCAACTCTCCTCTCATGCATGCCGCCTCCAGCGTCGTGATGAAGTCCATGAAACACCTGGCCGGGATCCCGGAGGAGATCCATCTGCTGTCTCCGATCATCATCGATTCGATCGGCGCCCTGAAGAGGGACATCCTGCAGTCCAAGACTGTCAGCCTGGATCTCGAAGAGACCATGATCGCCCTCGCCATCGCGGCGGCCACCAATCCTTCGGTGCAACAGGCCATCTCCAAACTCAAGGAACTGGAGGGATGCGAGGTCCACCTCAGCCATATTCCGACACCCGGAGATGAGGCCGGCCTGAAGAGGTTGGGCGTCAACCTGACGAGCGAGCCGAACTTCTCGACCAAGGACCTGTTCACGGCCTGAGCACAGCATTAGGTCGGCAAGGAGCCTTCTCATGCGGCGCTATACGACCATCCTGTGGATCGCGGTCCTAGCGATCCACTGCGCTCCCGGCGATCCTCCCCTCCCCTTCGGCGCCGTGCCGAGCGAACGCCAGCTGCTCTGGCACGGAATGAAGTACCACGCCTTCATCCATTTCGGCCCCAACACCTTCACCGACATCGAGTGGGGACACGGAGACGAAAATCCAGATATCTTCAATCCCACCGAACTGGACTGCCGCCAGTGGGCCCGGGTCATAAAAGAGGCAGGCATGGAGGGGGCCGTCATCACCGCCAAACATCACGACGGATTCTGCCTGTGGCCGTCGGAACAGTCCACACACACGGTGCGGGAAAGCCGATGGAAGGACGGGAAAGGCGATGTGCTCAGAGAGCTCTCCGACGCCTGCCGGGAGCTCGGCATCAAGTTCGGAATCTATGTTTCTCCCTGGGACCGAAATCATCCCACCTACTTCACCGATGAGTACAATACCGTGTTCATGAAGATGCTGGAAGAGGTCCTGACCGAGTACGGTGACGTGTACTACGTGTTCTTCGACGGAGCCTTCAGCGTGGGCCCGGACGGGAAGAGGCAGGAATACGATTGGGAGGGCTTCACGGACGTGGTGCGGCGGTGCCAGCCCCAGGCAGTGATCTTCAGCGACGCCGGCCCGGACGTCCGCTGGATCGGGAACGAGAGGGGTTATGCAGCCGAGACCAACTGGTGCACGATCGATGCGGGCGCATTCTACCCCGGCATAGGGGGAGTGAACGACCAGCTGCAGACCGGCCATGAGGATGGCGAGCTGTGGATCCCCGCCGAGGTCAACACCTCGATCCGGCCGGGCTGGTTCTACCACAAGGAAGAGGACGACAAGGTCAAGCCGCTGAGCCGGCTCATCGACAACTGGTACCACTCCGTGGGGATGAACGGCTGTTTCCTCCTGAACCTGCCGCCCGACACACGGGGCCTGATCCATAACAACGACATCCAGAGGCTGACCGAGTTGAAGCTCTATCTGGACGAGGCCTTCTCCGTCAACCTCGCCGCGGCAGCACACGCGAGCACCACAAGTTCTCGGGGAGGGGCCTTTCGAGCAGCGAATAGTATCGATGAGGATCCCGAGACCTACTGGGCCGCGGAAGATGAGGACCCGGAGGCCGCTCTCGAGCTGGACTTTGGGGAGCCGGTCGAGCTGAACACGGTGCTCCTCCAGGAGCATATCCCGCTTGGCCAGCGTGTGAAGGCATTCTCCATCGATGCATTTCAGGATGGTGAATTTGTCGAAATCGCCGGCGGTACCACGATCGGGAACCGCAGGATCGTCCGGTTCGAGCCTATCACGACAACGAGGATCAGGATCAACCTGAAGGCCAAGGCCTGCCCGCTCATCTCCAACCTCAAGGTCTTTCGTGTGCCGGATTAATCCCTGAGGTGTCTCCCGAAAAAATCGACCATCTTCCTGAATGCGAAGAGTGTCTGGTGTGTGGGGCCCAAGTCCCAGGCGTGCGCGGCATCCGGGAGGACCACGAACTCGAAGTCTTTGCCCTCCTCGATCATCTTGCTGGCCAGGCTCACCGAGTCCATGAAGAGCACGGTCGTGTCCCGAACCCCGTGGATGATCATGGCCGGATCTTCCAGGCCCTGCGACCAGAAATATGCTGAGGATCCCTCATAGGCCTCACTATCCTCGGCAGACTTCATGACCTCCATCTGGCCGGGGAAGGCGTGATAGACATTGGTGGCCGGGGCCCCGGCTATCCCGCAGGCAAAGAGGCCCGGATTCTTGAACAGAGACATCAGGGTCAGGAGGCCGCCGTAGCTCGATCCCCAGATCCCGATCCTATCTCCCCTGATGTACGGCAGCGACTGGAGATAGCGGGCCGCCGCCGCGATGTCCTGAATGTCGACAACACCGTAGCCCCGGAGCATGTCTGCCCGGAACTTGCGCCCATACCCGAGGCTGCCCCTGAGGTCCAGGTTCAGCAGGACATACTTCTCCACCTGGACCAGATACTGATCCAGCCCCCAGGTGGGATGGGCATCGCGCCCTCCCCACTGGTTCAAGACAGCATTGGAGTAGACAGAGCCGATGATGGCCGGATATTTCTTCCCGGGATCGAAATCTGGGGGAAGCATCATCCGGATCCGGATCTCGACGCTGCTTCCTCCTCCCGGGATCGTCAGGTACTGTGGTTTCGCCCACTGGAATTCCTCGAAACCAGGCAGCAGAGACTCCGTCACCCTCTCCAGCTTGCCCTGCCGGATGAAATAGAGGTCAAAGGGAGTCATGTCATCGGAAAAAAGGACACACACATTCTTTCCAGATGCGGAGATTGAGGGACGGTACACCCCATCCCTGTCGGAGGCCCTCTGGATATCCCCACTGCCAAGATCCACACTGTACAGTTCACGATTTTCGGGCCGGGATCGATTGGCGATAAAATAGAGTGATCCTCCCCTGACCGGAAAGGTCTCCAGCACCTCCCATTCCCCGGAAGTGAGCTGTCGGGTCTGCGAGGTTTCCAGATCCAGGGCATAGAGATGGCAGAATCCGGACCCATCCGATGTCAGGGCGATGCGGTCGTCATCGATCCACTGCGAGCTCCAGATCCAGGAGAATGTGAAGGAGGGGCTTTCTTCCCTGTAGGCAGTGTGCAGCTTCAGGTCGTCCGCCTCGCACACATAGATGGACCGCTTGCTGGCATATTCCGCTGATTCCTCCATGAGTAGTCTTCCCCCTGAAGGAGACCACGAAAAGGAGTGCAACGTGGCGAACTCCCTGTCCACCCAGCTGATCTCCCCCTGCGGGAGGTCCAATATCCCAATCTTCCTCACACTGTCCGGATCCCCGGGAAAGGCGCGCGGCACCTTCCTCAGCCTGACCGCCTCCCGGCCAAAAAGCGGGACATCCACCTGACGGGTACCGTCTGAATCCTGGAAAAGAAATGCGATCCGCTGCGAATCCGGGGACCAGGCATACCGAACGATGCCTCCACCCCTGGCCTCGAATCCGGTAACCTGGGAACAGCTCTTGGCCTCGAGGTCATACACACAGAGATTCCCTCCTTTGAGAAAGCAGAGTGATGACCGATCTGGAGACAGGGTCAGCGACCGCATCCGCAGCTTGCTCCTGTAGACCTCGGTTGTGGATAGGCTTGGGAGATCCAATCTGAAGAGCGCTGTTCCCAGAAGAAAGAATAGTTCGTTTTCGCTGCGTCCCCAACAGAAGCCCGCAATCCTCTGATCTTCGAATGATGTCAGCCGCAGCGGCACGGCCCCGGGATCCGGAGCGAAGAGGTAGAGATTCTGGATCCTGCCCGAGTCCTCATTCCAGAGGAAGGCACACCGGCTCTCATCAGGCGACCATGTAACCGCGCGTGGAGGAATGCCGATCAGGGGTGTATCGGTGTAGAGCTTTTCCAGGGTGAGCTCCTCCCCCATCAGGGAGCCTAGAACCAGAAACAGCAGGAGCAGCGAGGGGAAGAGTTTTTTCATCACTGAATCCGACATGTTTCCTCCTGCAGGGCCGGCAACACGGACTTGATCACCAGATCATGCAGCCGGGACTATCGGTATCTTATATAGAATCCTACGGCCTGACAAGCTCACAGGGGATAGGTGACCCCTGTGAGCTTCTCTGAGACTTCCCAGAGTTTCTTCGCTTTTTCCGTGTCTTTTGCCAGGTCATTGATTTCGACCTTTTTCGGGTACCCCCGCATCTCTCGCCAACCCCGGGGCCGTAGTAATCGCAGGCCTGAACATCCTCGGCGACCGCGGCATACAGGGTCGGCAGGGCGCCCATGGTGATGTCCTGGGCCACGAATCGGTTCAGGAATTTGAACACACCGGCATGCCTCTGCAGCTCGGTTGCGGTCCAACCGGGATGCGCGGCAGTGACCAGCGTGTTCACGCCCGCCTCGTCCAGGCGCCGCTGCAGCTCGTTGGCGAAGTAGATGTTGGCGATCTTGGAATCGGAGTATGCCTTCATCTTCTTGTAGGGGCGCTTCTCCCAGTTCAGGTCCTCGAAATCCAGGTTCCCATAGTGGTGTGCCCCGCTCGACACGTTGACGATCCGGGAATCGGGTGTGTTCTTGATCAGGTCGATGAGCAGCCCTGTGAGGGCAAAATGTCCCAGGTGGTTCGTGCCGAACTGGAGCTCGAAGCCGTCTTTGGTCTTGGAGAGGGGCGGCATCATGACGCCGGCGTTGTTGATGAGCAGATCCAGCCGCGAGTAACTGTCCTTGAACTTCTCGGCAAAGTCGCGCACGGAATCCAAGTTGGCCAGGTCGAGTTCCATGACGGTCAGATCCGCATTCGGGTGGCCCGATCTGATCTTCTCCGCCGCGACATTTCCTTTATCGAGGTTGCGCGGGGCGATGATCACCGTGGCGTTCTTCTCAGCCAGGACACGTGCTGTCTCAAAACCGATCCCGCTGCTGGCCCCGGTCACGATGGCCACCCTTCCTTTCTGGTCGGGGATATCGCTGCTGTCCCATTTCTTTTTCGGCATCTATCACTCCTTTTAGTAATGGATGTCTAATGTTTCAATCTGTGTAGAGTCCGTTTTCCAGCAGATCCATGGCCGCTTCGAAGCGCTGCTGGACGAGCTCCTCGAAGCTATAATCGGGGTTGAGCGTCATCCCAGGCCGCATAAGGTGCAGGAGCAGGATCAGGGAATCCAGCAGCACCATCAGTTCGAGGATGTTCCGGCAGCGGAACTTCCCCTCCTCCATAAACTGGTTCAGACGGTCGAAAAGCTCGGAGGGCATGAGATAGCGTTGAAACGTCTTCCCAAGGACCTCTGATTCGTCCAGTGAACACTGCATATAGAGCTTGATGACCTTCGGATTCATCAAGAGCCATCGATCCAGGTGTCCCATGGATTTCCGGATCAACTCCTTGGGATCCTCTATCTCCTGCACAGCCAACGATATGGCGGAGACCATCGGTTCCGTCTTCTCCTTGTAAAGCTCCTCGAGCAGTGTCTCCTTGTCCACAAACAAAGCCCGCACAACTCCAGGCGCTAAACCGGCCCTGGACGCGATCGAATCCAGAGTTGTATCCGGGATGCCGCATTCTGCAAATTCATCAAGGGCGGCTTCGATGATCTTTCTTTGTTCTTCGCTCATTTCTGGTTCCTTGTTTCGATCAGGTTCTATTCGATAGGTAGAAGCTGGTACGTGTAGCTGCCTTCGATCCGGTCAGGTGAATTCTTATAGTGCATGATGTGTTGGCCGCAGTTGCTCCCGATCCTGTTTTCCTCGAGTTCGCCCAAGCTGTAAAGCACATCATACCCTGTTTCCCTCAGGTCGGACGCGATCGGCGGCTCCATCTCAACACCTGTCCGATCACTGCTCAGCCTGTTCCGCACCGCCTGCCCCGTCGGGTTAACGGGAGTCAGTTTGATGAAGAATTTCTCGGCCGGGAAATGCCTCAGCAGGGCGGCCGGATCCAGGATCAGATCATCCGAGATGGCAAAATTCAGTGTGATCTTCCGGTCTCCCGGCTCAAAAAACTCTTTCCCCAGCGCCGCGATCCTGTCCAACTGCATCTTGCGGGCGGGGATCAGCCAGTCCCTCCGGGCCTCGTCCGTGGAGTGGACGGAGAACTGGAGCTGGAAGCGGCCAGGGTAGAGGTCGTCCTTGATCTCCTTGAGCCTGCGAAAGAATCCGTCGCTGCCGAGAGGGGCCATGGTCGAGACGGTGGGCAGCAGGCCAGGCGCCTGATAGCGGCCGGAAAGGGCAGCTAGCACATCGAGCACTGCGGGATTCAGCGCCGGTTCGCCCATCCGGGCGAACTGGATCTTGAATTTTGATACGGGTACAACCCGGTCCGGATACCGCAGTTCCACCATGTAGTCGATCTGCCGCATGATATCTTCGGCGGAGAGTATTCCCTGATAGAACTGCCCTGCATCGCAGAACCGGCATCCGATGGGGCAGCCGTACAGGGACGACACGATGAGCACCCACTTCTCCTGCCTGGAAAGTGGCGGCTGGGATGACTCTACAAACTCGATGTATCTGTTCGGGCTGGTCTCCGCAATAAACACGGTCGCGATATCCGAATGGGCGGTCCGGGCTACGACGTTCATGGCCTTGCCTGCCTCAGCATCTCACATATCTGCATTGCGGCCCTGATCCCGTCTCCAACACAGATCCCGGCCTGGCGGTAGAGGTGGTTCTCGACGTCTCCAATCAGAAACAGGCGGCCATCCCGGCGCACCTCGTCTCTGGCCTTCTCAAGACCGGGCCCCAGGAAACCCAGCGCTGGCTCCCGGCCCACAGCCGCCAAGAGATAGTCTGCCTCCAGCATCCTCCCCTGCGGTTCTTCCTCTCCCGCTAGGTTGAGGAGAAGGCCTTCCCCGGCCGCGTCCACGGCCAGGAGCTGCGTGCCCTTCAACACGTCCAGGCCGTCGACCGCCTCTGCTCTCTCCGCGAGGAGTGGAAGGCAGCAGGGACCGGAATCTCTGCAGATGATCGTCACCCTGTTGTGCTCCGCGAGCTGCAGGCCGTAGTCGAAGGCCGCATCCCCGGCGCCTACGATCCCCAGGTGCCGGCCGCGGATATCGCGGAGGGGGAATACCTCATAGAAGATCCGGTCTTCCGCGCCTTCCCGGATGATGGCAGCCGGAAGCCTGAGGGCGACCGTACCTGATGCGATCATGAGGAACCGGCATGTGATCTCTCCACTGCCTGCAGCGAGACGGAAGGCCTCATCCTTGTACTCCACCAACCTCACGCAGTCACGAACGACCGGGATCTCCCAGCGTTCGAGCTGCTGCCTGAATCTCTGGACCAGGTCCGTGCCAGAGATACCCTTCGGAAATCCCGGATAGTTTTCCACGAGGTGAGCGTTGAGCAGGAGCCCCCCGATTTCCGCTTGCTCGAAGAGGGCAAATTCTACACCGGATCTTCTCAACTGGATAGCCGCAGCGATCCCCGAAGGGCCGGCGCCGACAATGGCGGCATCCAAACGATCATCCATCCGCAGACTCCACGATCTTCCGGATGTCGCCCACCAGTACCGGCACCGCGAAACCATGGCAGAGATTCAGGAGCGTAGCCCTGTGAAAGTCCTCCTGATAGGTGGCCGTCCCGTCCACGGCAAAAAAGACCTTAAAACCCCGCACAAAGGCCGAGCGGGCCGTGGTCTCGCAGCAGAGGTGGGTCAGGACACCCCCGATCACGACCTGAGTGACACCCAGGTCCTTCAGGAGTTCATCCAGGCCGGTCTGATGGAAGGCGTCGTACTGGGATTTTTCGATCCAGATGGCCTGGGGGTCATCCAGCTCCGGGACGACCTCACTGGCGGGATCGTCCTCCCGGATCAGATCCGCCCACCACTCGGCCATAGCGCCGGCGTTTTCCTGCGTGTTGAGGTGCCTGGTCAGGACCACGGGCCGGTTCGCATCGTGGAACGCATCGACAAGCCCCCGGATCCCCGGGAGGATCGCGGCGGCGCTGGGCACAAAGGCATGCGAGCTCGGATCCAGGAAATATTTCTGCATATCCAAGACGATCAGGGCCGCCCGGTCCGGCTCGAATCCGGAGCGCTCCAGGCTGCGCTTAACCGGAAGGATCTCGATCAGCTCCCTGGATTTCGCGGAGAGCGATGCCGGAAGGAAATAGGAGGCTTTCATAGGGCATAAAGATAAATCTCCTGCCCTATATAATCAAGTGATATTTTATTCGTGGCGTAGGCTCTCGACAGGATTAACACGGGCGGCTCTGGCGATCTTGAAACACACGGTCAGCAGGGCGAGAAATGCCACCGCAATGCCCGAGACGGCGAACACCCACAGAGCGATACCGGTCCGGTAGGCATAGTTGCCGAGCGTGCGCTCCATCAGGTAATACGCAACAGGCCAGGCGATGAGGTTGGACACGGCCAGTAGGAGCAGGAAGTCCTTGGAGATCAGGACCATGACATTGGCGATGGAGGCCCCCAGGACCTTGCGGATGCCGATCTCCTTGGTGCGCTGTTCTGCAGTGAACGAGGCCATGCCGAAGAGCCCGAGGCAGGAGATGAAGATGGCCAGGAACGTGAAGGAGGAATAGATCGAGCCGCGCCTCTGGTCGCTGCGGTACTGGCCGTCGAATACATCATCCAGGAACTGGTACTCGAAGACGCTGTTAGGAACGAATTCGCCCGCCTTCTCCTCCAGGAATTCGAGGGTCCCGGAGATGCTGTCCGACCGGATCTTGACGAACACGTATTGGTGAGATCCGTGCCGCTGGGACAAGGTGAAGACGACCGGG
>RCNB010000222.1_pt1 | contig 39337 bp, 41 predicted proteins | sample 2041321 | NCBI WGS metagenome assembly RCNB01 (sample SAMN09708232, study PRJNA481090) | Marine sediment metagenome, whole genome shotgun sequencing project.
AATGCTGATGCAATAGCAGCCGCGGGTATCGATCCGGGCTTACGTGCAGAAGTGCTAGCTCCGGAAGACTTCCTGGAATTAGCCAAAAGAATATAGCCAATTGGTTTGTGACTACAGCCACCAATCGTGTTTTCATACGGTAGAATAGCGCACATGAATGATACTCAACTTACCGACAGCATTACCGTAACGGCGAAAGCCACCTACATGGCAAATCAATCGAATCCCGATGATGATCGCTTTGTATTTGGCTACACCATCACGATAAAAAACTGCGGCAGTAAAACTGCTCGCCTACTGACACGACACTGGCTCATTACTGATTCAGATGGCGGCGTTCAGGAAGTTCATGGTGATGGTGTCATCGGTGAGCAGCCCTACATATCTCCGGGCGCGGTGCACACCTATTCCAGCGGAGCTATTCTGAAAACCCCGGTTGGCAGTATGGAAGGCAGCTACGGCATGATCTCAGAAGAGAAGCATGCGTTCGATGCAAAGATTCCCGTATTCGGACTAGCCGTGCCTAAAATGCTCAACTAATGGCCGTATATGCAATTGGCGATGTTCAAGGCTGTTACAACGAACTCCGGCAACTGATCGACAAGCTACAGTTTGACCCTGAACATGACCAACTCTGGCTAGTAGGCGATCTGGTCAACCGGGGGCCGGATTCACTGGCAACATTGCGCTATGTGAAATCACTCGGTGATGCATGTATAACCGTTCTCGGCAACCACGATCTGCACCTGTTGGCTCTGCGTTTTGCCAGTAAGACCCCCGACATCAAACACAACCTCCAACCTATACTCGAAGCGGATGATGCCGACGAGTTACTGCAATGGCTGCGACAAAGACCACTCGCTCACTATGATGCGGCGCTGGATACGTTGATGGTGCATGCGGGCATACCGCCATACTGGGATGGACTCAAGACGCTGCAACTCGCAAGGGAAGTAGAAACAGTATTGCGCAGCGATGCGGCGGCGGCGTTCCTTGGGGCGATGTATGGCCGCAAACCCAGGCGTTGGTCTGATAACCTGGAAGGTCATGATCGCCTCCGCTGCATTACCAATAGCCTCACTCGCCTGCGCCTTACTCGGGCTGATGGCAGCATGGACTTCGCCTATAAGGGGCCTCTAAAAGGCAGACCGGCAAACTTATCGCCCTGGTTTGAGCATCCTGATCGCGCCACAGGGAGCCGGCGCATTGTGTTTGGACACTGGTCAGCTCTGGGGCTATTGCAACAGGAAAAACTACTGGGGTTAGACACGGGCTGCGTCTGGGGCCAGCAACTCACGGCGATACAACTTGATGTGCCGGACGCAAAGCCGGTGCAGGTAGAAAGCGCTCAGCCCAAAAAGTTCTGAGTGCTATCTAGATTGCGATCGGAGCCTTAATCGGCGCTCCAGACTCGTAACCCTCTATTTCGAAATCTTCAAACTTGTATCCGGATATCGAATCAGGTTTGCGCAGTATGTTGAGCTTCGGCATCGGCAAAGGATCACGCGATAACTGCAACTCTGTCTGCTCCAGGTGATTCAGGTACAAATGGCAATCGCCACCGGTCCAGATAAAATCACCCACTTCCAACCCTGCCTGCTGCGCAACCATATGCGTCAATAAAGCATATGAGGCGATATTAAACGGCACACCAAGAAAAATATCTGCGCTACGCTGGTACAGCTGGCATGACAACTTGCCTTCGGCAACATAGAACTGGAAAAGAGCGTGACAGGGCATCAATGCCATCTGATCTAATTCAGCAACATTCCAGGCACTAACAATAATCCGGCGCGAATCCGGATTGTTACGCAGTAGCTCCATAACTTGTTCTAGCTGATCGATATTACGACCATCAGGAGTCGGCCAGGAGCGCCACTGTTTACCGTAGACCGGCCCCAGGTCGCCGTTTTCATCCGCCCATTCATCCCAAATTTTAACGCCGTTTTCATTAAGGTACTTAATGTTGGTGTCGCCATTCAGGAACCACAGAAGTTCATGAATAATTGAACGTGTATGCAGCTTCTTGGTCGTCACCATTGGGAAGCCCTGTTGCAAATCAAAACGCATCTGATACCCGAACACACTCAAGGTACCCGTACCCGTGCGATCATCTTTATGCGCGCCTTCCGACAATACGTGTCGCATCAAATCCTTATATTGCTGCACGGTTTACCTCTTCCGCTTTTTCGACTTACCGGTTTTTACGGTATCTTTAACATTGCCCTGCCTGCTGGCAGCGGGCTCAAGTGATGACTCGTTCCTCTTGTACGCCATCACAATAAATAACGCACCGAAAATAATCATCGGGGTGCTTAAAACCTGCCCCATCGTCAGCCAGTCAAACGCAAGATACCCAATATGCGCGTCCGGCATCCGCACAAACTCAACCAGAAACCGGAACAAGCCGTAACAAAGAAGAAACAGGCCTGACACAGCCATGACGGGTGGCCGCAATGCCGAATAGACCCATAAGATAATGAATAACACGGGACCTTCAAGTACGGCCTCATACAGGTTCGATGCATGAACAGGAACGCCATTCACGATAACGGCAAGTGAAAAATCTGTTGTTGCGCCCCATAACTCGCCGTTCAGGAAGTTGCCTACGCGTCCGGCACCGAGGCCGATCGTCACAAACGGGGCAATAAAATCGGTAACTCTGAAAATAGAGCAACCCACTTTGCGTGACATCAGCCACATCGCAATGATCACGCCCAACAAGCCACCATGGAAGGACATCCCGCCCTCCCAGATACGCAAAATACTTAGCGGATCATTAACGACATTGGTCCAGCCGTAAAACAACATGTAGCCAACACGGCCGCCGAGGATAACGCCCATAGCAATATAGAACAGCAGATCATCAATCTGCTCGACTTTAAACGGATAGCCCCATTCTTTGGCGCGCTTGCGGCCCAGCGCCCAGCCACCCAAAAAACCGATCAGATACATCAATCCATACCAGCGAATTGCCAGAGGACCGAGTTGCAGTGCGATAGGATCTATGTCGGAATATATAAACACGCAGCGATTCTACAACAGTCTTTCCCGACAGATGCGATTGCTATCAACTAAATTTGCAGACAGGTTATAGTCTCGTTTTCTACAATCGGTCTAAGCACCAACAACATACACTCAGCCATGAATCGTCTATCTCAGGAAAGCAGTCCCTACTTACTTCAGCATCAGGACAACCCCGTCGACTGGCATCCTTGGGGTGAAGAAGCGCTGCAACTGGCGGCGGATACCAACAAGCCCATACTGCTATCAATCGGCTATTCGGCGTGTCACTGGTGCCATGTTATGGCACACGAGTCGTTTGAAGATGGCGCAACAGCTGAGATCATGAACAGCCAGTTTGTAAATATTAAGCTCGATCGTGAAGAACGACCCGACCTCGACAAAATCTACCAGACCGCTCACCAGCTACTGACCCAGCGCGGCGGCGGCTGGCCGCTTACCGTGTGTTTGACACCGAAAGAACACCTACCTTTTTTTGCCGGCACCTACTTCCCTAAGGAAGCCCGGCATGGCATGCCATCATTTATCGAGTTGCTGAATCAGCTATCGCAACACTACGCAAAAAATCAGAATGACCTGCAACAACAAAGCGGTGCTCTGCTGAATGCTTTGCAGAGCATTCAGCCTCAAGCACCGGACAATGGAATTGAACTAAGCGATACTCCGATCGCCGCCGCACGTCAGCAACTGGCTGAGAATTTCGATAAAGACTGGGGTGGGTTTGGCAGCGCCCCGAAATTTCCGCACCCAAGCAATCTGGAACGCCTGCTGCGGCACTGGCGTAAGAGTGCCAACCAGAGCGAGCCTGATGTCGATGCGCTGTTCATGACCGCGCTCAGTATCAGTCGCATGCAAAATGGCGGCTTGTATGATCAAGTGGGCGGTGGTTTCTATCGCTACTCAGTCGACCAACAGTGGCAGATTCCGCATTTCGAAAAAATGCTTTACGACAATGGTCCATTACTGGCACTTACCGCACAGCTTTGGCAAGCCAGTGGCGATGATGCCTTCCGTCGGGTTGCTGCCGCTACTGCCGATTGGGCGATACGCGATATGCAAGCACCCGAAGGTGGCTTCTATGCCACGCTGGATGCCGATTCGGAAGGTGAAGAAGGCCTGTTTTATCTATGGACCCCGGATGAACTTAACGGTCTGCTCGACAGCTACGAGTACACGGCCGCAGAACACCTATACGGGCTGCGTGAAGCACCCAACTTTGAAAGCCGCTGGCATCTGACAAACCGAATGTCCTTAGACGATTTGATGGAGCATTCGGGCTACACAAAATCAAAACTTCAATCATTGCTCGATAGCGCTCAGCAGAAAATGCTCGGTGCACGGAACAGCAGAATACCGCCCGGTCGCGATGAGAAAATACTGGTGGCATGGAATGGCTTAATGATCCGTGGTCTTGCCATCGCCAGTGGCGCTCTCACCAAGCCGGAACTGGCTGATGCTGCAGCTCGTGCCGTAGATTTCATCCGCCATAACATGCAGGAAGACGGGCAGCTGCTCGCCTGTTATGCCGATGGCAAAGCACGCTTTAACGCCTATCTAGATGACCATGCCTTCTTGCTCGATGCTGTTATCGAGCTACTGCAACAACGCTGGGATAACGATCACCTACAGTTTGCTATCTGGCTGGCGGAGCAACTGCTTGAGAAATTTGAAGACAAGGAGAATGGCGCATTCTTCTTTACCGCAAACGACCATGAGAAGCTGCTCTATCGTCCGAAAAGCTTCAGCGATGAGTCGATGCCATCAGGCAATGCAATAGCCGCGCTCGCGCTTAACCGACTCGGCCACCTACTTGGAGATGCTCGTTATATAAGGGCTGCGGAGCGCACCCTGATTGCGGGCTGGGCATCAATGATCGAATTTCCGCATGGGCATGCCGCGTTAATTACCGCGCTGGATGAATATTTGTCCACCACTGAAATCATTATCGTACGGGGCGATGCGGAGGCCGCCGAATGGTGTGCAACCATCAGGCAATTATTCAGCCCTGAGCGTCTGAGCTTTGCGATACCCGATACAGCTAGCGGTCTGCCAGAGGCTCTGGCAACCAAACAAACTGCCGACACAACCGTGGCTTACATATGCCGCGGCAATACCTGCAGCGAACCAGTGATGAAGTTGCAAGACCTGGCCAGTGCTATAACGAACGGTTAGCGGAGGACATCATGATAGAGAAAGTCTCAGCCGGAGCTGAGTATTACACCGAAGAACGCTGCCATATCATCGAACTTCACAATACTGCGAACGATCCGAATGTCTCGATAGCGCGAGCTAGGGTAGAGCCGGGTGTTACGACCGCATGGCATCGGGTGGCTGGCACCGAAGAACGCTATCTGGTCACGCATGGACAGGGCTACGCAGAAGTTGGTGATGCCCATACCGTGCATTTAATCGCAGGCGAAAGCATTACTATTCCCGCTGGCGCAAGACAACGCATCAGGAATACCGGTGAAACCGACCTGATTTTCCTCTGTGTCTGCACACCACAATTCGACTGGAACAACTACGAGTCGCTGGAAACCTGACCGCAGCTAAGCTGGTTTTGGGAGTAATGCAGCGCGAGGGTCTTTGGCTATTTCAGGATAACGGTCGTTAAGTATCTGCAGGTAGTCATCCGGAAACTCATCCAATGAGAAGCACTTTCTCCCGGCAGCCCGCGCGGTTGTATGTCCGCCAACACCTTCGGCACCCATCCATTCGCGCCAGCTTGTCACGCTCTGGAAAGCAACAGTAGCGGGTGCGGATGTGAGTTCGGGGTTCTCAATATCTTTGAGACTACCTCGATAAGTAACAAACTCATTGTAGGTATGCTTGCCCATCATCGGCTGATCAGAATCAACATCGACAAAACTATCGTCTCTGATCCAGACATCGTCGCCCTGCACAACGACAGGTCCTAGCCCTGTCCGTAATTCAAACGTGCCGAAAGCCGGGTTACGCGGTATCTCAACGCCTTGAGTCGTGTGGTAAACCGTATAAGGACCCAGTCGTTGCTCCGGTATATCCACTACTTTGCCGCTATACGGGTTGGTAAACTGATCCAATGGTTGCTCCGTTTCCAGGTCGGTAAAAAACACCAACTCCAGCATCGTCATAGAGTGACGGCCATCAGCCAACTCCTTATACAGCTGAAATCCTCCGGTCTTCATTCCATATAAGGGAGTAATGCGGTCATCAACAACCCCATAACGCATGCCCTTCATCCACCACATCACGAGCCTGTCATCGAGCGTGCCACGGAGCTTTATCAGCGCATGCAAAATATCATCAGGCGCGGTTAAGACTGGTTCAGCATAGCTAGGCACCATAAAGCTGCCCGCCGCCGCACCCATAAGACCTGTAAAACTTCTCCGTGAAAGTTGCATCAGAACTCCAACCCTTACCAGGGTATTGTTTTGCTATTGAAATTAATCGGCTTACCCCGATCTTTCAGGGTAAGCGCGTCTATATTCTTTGCCACGGCAGCAGCGCTTTCTGCAGGCGTCAATGAAGGCCCATCATAACCGGAGTCCGCCAACAACTGGGTGCCCACCATGCCGGGAGCCATCAATGCTACGACAACGCCCTGCGGTCTGAGTTCAGCGCGGATACCGCGCATCGACATATTCATTCCGGCCTTGCTGATTCGATAGTAAGCCATTGGCTTCATACCCCCCATCAGCGTTAAGGAGCCCAGTCCACTCGATAAGGTCACAATCTTTTTCTGCTCGCCCAGCAAGATACTAGGCAAGAAAGCCTCGGTCATTTTCATCGGACCAAACACATTGACCGCCATCACCTGATCAAATAGCTGCTTGTCATAGGAGCCGAAACTCTGCGCCGTAAGGTCGCCCAGAATGGCCGCATTGTTTATCAGGACATCAATAGGGGTTGTCGCATAGATAGCACCAAGCTCATTAATGCGCTCGAGATCCGTCACGTCCAGCTGCTCAATAATCACGCTAGCATTCGCAGCCGCGAGTTCCTGCAACTCGTTTGCCCGCTCCGGATTGCGCGCAGTGGCGATAACATTCCAGCCTTCTTGCGCATAATAGCGCGCAAAAGCCAGACCTATCCCGCGGTTAGAGCCAGTTATCAGCACAGTTGAGCTGCCCGCATCGAATCCGGCAGTTGCCGGTTCCGCTTTGCTCAGCGGCTGCTGACATGCGGCTAAAAGTACTCCGCCAAGCAAAATAATAATGAAAGAACGCATAGTAAGCCCCTGCTTAAAACCAATCTAAGTGATTATTAGGAATATATATCAGTAGCTTAGGCGATTTTTAGATATGCGACACGGTCACTCCGTAGCGGATGCCACCTCACCATGCCTCTCCTCCCTTAAGCCTCAATCCACCGATGTACCATATCACTGCGACATATCGGCCAGATAGGCCGATGCCTGCCAGACAACATCAGGCACCCTTGTCCACCTTGCGACCAGTCGCGAATATGTTTAAATCGGCAGGCTGACGGGTCAACCGATTTTGTTATTATCCGTTTTGAAATTTACATACATAAAAGTGAGTGAGACTTAATATGAAATCTATTCGAATTCTTGGTGCATTACTGTTGACAATTGCTGGAACAAATCTGGCAATGGCAGGTGCTCATGACGGTGGCGTTGAAATTACTGGCGAAGGTGCATGCAGCTACGTTCAGGAAAACATGTTTGCCGGCCCATTTGATGTTTGTCAGGAGCCTGTTGGCGCTGAGTCATGCGCAGAACTAGGTGGAGCAGCTGACAATGCAGATGCAACACATGCAGAAGGCGCTTGCCCAACAGAAGGACTCGTTGGCACATGCGACATGGGCGATATGAAAGTCCTGTACATGAGCGGCGAAGTTGACGGTCTGGAAATCGGCTGCGGCTTCCAGGGCGGCGACTGGATAATGCCTTAAAACTCAGCAGAACATCGCGAGTAAAAATAAAAGGGGTGAGCAGCAATGCTCACCCCTTTTTTGTGTCCGCACATTCTGCACCAATAGTATTTGGCTTGATATACGCGCAATAGATAACTAGCTAAAGATTGTCCGCAGGATAAAGTAGAAGATAATTGATAAAACTGCGCCGACAGGAATAGTAATAACCCACGATAAGAAAATCCGGCCAACTACTGCCAGATTAATAGCGCTGATACCACGGGCGAAACCAACACCCATTACCGCGCCAACCAATACATGACTGGTTGAAACCGGCATGCCTGTGCCGGATGCAAATACAATCGTAAATGCTGCTGCCAGATTAGCGGCGAAGCCACGGCTTGGCGTTAGAGACGTAATATTACTGCCGACAGTCATTATCACTTTACGTCCGTACGTAGCGAGACCAACAACGATACCTAGCCCACCAAGCACCAAAACCCAAAACGGCAACGGAGCCTCCTGAGCAACCTGGCCAGTTTGCGCAACACTGATAATCGCGGCAACCGGACCAATAGCATTGGCCACATCATTAGAGCCATGTGCAAAAGCCATTGCGCTGGCTGTAATAACCATAAGAACTGCAAAAACTTTCTCTACCGATGCGAAGTGAAAGTCTTTATCAGCATTTTTATCAATCTTAACTCGCTGTACGAGGAACTTGCCCGCCAGAGCGATAACCCCGGCAAATATGGCGGCAAACATATATGCCTCGCCAGTAGTTAAATCCAAACCTACGTGCTTAAGCCCCTTAAACAAAGTCACCAAAGTAATAAGGAAAATCGTGGCAAATATATAGAACGGCGCATAACGCTGCGCCCGTTCATAAGGATCACTCTGGCCTAAAATGAGCTTTTGAATGGACGAAAATATCAAGTAAGCAAAAATACCCGCGGAAACCGGTGAAATAACCCAGCTCGCGACAATGGTGCCAATCTTGACCCATTTGACGGACTCCATACCCAAGCCGACTGCAGCAAAACCGACAATTGCGCCAACAATTGAGTGCGTAGTTGATACCGGCCAACCTTTCCTGGATGCAATGAGCAACCAAGTGCCCGCTGACAGCAATGCCGCAAGCATCCCGAATACCAGTTGTTCGGGTTGTGCGGCAAATGCGTCAGAGTCGACCATGCCTTTACGGATAGTTGAAGTAACCTCACCTCCGGCGAGAACTGCCCCGGCAAATTCGAAAATTGCGGCAATGATTATTGCCTGCTTAATCGTTAATGCTTTTGAACCAATTGATGTCGCCATGGCATTTGCGACATCGTTTGCACCGATACCCCAGGCCATAAATAAGCCAAAGGCGGCCGCAAGCAGCAAATATATAGTTGCATGTTCCATGTCTGTACTCAGTGATTCATCAAAAGTTCGAGGCGACGGCCAATGCGTTCGGCCATATCACCAATGTCACCAATCGATTCAATCACCCGATACAAAAACATCACATCAATCGGAGATAAATCTTTTTCTATACCAAACAATATCTTACGCAGCTTCGCTTGCAGCTCATCAGTATCGTTTTCTATTTGATCCAACTCACTAATCAAACGGACAACCAGCTCTGCCTCTGCACCACGGAAACCGGTTTCGTACAACTCATCCAGCTCGCGAATAGTTTTGCGAGCGCCCTTCGCGGCATCAACATTACGGGAAACAAAAGCAATAAACGGTTCTTGCAAGCTGTCTGGAATCGTCATCTTGCGCCCGATAACCAAACCAGAAACATCACGGGCAAGGTTGGGTATTTGGTCCTGAACCAGAACCAGGTCAAGCAAGTCACCACGGGCAACCGGCATAAACAAAGCTTTCGATAACTGCATGCGAATTTGTTTTTTCGCATCATCGGCTTCGTTCTCGAGCCTGACAATCTTCTCACGAGATTGGGTGACCTTATTCCAGTCACCACCATTGACCGCCTCAAAAAAAACGATTAATTCTTTCGCAGCTTTATAACAAAGCTCCATGTGATCCTGAATCGGCGCAACAGGCGATGCCCCAAAAATTTTTGATATATAACTACCCACTAAATTTAACTCCCCGCATACGCTAAGTTCTCTTCTCCGAATGAATTGTCACACGGAACCGGTTCCTAATAAAGCATTACCCATGCCATGATTTAGCACAATTGGCGATATCACAAATGGGCAGGACAATTCACTGAGAAAACCTTCAATGTGTTACTTTGTTGGCTCATAGATACCACTCAACACCCTATATCGAGGCTCCCAGTCAGGGCGTATGAAAGCAGCAGCAAAAGTAGCTATTGATTGCTCAAATGAAAGCAATCCTATTGTCCTGTTTTCAGGGGAATGGCTCATGGATGCTGGCCGACCACGTGTTGATGACATTGTCGCTGCAATACCTGAAAGCTCGACGCAGCTTAGCTTTAACTGCGAGGCTCTTGAGGGCTGGGATACAGGACTGCTAACCGCTCTCGTCAGTATTTACACCCACTGCATCCGGCATAACATAGACGTCAATCTTGACGGCCTGCCTGAAGGGGCGGCTAGCCTACTCCGCCTTGCGTTCGCTGTTGAAGAACGTGAGGGCGCGCGCAAAAAAACTATTGAAACAAGCCTTGCGACAGATGTCGGCAATGCCAGTATCGAACTCTGGGAATCACTTAAAGAGATCAATGAATTCGTCGGACAACTAGCCCTGTCTATAGGCCGGTTCTTCAAAGGCAAGGCCAATTATCTGAAATCGGATCTCGTGGTCATTATTCAGGAGGCCGGGGCCGAGGCATTTCCTATCGTTAGCCTAATCAGCTTTTTGATCGGCATGATTTTTGCTTTCGTTGGCGTGATGCAACTGACTAGCTTTGGTGCCGGCATTTACACTGCCGACTTGGTTGCCGTAGCCATGGTTCGCGAAATGGCACCTATTATGACGGCCATAATCATGGCGGGTCGCACCGGTGCAGCTTATGCAGCACAAATCGGCACGATGAAAGTAAATGAAGAGATTGATGCCCTGACAACCTTGGGCATAGACCCCATCGACTTTCTGGCACTGCCACGGGTTATTGCCCTCATCATCATGATGCCGCTGCTCACTATGTACAGCAGCCTAATGGGCATACTCGGCGGGCTTGCTGTCGGTGTCGCTATGCTCGATATCAGCGCCATTCAATATTTGGTGCAGACCCAAGCAGCGGTAGATCTGAGCACATTATTTGGCGGACTATTCAAATCTATAGTCTATGGCAGCCTCGTCGCTCTTGCGGGCTGCATGCAGGGTTTGAACTGTGGCAACAACGCCATGGCGGTAGGCCAGGCAACAACCAAAGCTGTCGTAATGGGTATTGTCATGATCGTTGTCAGTGCTGCCATACTCACCGTCATTTACATTAATGTGGGGATATAACGATGACTGATGCCGCCCGTCCTCACATTACCGTCAGCAATATGACCATGGCTTACGGTGACTTCGTTATTCAGCAGAACCTCAACTTCACCGTCAATCACGGTGACGTATTCATCATCATGGGCGGCAGCGGCTGTGGTAAGAGCACGCTGCTCAAGTGCCTGATCGGCCTTAAACAACCCGACACCGGCTCCGTTAGCTACGATGGCAGTGACTTCTGGAGCGCTGACGCAGAGACCCAACTCGGCATGAAGCAAAAGTTCGGCACTCTGTTCCAGAGCGGTGCGCTGTGGAGTTCAATGACGCTTGCCGAGAATATTGCCCTGCCATTAAAACAGTACACTAGCCTCAGTGAACGCGAAATTAGTGAAATCTGTGCCTACAAATTATCGCTGGTAGGTCTTGCCGGGTTCGACGATTACTATCCGAGTGAAATTTCCGGCGGTATGAAAAAGCGTGCAGGACTCGCGCGTGCCATGGCAATGGATCCGGAAATTTTGTTTTTTGATGAGCCCTCTGCCGGCCTCGATCCGATCAGCGCCAAACTACTCGACGATCTCATTCTTGAAATTCGTGATAGCCTGAAAACAACCGTGGTAGTTGTCACACATGAGCTTTCCAGTATTTTTGATATTGGCAACAACTCAGTATTTCTGGACCCCGTAACACGCACGCAGCTAGCCACAGGCAATCCCACAGCACTCAGGGATTCCTCACCCATATTTGATGTGAGAAACTTCCTGCTACGGGGCAAAGCTGCCCCAGAGAAAGATACCGCCAATGACGCATCTAAAAATGACCAGGCACCATAGGAAACTGTTTGTATGAGTAAACAATCAAATCCAGCTCTCATTGGCAGCTTTGTAATAGGGGCCATCGCCTTGTTCGCCATATCGGCAATGCTCTTTGGCGGCAGCGAGATATTCAAAGATAAATCTCAATTCGTCAGTTACTTCAGCGGCTCGGTAAAAGGCCTAAGGGTTGGGTCAAACGTGCTGTTTCGTGGTGTGCGGGTCGGTTATGTCACAGACATTAAGCTAATAGCATCGCTCGATAATCTAGACACCCTCATACCTGTTGTCTACGAAATAGACCCCGAACAGTTCAGCTTCATTCAGGGCAATGAAGAAGTATCCCGCGCCAAGGCCGTTAACAGGTTCAGTATTGATGAGTGGATCAATGCAGGCCTTCGTGCCCAGCTCGATTCAGAAAGCTTTGTGACTGGCCAGCTTATGATTGAACTCGATTTTCAGCCCGATACTGAGGCGGTATTTCAAAACAAGACGGTTCCCTATCCGGAAATCCCCACTGTGACCTCGGGTATCACGCAAGCAATTGAAGACGCGCAGCGATTCTTCTCTGAGCTCCAACAGGGACTTGATGTAAAAGAACTTAGCAAGAAAGTTACCAGCATTCTCGATGGTGTTGACCAGCTCGCCAACTCAGCGGAGTTACGCAGCGCATTTGCCGGCATCGACACGCTTATCAATGATCAAGGTACTCAGGCCCTTCCTCAAGATATGAGCAAGGCCGTCAAAGACCTGACTGCCGCCATCAATAGCGCGCAGGTGCTTATCGATGACCTTGATGAAAATGTTGGACCTGCCATCACCAACCTCGCAGGCACGCTGGAACAGGCCGAAGCATTCTTATTTGCCGCACGCAGTCAGCTGGATGGGGAGTCGGTGTTATCTGTGCAGCTTTCTCAAACGCTTGAAGAAGTATCTGATGCTGCCCGTTCAATCAGGGTGCTGGCAGACTACCTCGAACAACACCCCGAAGCGCTGGTTCGCGGTAAGAAATAGGTGACACCCGATATGTATTCACAATCTGTTAAAACGTCAACAACGATTCTTTTAGTGGTCATTGTTACAACACTACTAGGGGCCTGCAGCTCCTCACCGGCAAGCCGTTACTACACGCTTCAGGAAACAGTGATTGATAGCACTGTATCGCCAACAAGAGATGTATCGTTAAGGGTAGGGCCTATCTACATGCCCAGGTACCTGAATCGCCCGCAAATGGTAACCCGCGGGAAAGACAATCAGATGAACGTAGCTGAGTACGATCGTTGGATCGAACCGCTGGAGCGGGGATTTACGAGAGTACTAACAGTCAATATTTCGAAAGAACTCGGCAGCGACTGGGTACACGAATTTGGGATTGGAAACGAGGCCAGCGAAATAACCACTTTACGTGTAATTGGGACAGTAACTCGATTCGATGTGGATGCAGACCAACTAGCCACACTAAGCATGCAGTGGGCTTTGTCAGACGTGAACGTCAAGACCGTTTACTACGTAACACGCTCAACAACTACACAGCAAGCATCATCCAGCAGCTATTCAGACCACGCTGAGGCACTCAGTAATCTTCTAGCCGAAATCGCAAAAGAGATTACCGCTGCCATTGAGCAACAGCAGTTGGATAGCGAAGATACAGAGTCACCTGAGATCAACTAGAGACTCAGGACTCAGGTGCAGTCGCCTCAGCGACAGAGGCTTCGATCCAGCGAATAAAGTTATCGTGCTGCACAATGCCTTTCGCATTAAATGTATAACTCAGGCCTCTAAGGCTCCTGCGTAGCTCTGCCTGCGCCGTTCTTGCGCCTAACAGGTTGGTTATCACCAGAACCTTGTAACCATCTGCCTGGGCCTGCTCCACCATTGCACGCATTGCTGCAATATTTGCGGTCCGCACAGCTGTAGGCGCGTCGTCCTGAAGCGAGGCGACACCAGCACCTGCAAAACCGATTTCATGCTGAACTTCGCCTAACATGCCATTCAGCATAGCTAGGGCTATTTGATTGTCAGCCTCTGATTCAGGACCGTGTGCCACGAGAAGCAAAAACTCCTTCTTTGGTTCCTGACTTATCTCTTTAGCATAATCGACAAGAACTTCCTGAATCAGCGGATGGTCGCCGGGTGGCTTCGCAAATAACAGTTCGGCATCAGCACTAACCCGCGGCACTGCCGTGTATGCCGGCTCGTCGCTAATACCAAAAATGTATTGCCATTGCCGCATTAAGCTATTCGAGCTGTTGCTCACCACCGGCACTACTACTATGCGCTCTGCACCAGCCGCCTCGAGGTCATCGACAGCTAGCTGAATGTGGTCTGACATCATCATGCTCATGCCAAGTGCGAGTGCAGTAGGGTTCTGATCAGCCAGAGGCTCAAGGCGCTGTCGAAAAATATTGTCTCCGGAAGCACGGAACCCATGAGCAAGAATCATGACGCCAGTACCACCACGCAATTGGAGATCACTGACATACCATTCGTAGTTAGAATCCATTCGGTCCATCACCGTCTGAATCATTGCCGTATCAGCTCCGGCAAACTGATCGATACGGCCACGCAACTCATCTGCCGCTGCATCAGTTACCTGATGTCGCTCGCCATAGAGGCGTCGGCCCTGCTCATCCATATCGGTATTGCTCATGTGATGAGCATCATGCTGATGGCTAGTCTCTTCAGCACTCACAGAAACGAAAAATAGCGCGCATATGACAGGCGCAAGTCGTAAACACCACCGCCCTATACATTGGGCTCCTCTGACATTCACCGACTTCATCACATTCACCATCATTTGACCTAATATACCGAGCGCGCACCTTAACGATGCCATCCCGACTCAGGATGCCTGTCATTACTGCAGCAGACAAGTATTTGCATAACCCAATGTAGTGAAGACAGCGCATCATCTCTCGCTTGAACTGCTCACGGAGATGCGGGACGATAAGGTTATAACAAAAATTACAAAGCTACTTTGAAAAGGTCCACACATGCTAGAGCTGCTGAATCAATTCATTGTTCGATGTTCATTTTCGCTCGGGGGATTCGTACTGTTGTTTGTAGGCTTCGCAGGCAGCCTGCGGACACTACTTTATATAGGGGAAAAGTTTCAGCCTCATGCAGCAGGTGCTCTGCCGTTTGATCTACAGAATTCACTCACGACCGATGAAATCTTTTCGCAGCTTGCTGGCTATAGTGACAAGGCATACGACCTCTACTACGTATTCACAGCAATCGACTATTTTTTCCCATTGTTCGCAGGTTTGTTTCTAGCGACAATCTGGCCCTACGTGCTGCGGCATAGTCTCCCTCGCTGGTACGAGATCGCCTTACAAAAGAATTTGTTTGTCTTGCTGCTGATCCCAACGCTATTCGACTGGCTGGAGAATATAAGCTTGCTGACCGTAATAGTGGCGTTCCCGAACGAACTTAATAGCGCGGCTGATGCTGCCGTCATCGCGAAACAAATCAAGCTGGCGACAACCTATCTTGCACAGGCATCGACATTGCTGATTATGCTAACCGCAGTTGTCATTGCGGTGAAAGGTCGCTTTACCCGCTAACCAGGATCAGAGGGCTTGCTCTTCCGCCAGACGCTCATCAACAGCGGCGAGAATCCACTTCTGATAATTGGGGTGCTCAATAAGCCCCCTATCAGCAAATTTATAATCAAGACCGCGCAAGTCTTCGACAATCTTCTGCTGCACGCCAAAACTTGCTGATGTTACGACGGCAACAATCACTGTATTGCCTTTGCGCTGGGCAGTGGTTACCCAACGCCGCAGCTTCTTAACATTTGCTGCTCGAATCGGCGGATAAGCATCGTCCTGCAGGTTAATCATCTTAACCTCGGCAAAACCACCCTGCTCCAGCATCCGGTCAACATGGGCCTGCTGCACTTCTAAATCGAGCACGTTGTCATCGATCTCTTCGGGACCATGCCCCACAAAGATGACCGTCTCATTTTCCGGGTCGACACTCTTCTCCTGCACATACTCAATCAGAGCTTCACTGATCAGCGGGTGATCATTAAAGCTCGAAGCCATGAGTACCTTGGCACTGGTATTAACTTTCGGAACATCAAGATAGGAGGAATCCTCACGCATGCCAAAAGCATATTCCCATTGCCGATTCAGCGAGTTGTACTCGGTCGTCGCAGTTGGCACCAGAACAATGGTTTTGGCTCCGGCAGCCTCAAGATCATCGACACTCGACTGAATATGCGACGACATCATCATCGCCATGCCGAAAGAAATCGCGGTCGGCCTATCCTCAGCCATTGGCCGCAAACTATCACGGAATAATCGATCGCTATTGTCACCAACGCCATGCGCGAGAACTAATACACCGACATCATTAGTTACAGCGGAGTCGCTGACATACCACTCGTAGTTGGGCCGCATCATCGCCATGTTGAGTTGGGCCTCACGGTCTGTGAGTGCGCGATACAGCGCTATCTTCTCGCGCAGCGCCGTAAGTTGTTCCGGCGTCATCGTATGATCCATATCTCCGGGATCGCGCTTGCCATCGGCACCCATTTCCGGAGCACCAGCGTGCATGTCATGCATATCGTGCATGTCGTGATGACTTTCAGCCAGGCCTGCCGCTGCAAAAAACAACAAAGGAAAAGCCGCAATAGCGGGCAATAGAAAGGCGGGAGCGAGTTTCCTCATGGTGCTGTCCTCAGCTGAATGTTTATTCTGTACCAATGCCAAAAGAGACAACGACAGAAACAATAAGTTTTAGTGATCGGCGTAGTCGGAGTCATCCTGCAAACGACCATCCACAATATGCAGGCTGCGATCAGCCGCCTCAAGCATTGAACGATCATGAGTCACCATAACGGCAGCAACACCTCGCTCAAAGCATTGCTCACGAAGCAAGTCGACGATCTGTCGCCCGCGAACCTGATCTAGCATGGAGGTCGGCTCATCAACCAACAATAGTGAAGGGGATGTCATCAGTGCCCTGGCAATACCGATGCGCTGACGCTCACCACCCGATAATTGATCAGGGCGACGGTCGGCACGATGCTCCATGTCGACGGATTTGAGCAACGCCAATGCCCGCTCCCGGTCTGCCTTGCCCGGTCTTTTACCACTTAAGTGCACCATCAGTGTCAATTGATCCAAGGCAGTTAACGAAGAGACAAGGTTCGATTGTTGAAACACAAAACCAACCGACTCCAGCCGCAACTTTGTCAGCTCACTATCCTTCAGTGCGGTCAAATCCTTACCACCAATCAGCACCGAGCCACTGGTTGGGTGACGCAACCCACCGCACACGGCTAAAAGGCTCGATTTACCAGCACCAGACGGACCCAGCACGCCGAGCAACTCACCGTCATCGACAGAAAAACTAACATGGTCAAGCGCGGTAATTTTCTGATCACCATCGCCCAATTCAAGCACTACATCATTTACCTGCAAACTCATTACGACTCCCTAACGTGTGCGACCCAGCGCAATGATCGGATCAATACGGGTAATAAGTCGCACTGACACCATGCTCCCAACCAAACCTGCAATAATCAATAGTCCCGAAGAACCGAGTATGTCATCTCGCACCATCATGAACGACCTGCCCGAGGCCTCCAGCGAGAAACCTAGCCAGACTGCACCCAAAGTACCCGCACCAACAGCGAACAGAGTCACAATCATAGCCTGCGCCATAGTGTCTCGCAGCAGATAACCACTTGAGCCACCAAGCGCTTTTACTAAACCGATTTCCTGGGTTCGCTGGATCGTCCAGATAGTAAAGAACGCACCAATAACCAGCGCCGAAATAATCACCATAAACGCCTGAATCATCTGCACCGTCTGAACTTCCTCCTTGTAGCCGGAGGATGCCTCGTAGGCGATCTGCTTATTCAGTGAGACCGTGCCCCACTCAATATCCAACTCTTCTATATTCGCGGAGGGTTCAAGTCGCAAAGCAATGACGCTGGAGTAATCAAACAAAATGCCCGGCAACTCTTCGCCGGGAGGCGGCCCACCCGGGGGACCGTATGTGGCCTCCTGCCATTTCCTCATCGGGGTATAGATGACAGGCACATGACCAATATTGTATTCCTCAGCTATGCCAACGACGGTAAGTCGCGTAAGCACACGATCGAGCACCACAACATCGCCCAAACCGACGCCATGCTTCTCGGCCAGAATCGCGGTAATAATGACCCCGTCTTCCGAGCCGCCCAGCTGTTCGCCAGAGACCACTGTCGGTTCCAGAAAACTGCCGGACTCGATGCCCCACAGCACAACATCATCCAGTGGCACATCATCGGGCGTTCGGGCCGTAAACATCGTATGGCCCAAAGGCTCAGCAGCAAGAACTCCCGGAGACTCACGCCAACCTTCCCACATTTCACGCTCGACCAGGCTGTTGCGGTAATTCGGACGATCGTTGTATTCGAAGGCGATATAATTCGCATCAATCGCCATCAAGCCCGAGATATTGTTCTTAATGAGGCCCGACGACAGGCCACTGAGCAATGTCATAAGAAAAGCCACCAGAGCAATAATCATGCTCATCAGGAAAAAGCGGCCTTTAGCAAAAGCCAGATCACGCAACGCAAGAAACATAGCAACTCCAGAGAAATTTCCTATAGCAGCTAATATCGACCCACTAGCCATTTTTGCCAACCTACCATCAACAGCCAGTCAGAGCCACCGCACAGCGGCATATCAGCTCCGGGACTTACGAGTAAGGACTCTGCTGACGTATTATCAGTTAATAGACAATAGGGGAACCGAATGAAAGTATTACGCTACATTGGATACACGCTGGGAACACTGCTGGCCCTATCGCTGATCGCGCTGGCCGTTGCCCTTTGGGCGTACCGCGATATTCCCGCTGAAGTGCTGGAAGAAAAATACGCAAATGACGCTTCACGCTTTATGAACATCGACGGTGTCAGAGTGCACTACCGTGATGAAGGCGAAGGTCCGGCCATTGTGCTGGTGCATGCTCACTTTGCCAGCTTGCTAGGCTGGGAACCCTGGGTCGATGCGTTAAAAGACGACTATCGCGTTATTCGTTTTGATATGACCAGTCATGGCCTAACAGGTCCGGATCCGACAGGCGACTACACGGTGGAACGCACCGTTGAACTTGCCGAACGCTTTATTGATGCACTCGGCCTTGAAACGCTTTCCATAGGCGGCACTTCACTAGGCGGTACCGTTGCATTGCACTACGCCAGCCGCCACCCCGAACGTGTCGACAAGTTGATATTACTCAGCCCCGGCTCGCTCGAAGGCAAAGAAATGATGAAGCAACGCGGCAGGCCAGGAAAGTCATCTCAAATACTTGCCTATATTTTGCCCCGCTTTATCCCAGAATTCATGCTGTCTTCCGCCTGGGGAGAAACCACGGAGTTACCTGAAGAACTCGTAGACCGCTGGTACGACATGTGGATGCGTGAAGGTCAGCGCGCAGCAGAGCTCGACCGCCTGCGGCAATACGAAGCCGGCGACCTGGAAAGCGTTGTCGCCGCGGTCAGAGCCCCCGTACTCATCCTCTGGGGTGAAGCAAACCCACAAGCAAAAGTTGAGCAAGCACCCGAGTTTATCGAGCTACTCAGTGGCGCTGAATCGGTGCAACTGAAAATCTATCCGGGCGTTGGGCACATGGCTGTTCAGGAAGCAGGCGATATTACAGGAGTTGATGTAAGAGCTTTCCTAGACGGCACACTTGATCTGCCCGATCAAAAACACGATACCTTAGAATCTATTAGTAAAAACGAAATTTTGAATTAATAACGGGAACCAATCATGAATCACAAACTACTTGCCACACTCGTTGCAACAGCACTGCTATTGTCCGCACAAGGCCTTATGGCTGATGATGAACTCAGCGATGCCGCAAAGTATCGGTCTCAGGTCATGAACACGATGAGCTCAAGTTTCGGAGGATTTATTAGCGTCTTTTTAGGCAAGGTTGATCTGCAAGCATCTGAGGCACATATTATTGCCAATAGTAAGGCTCTGGCAGCCTCTGCCTCTCTCGTAGCTGATCTCGTGCACGCAGGCTCTGAAGGTGGCGATGCTTTACCTGCCATCTGGGAAGAGATGGACACCTATCAGGAATATGCCAATGATGTGAAGGATGCCACGGCAAAATTGGCAGCAGCAGCCGAAGCAAATGATCGCGCCGCCATGGGTGCCGCATTCAAGGCAGTCGGCAAATCGTGCAAAACATGTCACGACGACTTCCGTGCGGAACATGAACACTAAACAGCTATTTTCCGTTGCACAGTGGCTCATTATTTTGCCACTGTGCGCGGGCCTGCTTATTGTTCTATTCAACACCGAAGCTTCTGCGGCAAACGCGGAGCGCGGCCAATACCTCACAAATGCTGGCGGCTGTATTGCCTGCCATACGGCCGACAAAGGCCCGGATTTTGGCGGAGGCCGCCCGCTAGTCTCCCCTTTTGGTACGTTCTATAGCCCGAACATTACCTCCAACCCGAAGCACGGCATTGGCGACTGGTCAGATAAGGAATTTTTAGCCGCTTTCCAACAGGGCATTAACCCCGATGGAGAGCACTACTATCCTGCATTCCCCTACCCGGCTTATACCGGTCTGAGCGATACTGATCTACTCGATATCAAAGCCTATCTTGATTCATTGCCAGCACTTGGCACTCCGAACAAAGACCACGAACTGGTCTGGTACGCATCTTGGCGCATGCCAGTGATGTTCTGGAAGTGGCTGTATTTTTCGGACGCCCGCTTCCAGCCTGAGCCAAGTAAAGATGAACAATGGAATCGGGGTGCCTATCTCGTCAGACACCTGGGTCATTGTGGCGAATGTCACACACCTCGAAACGAGCTTGGCGGGTTAAACAGTGAACTCGAGCTTGCAGGTGCACCGGGCTTCGGCGACGCTAAAGCCGCGCCCAACCTTACACCTCATGAAGACGGTCTAAAGTCGTGGCGGCGTAATGACCTAAGTCTCTTTCTCGAAATTGGGATGCTACCTAACGGAGATTTTGCCGGCGGAGAAATGAGTACAGTCGTTGATGAGAATACGGCCTTGTTGTCTGAAGGCGATCGCAGCGCGATAATCGAATACATACGCCAACTAGAGCCAATACCAAAACAAAACTAACGCTTCATTATTCACGCATCAGAAATCAATACTATGAAACCATTGCGCACACCAGACGAACGATTCGAGAAACTGCCCGATTACGATTTCGCGCCACACTACATCACTGTTGAGGACGAGCGCTATGGTGAGTTGCGGATGCACTATATTGATGAAGGTCATAGCGATGCCGAGACAATTGTTCTATACCCGTCGCAAGGTGCCTGGGTGTACATGTACCGGCATATGATTCCGGTGCTGGTAGCGGCTGGCTATCGGGTAATCGCGCCCGACTACATTGGCTTTGGTCGTTCCGACAAGCTGGTGCAAGAAGAAGACTACGAATTTAACCGGCACATCGCTTGGAATACATCCTTTCTGGAACAACTGGGGGTCAGCAACGCCATTGGCTTTATGTTCGACTGGGGCGGATTCTTTGGTTTGCGCATAGCTGCCGAGAACCCGGATATATTTGGCAAACTTGTGTTGCTCAATACTCAACTACCAACAGGTGAGCCCTCGGCGGGTCATGCATGGTTTGTTCAATGGCGTGAGGTGCAATTAGCTCTGCCCGTATTTCCACAAGGCGAGATGGTGCAGGAAGGCACGGTCAAAGAACTCTCTCCGGAAATTGTCGACGCGTACGACGCCCCCTATCCGGATCAAAGCTACAGAACCGGGCCACGCAGATTTCCGATGATCCTGCCAATTTCTCCCGACAGCCCGGCCCGTGAAGCAAATCTGGCGGCGTGGGCTGCTCTGGCAAATTGGAACAAGCCGGTGCTAACGTTGTTTAGCAAACAGTTTGAGGGCTCAGCAATGGGTCCGACAGACCTACTAGCCCATATTCCGGGCTGCAAAAATCAGCCACACGCTCTCATCGATAAGGCCAGTTTTTACATCGTCGAAGATCAATCGCATGAGCTATGCGATCACTTACTGAAATTTGCTAGCTAACTAAATTCCCAGTTTCGAGAGCGTATCAGCCATTCTCTCAAGCAATCGGGACGCCTGAGGGTGATCTGCTTCAAACTCTGCAGCCATCCGGGTCAACTGATCATTGATCGGCTCATCATGAGCAGAGCTCATCTCAACAAGCAACGCAGAAATTGCGGCGACTTCTGCCCGGATAGCATCGGCCTCAGTCTTATCAAAAGATACGCTATGATTTACGCGCGTGTTCAGCGATCCAATCATTGATTGCAATTTGCTTAGTTCCATCAGTTAGTGCTCCTCAGCATGTGTATAGGTTAACTATCCCACCTCTGCAGCGATGATGCCATAAAGACTATCCGCAATAGTCGCTGCGGTGGGCTGTGCCATAACTGCCTGCACAACCCGAACACAGCAATAGAATCTCTACCGAGGAGCACGACTACCCTCTTTTCCCAGTAATACGATGCAAAAATGTGAACTAGCTCATTGTTGACTCGCAGCAGCTGACATAATGTAGTGCAAATAGCAGCATTTATAAGCACTTGCGATTGCAAGCAGCAAAGAGCAGCGAAGAATTTAACTACATGACAATTGCAGCCACACTAATTACAGCACTAATAGCCGGCGGCATAGCCTTTCTGCTGGGCTGGGTTGTCTGCAAAGCAGTGCTAACTCAAACAACAACGGCGACCGGCAACAACGATGCTGATAAGGCAGCTGAAGAGTCAACTACTGACACTCCCGAATTGCCGCTGGAAATATCGGAACTTCAAACTACAGTTCAACAACTGCATCACGACAAGGCAGAGGTTGCCGCAAAAAATAGCCGCTACGAAGACCGTATCAACGAACAGGTTCAACAACTCGCCCACCTACAGGAAGATCGTGATCGGATTCGGGTTGAGCATGGCAGCCAGAAGCGAATGATCAACACGCTGCAGCAAACCCATCTCGAAAAAGATAAAGTCCGCCAAAAAGTTCTAAAAGACATTGTCGGCTATGAAAAACAAATAGCAGAACTTCGCAGCGAGCTTGAATTCTTGTCGGCCAAGAAAAACCCATCCGCGCCGGTACCAAGCATGGCGACAGAAGGGTCTATGGCAGACCTGCGTGACCAACTGCACAGCAGTAGAGCCGCTGAAGCCAGCATGAAAAAACAACTTCAGGCACTGCAAGAATGGGCTAAGCCTCTCGCCACAGAAAACACCCAGCAAGGGGAAGTCATCGATAGGCTCAAGCATCAGATTAGAGCACTTCGCAACGAACAACAACAGACTGAAGCCAAACTAAACAGACTCTCGGATGCTATTAAGAAGGCGCGGGTTGTAAAGCAGGAACGAATTGCGGCAGAGGCCACTTCGAGACATCTGGCTCTCACCGAAACTGCGAGTGACCATGTCGCACCACAGCTACATAGCGACAATCAGAACTCAGACCAGCTCGAGGAAACCCACACCGATATGCAGGTTGCAAAGAATGACCTTAAGAAAATTCGCGGTATCGGTCCCGGCCTAGAGCGTCGCCTAAATGATGCGGGCGTATTCAACTACGCACAGCTGGCAGAATTAGGGGAAGCCGAGCTTAAAAACATTGCAGCCCGCACGAAGAAGGCACATCGGGCAAATTGGGCAAATGAAGCCCGACAGTTAATGAGCCAAGCAGCTGCGAACTAAACAAGCGTTACAGCTGTAGTCCCGATAAATTAGATCGTACAAATTCAGGCAATAAAAAACCCGACAAAAGTCGGGTTTTTTATTGCCTGAAACGAAGCTGCGAATCTACTTCACCTCAAACACTGACCCTGCCGGACCATCCTGTGCCCAGCGGCGATCGATTTCTTTCTTGCTTTCGGTGACCTGACTCTTGTTTTCCTTCATCCCCAACCACTCTTTAGGTGACTCGAGATACTTCGGATAGTTCTTCTCGGTATACGCAAGAATTTGTGGTGGGAGTTCAGCAGCTCCACCCATCAACTTATATGAATGACTGTGGAATACCATGTTACCCGGTGCATTACCCATTTCCATAAACGGCAACCACTGCGAAAGTCGGGACCAGGAAGTGACGCAACTCGCTGATGTAACATCCGGGTCCATAACTTCTTCAATACGACCAATCATTCCCCATAGTTCTGCCGACTGATAGTTATCGTCAGCCGAATGCAGGGGGTACTCAGCACGACTCATAGGAGATTCGTTAAATCGGAACACGCTAATCTGAAAAACGATGTCGTTACCATGAACCTCATACGCGAACGGTGGTGCAAACCGACCACCTGCAAAAGGATAAAAACGATTGACGGGATCATTCAGGATATGACGCACATCAACAGTCTTGCCTGTGTAAGGATTATTCCAGGTGTCGAGCACTTCATTGGTTTTAGGGTCGGTGTAATAAAGCAACTCACGATGATAAAAACGATAGCCGTTTTCAACCTCTTCGATATGACTGCAGCCAATCCCGTAGGTATTGAATAGCAGAGTATTACCTTTACCAGGCACCCAGCCCCATACCTTACCGGGAAAACCGGAAAGGGCATCTGCGCCGGAAAGATCAGCCTGCAATTTCAGCAATGCGCGTAAGTTATCTTTTGCCTCGTCAAGATCAAGCGTCCATTCGACAGCTTTAGAGCAGGGCTCTGCCTGCACTGATGGCGCCATACTCATGGCACCTGCTGCACCGATTCCCGCCAACAAACGACGGCGGTCGATTGACATACCTTCAGCTGATTTTTTATCCGACATGCTTAGCCTCACTCAATTTATAAACACAATTGCTATACGATAAATCTGAATATATCACTGCATAGATGCTTCGCTAGCGCTAACTTCGATAGCGACCAAATCCAGCTCAAACTGCAGCTCATCAGCAACAGATAACGCCCCCATCATCACGCTAAACGGCTTAAGCCCAAGAGCGGCTTGTGATAAGCCAAACTCCGAATGAACCAGCAAACGGTCGTCATGTTGTTCAACGAGGACCGGCACAACGTGCTGGCTCAGCTGCCCCTTTAGCTCTATTTCCAAACGCAGCTGACATTGCGGCAAATCACAAGCTATCGCGGCACCGCGAATAACGACCAGAGGCCAGGAAGCTGAATTCAAAACATCAGCTCCCAGCATATTTTCGGTTGTACCGGCAATTGCGTCCTCGGGAACCGCTAATGCGAAGTCCTCGCCATAGCGAGCTCGCATATCAAGTGTATCGACAAGCAAACTGCTCACCGGCAACTGCAGCTCAATCCAGGTCTGCTCATAAGAACTGCCTACATACACCTGTCCGGTAAGGCTCTCGGCACTAATCACATGATTGTGTCCAAGTCGGGCAAGACTGCCCGACCTATAAGCCCTGATTGCGAGCAAAGAATCGCCATCGGCAACCTTATAGCGCGTTGCCTTAGCCAGCCAATTTGGCGGCGACATCGACATGGGGCCTTCAGGAGGCTCAGGAACATTGCTACAACTCACTAGCAACAAAGCACATACGGCAAAAATCAGTATTCGTTTCATTTCCACATGCTTGCCGAGTCGGGTTAGGCTGTCAACCATTGCATGCTAACTGCGTTAAAACCAGTAGCACATAATCGGACTATTACCTGGAAGTATTCATGCACGTACCCGCCCGCTTACTTACTCCAATTGCAGCAGTTTTAATAGCTGCATGCTCAGCGCAGCCCAACCCAATCATCGATACCAAAGGCGTAAACATGACGGTGTATGAGCAGGACCTTGCCGACTGCAGGGTATATGCCGATCAGGTACCTGTGGCTAGTGGCGTGGCTAAAAGCGCTGCTGGTGGCGCTGCTGTGGGCGGTGCAGTTGGCGCGGTTCGAAAAAATAGTGATATCGGCGAAGCTGCTGCAGTCGGCGCAATTCTTGCCGGTGCAGGCTCAGCCTCCAAGGAAACCAAAAATAAAGAGGACGTCGTGAAACGATGCTTGCGCTATCGGGGCTATCGGGTGCTTAACTAAGCCGGACAAGTCACCCCCGTACCTCCCAAACCACAATAACCTGAGGGATTCTTCGCAAGATACTGCTGATGGTAGTCCTCTGCATAATAGAAGGTTTTGTCGCGGGCAAGCTCAGTAGTAATCGGTGGATAGCCTGCGGCCGTAAGCTGTTGCTGAAATGCCCGCATCGAATCCTCAGCCTGCTGAAAACGTGTGGCGTCATCGACATAGATCGCAGAGCGATATTGCGAACCCGCGTCATTGCCCTGTCGTAAACCCTGTGTCGGGTCATGCGACTCCCAAAACACTTTAAGCAATTCGCCAAATGATATGACTGCGGGATCATAGATAACCAAAACAACCTCGGTATGCCCCGTCATCCCCGAACAGGTTTCTTCATACGAAGGATTCTGCGTATAGCCACCAGCATAGCCCACAGCGGTTGAATAGACGCCATCGAGCGTCCAGAAACACCGCTCAGCACCCCAAAAGCAGCCCAGAGCAAACTGCGCAGACTCCAGATTAGCCGGAAAAGGCTCCTCAATCGGATGGCCAGACACGTAGTGCTTGTTGTTTACCTGCATAGCCTCGATGCGTCCAGGCAGTGCATCAGCCTCGCTCACCATCTCCGGCTTTCGTCCAAATAATCCCATCGCTTTCAAAACTCCTGTACAGCAACGCCAAACATAGCAGCTTATATACAGGACAGCAGAATAGTTGCCGTAGTTCCCGAACTGAAAGCACAAAAAGATACCGTGCATTCACAAGCAGGATTAAACCCTGCAACAAATACTTACGGTTTGCTTGTTACACTATGGGCTGTGGTTTACGACGACAAAGCCCCATTAACGTTGACGCACGCCTCACCAAAATTTCGGTCAGCTCAACATGCATGTATTAGTAAGTAAACGCCGTTCAAGTACCGTAGCTGCTCTGCTGCTCATAATGTCGTGCGCACTCCCTGCACAAAACACAGATGAGTTACTACAACAGCGCGCCGCGGCGTATGAAGAAGTCATACGGCTACTCACAGAACAACGTTATGCCGAAGCCTTAGATCCAGCTAAACAGATGTTGCGTCTAAGCGAACAAGCCTACGGCCGCGAAGCAGAGGAACTGGTAACACCGCTGACTGACCTAGCTACCGTTCAGTTTTACACCAGCGATTACTTAGCGGCGCGCGATTCCGCAGCGCGTGCTATTGCAATTATTGAGCGCAATCGGGGGCTGCTTGCCAAAGAACTCATCATGCCCCTTAATTGGCTGGCGCAGACGTATCTTAAAGCAGGCGAATATCGCCTTGGAGAGAAATCACTATTGCGTGCGTTGCGCATCAATCATGCAAATCAAGGGTTCTATAATCTTGATCAGATAGCTATCCGTGATGAACTAAGTGAAACCTATCTCGCACTAAGCGAACTCGACAATGCCAATTTCCATCAGCAGACACAAATCGATTTTACGGAGTACACAAAAGGGGAAAACAGTTCGGACCTTGCCGCAAGCCACTTCAAACTGGCGCGTTGGTATGGTCGCACAGGGCAGACAGCCGATGAGCTCAGCAGTTATCGCAGCGCCTATAGAATTATGGCGAGGGCATCCGGCGAGAACAATCCTGAACTTATCGGCACACTTCGTTACCTTTCAGCCTCTTATGTCATTCAAGCTGGCAACCTGCCGCAACCAACACTAACCGCACCGGGATCGCCTCTCTCCGATGCCGAGTCACAGGCTATGGCCATGCGCAACGGGGCCATTGCCGCTCTGCGGCGTGCTATAGAAATTAATGCTGCACAGCCTGTCCCTGACCTGCTTTTGCATGCGGAACTGCTGATGGATATGGGAGATACCTATACGTTGTTCGGTGTGCCCCGCTCGGCAAAAACCGCCTACCAGAATGCGTGGGACGTCTATGCGGAACAGGAAAATAATGCGGAACTACTCGAGGGCATGTTCGGTTCGCCAGTTGCTATCGGTGAGAACTTAATGCCCCGTTACTATCCAGTAAAAAGAAGCACCGAAATAGCACTGGCGAGTAATCCGGAAGCGTTCGGTGATGGAGTGATCGTGTTGCGCTTTGATGTAAGCAAGGGCGGCGCTGTTAAAAAAATTAAGGTTATTGAGGCCGACCCGGCTGACACACTGGAACGCAGGGCCACAAAAAAACTCCGCTACGCCCACTACCGTCCCGCAATGAAAAATCGCGAACCGATAAGCACCACAGGTCTGACTTATCGTCTTGAGTTTAAGTATGCCTTTGAAAGCACCAAAGTTAAGAAGCAGGAAGAAGCATTCGAGCCACTGCCAAACCCTAATCTGCCAGCGAACTAATCAAGCCTGCACCAGCACTAATACACATTCATCCTGGTCGGCCAAACCTAGTCGACTAAACCTAGTCGGCCAGATAGGCCTGACGTCCTCGTTCGATAGCGTCAATAATCTCTGCTGAACGCCCACCTATCTCGGTCGCCAGCCTTGCACGCAATCCAGATACCGATTCCACCCACAGTGCCTGCTGAGCCGGATCAGGCTGATGAACCGTAATACCCAAAGCCTGCGCATTGTCGAGATCGCGCAACGACTCTGCTCTCACGTCCAGGCGCGAAACTGAAATATCGGGAAACGCCTGACCTAGCGCACTCTGAACTTCGGGTGTCTGTGAATCCCACCAGTCCTTCTGCGCCACAATCATCGATACACCATAGGAGTGGTTGGTTAGCGTCAGATGACCCGCTTCGCCGGCAATCCCCGAACGGGCATACAAGCTAACCGCGTTCTCGCCGGCCTCGATCAGACCCGTTTGCAAGCCAGCCACCACATCGGCAAAACCCAGCGGAATGACGTCTGCCTCAATCGCCTCCGCGAACAATCGTGATGCAAGGCCGGCCCCAACCCGGAAGCGGCGGCCCTTCGCATCGGCAGGCACCACCAATGACTCCTTGCCATAGACCTGAATGAAACCAATCTCATACCACGTCACAAGGTGCAGGCCTTTCTCAGCTAACATCTCGCGATACAAGGGGGTCAGGTACTCATCAAGAATAAAATCGGCCTCTGCTTCACCGGAAAACAAAAATGGCGCGTATAACAAGGCTGCTTCGGGCACTAAGGTTGATACTGCCATCGCCGACACATTGGCAAACTGCACGCGCCCGCGCCGCAAACCGGAAATTATCTGCTCCTCGGAACCCAGTTGTCCGTAGATCAACATCTTCGGCTTAACGGTATTAGCGGATAGCTGCGTCGCCGCTTCGGCAAAGCTCAGCCAATGACGCTCCCCTTCAGTATCGGGGAAAGTGGTGCCCGCTACCGTCAGCATGACCTCTGCAGCTTCATTAGCTCCGGCGGTAGAACCTGCAACCTCCTCAACTGGATCTTTTTGTCCACAAGCTGCCAGCAACGCGCCCGCCACTAGCAACAACAAGACCTTAAACTGCAGATTTATACGCATACCAACCTCTTAAAACTTCTACAAGCACAAACTATATGTTGATTCGGGCTTACACGGAACTTTTTCGGGGGTATTGTGGGTCACATAGAGACTAACCGTAACCGAGGATATGCCTGTGTTAATTAGAAAGCCCAAAGCCAGCGATGCAAAACCTTCTGAGATCGCGTCAGAAACGTTCTACCAGAACCGTCGCGGCTTTATGCGCAGCATGGGCTTTATAGGCGCGACAGCATTACTGGGCAATAGCGCGTGTGCAAAAGAAACTCCACAACAACTGCGCTCCTTGGGAGAGCTCAAGAAAAGCCCTTTCAGTACCGACGCAGCCCCGAACAGCTATGAAGATGTCACTCAGTACAACAACTTCTACGAGTTTGGCACAGGCAAAGAAGACCCTTATATGAACTCGGGCTCTTTCAAGCCCATGCCCTGGAGCGTGCGGGTTGATGGCGAGGCCGGGATCACCGGCGACTTCACTTTTGAAGACATCATCAAGCCTCATGCATTAGAAGAGCGGATTTACCGCCTGCGCTGCGTGGAAGCGTGGTCAATGGTGATTCCGTGGGTCGGTATTCCGCTGGGTGACATCCTAAAACGGTTCAACCCAACCTCCAATGCGAAGTACGTGAGTTTTGAAACCATCGAAAGGCCCTCCGAAATGCAGGGCCAGTTGCGACCGGTGCTCGACTGGCCGTATCGCGAAGGTTTAACCATCGCCGAAGCAATGAATCCCCTAGCTATCCTGGCTGTGGGTGTCTATGGGAAAGAGCTGCCCAACCAGAATGGTGCGCCACTGCGCCTGGTTGTGCCCTGGAAATACGGATTTAAAAGTATCAAATCTATCAATAGGATTACGTTTACCGAGAGGCAACCCGAAACATCCTGGAATGATGCTGCAGCATCCGAATATGGCTTCTACGCCAACGTAAACCCCGAAGTTAATCACCCGCGTTGGAGTCAGGCGCGGGAACGCCTTATCGGCGGTGGTCTGCTCGCCCCCAAGCAGGACACACTCATGTTCAACGGTTACGGTGAGGAAGTTGCTGAACTTTACGCCGGACTAGATTTACGAAAAAACTTCTAGACCAAATTTTCTAGACCAGTTCTTCTAGAGAACAACCCAAGTAAGACTCATTAGAGGATAGCCTCGCGGGCTTCTGCCACAATCAATGCCATGTCAGTAAGCCCTAGTAAAACGCAGATTCGCTACATTCTTAAGCCAGCAGTTTTCGCATTGGCTTTAGTGCCATTCACGCTACTGTTACTCAGAATATTCGACATCTATGGGGCAGGTCTCGGCGCCAATCCGATTGAATATGTACAAGACTATCTTGGCGCATGGGGCATACGTTTTATTCTAATCTCACTCGCGGTAACGCCTGCCTGCTGGCTCATTAAAAAACCCTGGCCATTGCGCCTGCGCCGTATGCTCGGGCTATTCGCTTTTTTCTATTGCTCGATGCATTTTCTGACATGGCTGATACTCGATCAAAGCTTTGATCTGAGCTCTATTATCGAAGACATCATAGAACGACCGTTTATTACTATTGGTTCACTCGCGCTACTATTGCTCATACCGCTGGCAGTAACCTCCACCAAAGGCTGGCAACGCCGGCTCGGTAAACGTTGGGTAACACTACACAAACTAATTTACCTCATCGCCATACTCGTTTGCTGGCATTACTACTGGCAGGTCAAACTCGATACCGTCGAGGCGCTCATCTATTGCCTGATACTAGCGACGCTTCTCGGCATACGGCTGTGGAAGCGCAAAGCAATCTAGCAAAAAAAACGCCCCGAAAACGAGGCGTTTTTTTACGACCTAAACAACGATCAGCGTTCAAAGATCAAAGATTGTAACCACGCTCTTCATGAAGAACGATATCCAGACCTTCAATCTCTTCATCTTCATCAACACGCAGACCAATAGTGACATCCAGCAGCTTCAGTAAAATGTAAGAAATGCCCCCACACCAAATAATGGTAGCGCCGATACCGATCATCTGAGTCACAAACTGCTGACCCATGGTCACGCCCTCATCGAGGCCTAAACCACCCAGGCTACTCGACAAAAATGCCGTCATGATCAAACCTAAAATACCGCCTACACCATGCACTGGCATAACATCGAGCGAGTCATCAATGCTCAGCACCCGCTTCACATACATCGTTGCCCAGAAGCAGACAACACCAGCCGCCAGGCCGATAACCAGCCCACCAGCAGGACCAATGAAGCCCGATGCAGGAGTGACGGAACCCAGACCTGCAACCATCCCTGTCACGATACCCAGCACACTCGGCTTACCGAAACGAATCCATTCCATACACATCCAGGCCAAACAACCGGCTGCCGCACCGAGGTGCGTGACCAGCATTGCCATACCAGCCGCACCATCAGCAGCCAATGCACTACCGGCGTTAAAGCCAAACCAGCCCACCCAAAGCATGCCAGCACCGGTAACAGTCATCGGCAGGTTGTGAGGCGGCATCGGAGTAGTAGGAAAGCCACGACGTTTGCCCAGCACGAGTGCAGCTACCAGAGCGGCAACACCGGCATTGATATGAACCACAGCACCACCGGCAAAGTCACGGAAGCCAAGGTCAGCTAACCAACCTCCACCCCACACCCAATAGGTGACTGGCACGTAGACCAACAATAACCAGGCCATACTAAACAACATCATTGCCGAAAAACGCATACGTTCGGCAAAGCCGCCGACAATCAATGCAGGTGTGACGATAGCGAAGGTCATCTGGAACATTACAAAAACACTTTCAGGCATCGTTCCGATTGCCGAATCGAGTGTCATGCCGTTAAGCATGACGCGGGAGAACCCGCCGATAAACTCACTACTGCCCTCAGTAAGCGCAAGACTATAGCCAACAGCAACCCAGAGAATAGATGCGACTGATGCAATCGCAAAACACTGCATCAGCACAGACAATACGTTCTTCGAACGCACCAAACCTGCATAAAATAATGCCAGGCCCGGCAGGGTCATAAACAGAACCAGTGCCGTGGCTGTAAGCATCCAGGCTGTATCGCCGGAGTTAATTTCATCTGCCAATACCACCCCGGGCACTAGTAGAAACAACAAGAATAGATGTCGCAAAAAACCGTTCCTCATTGAAAACCCCTTAGAGCGCGTTGTCGCCGGTCTCGCCGGTACGAATCCGCAATACCTGCTCAACAGGCGTTACAAAAATCTTACCGTCACCGACCTTTCCGGTACGCGCGGCATTAGTGATTGCTTCTAAGGCCTGCTCAACCATGTCATCCGCTACAGCGATTTCAATCTTAGATTTAGGGAGGAAATCAACGACGTATTCCGCACCACGATACAATTCTGTATGTCCGCGCTGACGTCCAAAGCCTTTCACTTCAGTTACTGTCATGCCGCTAACGCCGATATCGGACAATGCATTGCGCACATCGTCCAAACGGAATGGTTTAATAATTGCTGTCACAAGTTTCATGCATACCCCTCCTAGTGCAGGTTCATACGAATCTAAGCAGCCATGCCGCCTAGATCGTGAGCTCTCATTATTGCTGCTCCTGAATTGGGCAGCAGTCGATGAAGGCATTTTAGCCCATCAGCCATGCGCTGAGTTTTATATTTACGGAAAACAGAGAAGACTGCAGGTAGAATTCCCTACCCATAGATCTCACTAGCGGGTGCTTTACTGTCACCCCAAACACCCACAAGCGATTGTTATGGCAAGAAAATCTATTGATCTGGTATATGCCACTCCCGAGGAGTGGACCGCAACAGCACTATCGGATTTCGATCACTTCCTAATTGATCATGCGAACTGCGAGCGCAAAGCCAGCGCACTGGCGATGAGCTTTGTCGTGCGTTATCCCGACAAAGTAAAAATAATTCCAGAGCTCATCGACGTGGCAAAAGAAGAGCTGGAGCATTTCGACGAAACCTATCAACTCATGCGCTCCCGCGGATTGGAGCTCAGCAAAGATGAGCAGAACCCTTACGTCAACGAACTGCTCAAGCATGCACGCCATGGGCGCGACGAACGCTTTATCGATCGCATGCTGATTGCTTCAGTAGTTGAGTCACGCGGCGCGGAGCGCTTTGGCATGATTGCTCAAGCGCATCCTGAACAAGTATTCCGCAGCTTTTATGAGCGTCTCTACAAATGCGAGCTTAAACACGCCCATGTGTTTGCAAAAATGCTGCTTGAGTATGTCGACGAGGACACGGTGTATGACCGTCTCCACGAGATCAACACAATAGAAGCTGAGATAATCAAAAATCTACCCTGGCGAGCCGCATTGCACTAGGTCTCAGGGTTTTTGAATACCCAACGCCCGCATGCGATCAGTAAGTGTTGTTGGTCGCAAACCCAGTAAGTCAGCCGCACCCTCTTTACCCGATATACGCCAGCCCGCAAACTCCAGAGCATTGCGGATATTCTCTCTCTGATGCTGCTTCATCTCTTGCTCTGTAACAAAGGGGCGCTCCGGATACATTTCATCGGAGACCACCGACACCTCATCAGGTTCGCCGCCATCCTGAAAAGAAAGATCGAGTCGCAAATGTTCTCCCGGAGACAAAATTACCGCACGCTCAATCACATTCTTGAGTTCACGAACATTACCCGGCCAGCTATAGCGCATCAGAGCATTTGCCTGTGCGTTCGTTAACGAAGGTACTTCGCGACCGAACTCGCGACAAATCGTTTCGAGGAAGTGGACAGCCAACTGGATGACATCATCGCCGCGCTTGCGCAATGGGGGTACATGAATTGGAAATACACCAAGGCGATAGTAGAGATCCTCCCGAAAGCGCCCGGCTTCAACCTCCATACTCAAGTCCTTGTTGGTAGCAGCAACCACCCGGACATCGACATGACGCGTAACGTCTTCACCAACACGCTCAAACTCCCTCTCCTGAAGTACGCGTAGCAACTTACCCTGCAACGGCAAGGGAATCTCACCCACCTCATCGAGAAAAATCGTGCCGCCATCTGCCAATTGGAAACGGCCCACACGATCACGATACGCGCCGGTAAATGCACCCTTAACATGCCCGAAGAACTCCGATTCAAATAGTTCGGCCGGAATCGAAGCACAGTTCACTTTAACCAATGGCGCATCAGCACGACTGCTACGGGTATGGATTGCATGGGCAACCAACTCTTTACCTGTGCCGGTTTCACCGATAATCAAAGCACTCGCAGGAGTATCGGCCACAGCCTCAATACCCGCCAGCATAGAGGCAAGCGCTGGGCTTTGGCCAATAATGCGACCAAAATTCATCGAGACGCTCACCTCCTCACGGAGATAGTCACGCTCATTCTCAAGCTCGTCTTTCAAACGTGCTATCTCACCATAGGCTTCACGCAACTTTGCCTCGCCACGATTTCGTTCGGTAACGTCTTTGCTCGCGACCAACACGCTAAGAATGTGTCCGTCGCGATCGCGCTCGGTAGTAGCAGACATGAGCACATCTAGCGCGCCATCGTTACGGGTCATCATTTGACGAGGAACGTTATTGCTGTCACCTGCGTTAATAAGATTTTCGAGGCCATCACCAAGAACCGACTCTTGCGATTCGGGGGACATGAAATCAATGATCGAGCGACCAATAACCCGCTCGCGCTCATGACCAAGCTTCGTCAACCACCAATCACTCACATCCTTAATACAACCTTCCGCATCAATCGTGTGCAGCATTGCTGGTGTCGAATGATAAAGGTCGCGATAACGACGCTCCGCACGACTGCGGTTTGCCATTTCGACAAACACAAAAATCGAATAGACGTAACGATTCGTTTCATCAAAGTGCGCCGTTGCACGTGTCAGCAACTCAATAAAGGTTCCATCTTTACGCTGAAACTCGACGACGGCGAGATCAAGTTGCCCGGTGCGCCTGAAGGATGGCAGATGCTCTGTGCGAATCGTCTTGGCAGACTCAACCGTGGCTATGTCTTCAGGCGACTTACCAATCATCTCTTCGCGTGGGTAGCCAAGCCGCGCGACCCACTCATCACTCACATCCAGAAAGCGCCCACTGGAATCAAACAGTGCAGCTATAACAGGTAAATCGCGGAACAGCTCAATATTATTGTTTTGCCTATTCATAGGCCACACTATACACGGATTACCGTGACTTATATTCACGGTATATCGTAATTCACGGATTACCGTGAGATATGAGAAATAGTAACCTATTGATTTAAAAGGTAATTAAAAGTTGGCACGGTTTGTGCAATAAGTACATCAAGCGATACAAGTTGTGTTGCTGAAAATACTAAAGAAACAGGAAACGAAGATGAAAACTCAGGCTAACAGAATCGGCATCAACATCACGGCGTTTGCAGTAATCGTACTTGCGACTCTGGCCGGCTGTGCTTGCGAGTCAAACAGTCGCCCGGCGCAAAATACGGCCATTGTGGCACCTGCTGTTGACGTCTCCGTACCCAACTCAGGAGTGGCAGCTCAGCAGATGCTGACCACGTCATTCCGTACGCAGGCCGATGCTGCTGCATTGGCGACCCGCAATGAGGTCAGCTTTGACCTGGCGGTGCGTATTCATACAAGAGAAAAAATGATGACGGTTGCCAACGCATGGCAAGCGCCATCAAATAAACAAGGTGAGCTGTTATAAGTTTTAGCGGCAACATAGCGCTCAAACACAGCAACCCTGAAAGCGTCGCGAATTAGTTCTTCCTTCTAGTTCGCTAGACGACGCCTTAATCGCACTGCCTATGCTCTCCCCCAGCATAGGTGCGATAAGGCAAGTGGCCGCAAGGCCGCACCCTGCGACTCGCCCCCATGAGAACGCAACCGGCCGGTCCGCCAAAAGCGGACTGGCCTTTTTTTTATCCAAATTCGGGAAGCGAAAGAACTAGGGGCAGCAAGCACAGCACCTAAGCTAATGACTACTCTTTGATACTAACCAGATTCTCATAAAAGAACTCCAGCGTCTTATCCCAAGCATCCGTGGCAGCCTCCTCGTCATACGACAGGCCACTCGGATTAGCGAAAGCATGTTTGCTCTCTTCGTAAACATAGATGTTGGCCTGCTTGCCTAGTTCGGCAAGTGCAACACGGAACTGATCAATGCTATTTCTGGGCACAATAGGATCATCGCCGGCAAACAAACCAAGGATCGGCATATTCAGTGTTGCTAAACGCTCCCGGTCGGTTTCAACACTACCGTAGTACATCACCATCGCATCGATATCATCCGGTAATGCCAACGCTGCTTGCAGTGACCAACGACCGCCCAAACACCAACCAATGACGCCGATCTTTGGCGCACCCGCAGCATCATTCAGATAGGCATAAGCTGCTTCGAGGTTAGCAATAGCAAAATCAGGTTCTTCCATCAGGCCTTGCATCAGCTTGACGGCCTGCTTTGGCGTCTCAGCAGTCTGCTCGCCATAAAGATCAACGGCTAGAGTGATGTAGCCCTCAGCAGCAAGTCGCTCACTGGTCGCTATAATATTGTCGTTCAATCCCCACCACTCATGAATAACAATCAGAGCAGGTAACGAACCCGTAGCATCGGCAGGAACCGAGAGGTACCCATGGATATTCTTGTTGTCGATTTCACCATAAGCGATGCGGCTGGTAATTACTTTGCTGACCGGCTCAGTACTCGCCATCGGACTGGGCACAGGAACATCGTCGGCATGCGTCTCCGCAGTAGCCTGCAGTTCCGCCTGATCGGCCGCCGTAGGTTGCGGCGACTCACTGCAAGCCCAGACTAACGAGCTCACTACTAGCAACAAAATGAAGCGAAAAGTTTTAATACACATATACCAACCCACATTAACCGGACTCAATACACCGGATTCTAAAAACGATACGGCAGAAACGAAAAAAGGCGACCGTAGTCACCTTTATAACGCAGCCAGAGCTGAACCGGAAGTGCAGCCCGGAATTGCAGCCTAGCGCATCCGTGACTGAATCTTCTTCAACATCTCACCGCCAGGGTTCAGTTTCTCATACGGGAGCTGCGACATAGCAACTTCAGAAGAACCTGCCAAGTCATGCATTTCAGGCTGGCTTTCATCGATATACAGCAAACCAGTGGTAATCTCACCAACGGCCTGACGCTCACGCAGATAAGCAGCGGCGACAGCTTTGTCGGTAGGGTCATAAACGCCATCGACCTTACGCAACACAATCTTACTGCCATCATGCAGTTCGACCGGCATTGCCTCACCATCGGCATACTGAGTTTTAATCTCAGTTGAAGGCGGCACAAAATCAGCCTGAATAGCTTTATGGAAATGCTGGCGTGAATACTCGTAGCTCTTAGTAGAGCCGACATGGTCGTTGAATGTCACACAAGGCGAAATAATATCGATCATGCCAAAGCCGTTGTGCATCAAACCAGCTTTAAGCAACGGCACCAACTGCTCTTTATCACCAGAGAAACCGCGAGCAACAAAAGTCGCGCCCAATGTAAGAGCGACCTGACAAGGGTCGATAGGTGGCTGCATGTTAGCTTCACCTTTCTTGGCCGTACTGCCAATGTCGGCTGAAGCAGAGAACTGACCTTTAGTAAGCCCGTAAACGCCGTTGTTCTCCACGAGATAAATCATGTTTACGTTGCGACGCATCGCATGTGCAAATTGACCGAAACCAATCGATAGAGAATCACCGTCTCCGGAAACACCCACGTAATGCAAATTGCGGTTAGCGGCATTCGCACCGGTTGCGACCGACGGCATGCGGCCATGACATGAATTAAGACCATGTGATGCGCCGAGGAAATAAGCCGGAGTCTTCGATGAACAACCAATACCGCTAAGCTTGGCAAACATATGTGGTGGAATACTCAGCTCATGAGCCGCCTGCACCAATGCGCTGGTAATCGAATCGTGGCCACAGCCGGCACACAAGGTAGACATGCCGCCCTCATAATCACGCGCTGTGAGACCGAGGTCATTAACAGGTAGGCTCGGATGACGAACCTTAGGTTTCTTCATAAAGCTCATGCTGCTTTACCTCGGGCAAGATCTTCGTTAACCGCGTCAACAACAAACCCGGCGGTCATAGGCAATCCGTTGTAATGCAAAATTGAATGGCTCTTTCTGTCATCGAGACTTAGCTCGAGACGCATCAGACTCTTCAACTGCGAATCACGATTCTGCTCAATAATATAAAGGCTGTCATGTGCATCGATAAAATCCTGCACATCCTGATCAAACGGGAATGCCCGGATACGCATGTAATCGGCAGCAACACCTTCTGCTGCAAGCTCATCACGCGCCTCACGAACGGCATGATCACAACTACCAACAGAGATAAAGCCGATGCTGTTGTTATCTGATTCGATAAGAGGCTTAGGCACCAAACCTTTGGCGGTGTCCCACTTAACCAGCAAACGATCAACAACTTGCTGATACTCACCCGCGTCTTCGGTGTAAGCACCGTACATGTTATGCCCCGAACCACGCGTAAAGTAAGCGCCGGTAGGGTGTGTGCCAGGCAGGGTGCGTGGTGCAACACCGTCGCCGGAAGCATCAACATAACGATGGAATACGTCCATCTCTTCAAGCTCTTCTTTAGTAAGCACTACGCCACGATCAGGCTGGTAATTCTCATCCCATTTCAGTTCGGGACAGACCCAGTCGTTCATGCCGATATCAAGGTCGCTCAGCACTAAAACCGGCGTCTGTAAATGCTCGGCCAAATCAAATGCGTCAGCCGCCATGTAGAAGCATTCTTCAGGATCAGCAGGGAATAGACATACGTGGCGGGTATCGCCATGAGACGCATAGGCAGAAGACAAAATATCTGACTGCTGCGTACGGGTCGGCATACCGGTT
>RCNB010000224.1_pt1 | contig 39252 bp, 26 predicted proteins | sample 2041321 | NCBI WGS metagenome assembly RCNB01 (sample SAMN09708232, study PRJNA481090) | Marine sediment metagenome, whole genome shotgun sequencing project.
CTGGGATTGCCGATTTACCGTATAGATGAGAATTCCCCAAGGTCGAAAGTTTTTGCTTACAAATCAGAAATCGATGAATGGCTTAGGGAAAAAGCGAATAATCATCAAGACGAAAAACGCCCCGCGATCTGGACAAACAGAGGGGTAATTGCCGGATTAGCCATAGGCTTCTTGTTGTTATCCCTCTTTTTTGCATGGCTTTATTTTTTTAAAAATCCTCTGGTTTCGTCCCTGTCCGAGCTCACATTATCCGTTCTACCGTTTAAAAACCTCAATTCCTCAGAATATGATGAATATTTCTCCGAAGGAATTACGAATGAAATAGAGCGGAACCTGATCCGATTGAACAAAATCAGAGTGATTCCTGGATCTGTGGATGAGCTGAACCTATATCCCGCACAAGACAGGGAGATGTTCGGTCAGAAGTTCAGGCCGGACTATCTAGTGATGGGAGAAATTAGACAGGAAAAAGACAAGATATTTTTAAGCATCAGCCTGATCAGAGTAGAGGATAACAAAAACCTGTGGAATGCATCGTATGAAAGCGATCAAGACGAAATCTTGAACATCAGCCAGAGTATCAGTCATCAAATCCACGAACAATTGAATGTCAATGTGGATGAAGGCTTTTTCGATCAGTCATCCAGGGGCAAAGCCAGCGACTTTTTGGCCTATGATACCGCCCTCAAAGGAAATTATGTCCTGAACAGGATTGCCGGACAGGATGATGACCCATGGAAGCTGTACCATCAGGGTAATTATTATGTTGGAAAGTTTACACAAGAAGATAACGAGGTGGCCATCAGCCTTTTCGATCAGGCCATCGAAATCGACAGCAACTATGCCCTGGCATACATTGGACTGGCCAATTGTTATGCGAATTATGTCAATTTTTGGTGGGACTCTGGAATAGAGTGGTTGAACACAGCAGAGGCCATGTTGGAGAAAGCTCAGAAAATATCCCCCGGTCTTCCTGAGTATTACACAACGCTGATCAAGATTTATCTTTTGAGGGAGGATTTTTTCAACGAAAGCATGAGCGAAGTCGTTTTCAAGCTGGCAAAAAAATCCATCGCAAAATATCCCAATCAGCCGCAGTTGAATTCCGTAACAGGATACTGCTATCTGAAAAAATTCGGGCAAAGCGGCGACCAAGAGGATTTCGAAAAGGCCTTGGCATACAATGAAAGAAGTTTTTTGTTGAATCCTTCCAGCCTCAACAACATCAAGTTTGCGGAACTTCTGATGCTCAAGAGGAAGTTTTATGAGGCAATGGAAATTTGCTACCTAATAGAGAGGGCCGATCCTTCATTGTTTTCCAAATTTATGTTGGGAGAAATTTATTATTATCTGGGCGATTTGGAAAAAAGCGAGGAAATTTTTCAACAATTCGACATACCCTTAAATTTCAAAATACATTCCCTGTATTATTTGGCGATGATCGAAGCCCAAAGAGGGGAGTCTGAAGAAGTGGAAAAGATAATCAGAGAAATCGAGTTCATAAAACCAGAGGATTACAGAGACCTTCAGGTTCAATTAGAAATGGCATCCATTTTTTTTGGCATTGGAGATGAGGAATCGGGGTATCGATATTTGGAATCGTTATTCAAAGACGGTCGAACCACAAATGATAATTTTTTGAATACAAAATACCTGGAAATAGATAAAAATTTTGATAATTACAGAAACGAGGAAAAGTTTCAAAATATTCTTCAAGGAGATCACTAAATGGCCAAAAGCAAAGTCATACGGGTGACGCCCAACGTCAAGAAATGTCTGACACAATTAAGAGCGGCTGTAAAAGAAATGCCTGAGGGAAAATTGAAAGAGAATGCCAAAGGCGCCATAAGCTATCTATCGCGCACTTTCGAGGGAAAGCCGCAACCCGGCAGAGGAATTGCATGCCCAGGGGCGACAAGATTAATACCAGTATAAGCGCTAAATACATATAAAATCCTTTCTCTTTACATTTTTTTTCTTTTTTAAGTCAAAGTGAACATTCAGAGCCTTACCTTTGTCGTCACAGAGGACTGCAATTTTGACTGTACGTACTGTTACAAGCAGAAGAGCAGTGATTGCATGACATCTGCCACGGCCAGGAAAGCGTTGGTTTTTTTTTGCCGTTTCTGACCGATGCGTTTTACCTGAATTTTTACGGGGGAGAGCCTTTACTTTACTTCGATCTGATAGAACAGACAATATCCTTCCTCAGCCAAAAAAATAGGGAATATGGCAAAAAGCCACAATATTCCCTCACGACCAACGGCAGTTTGATCACAGAAGAGATTATCCAAACCTTAGAGTCGCACAAATTTTCGGTTGTTTTCAGCTTCGATGGCCTTGCCCAGAATATCCATAGGAAAAACGGCAGTTTCGAACAGGCCGTGTCGCATATACAAAAGATCCTGGGACACCCGAATATCCGGTTGGAAGTCAACAGCGTTTTTACGCCTGCAACGGTCGATCACATTTCAGGATCTATGGCGTTCATCATGGACTTGGGTGTGAAAAAAATAAATCTTTCTTTTTCCGTGCTTCAACCCTGGAATAACCATTCTCTTGAACGATTGAGAGAGGAAATGGCGAGACTCAGAGGAATTCTTCTCGTCCATTATGGGAAAACGCAGAAGATCCCTGTCAAAAGTTTCCAGAGAGAAAACACCGAAGGATTTTTTTATTGCGCAGGAGGTCAGGACAGACTGGCTGTCACATCGGAGGAGCATGTGTGGGGATGTGATTTATTTGCCGATTATTTCAGGGGGAAGGAAAAATTGCCTGAATATCATGATTATTTTTTCGGAGACTTAGATACCTTTGCAAAGAATTACAAAAAAGTCTATCCGAAAATATCCTCCAATTACGCAAACCTGTCTATGGATAATTTCACAACTCCTCACATGAAATGCCTGTTCTGTTCGAATCTGGAGAATTGCACCGTCTGTCCGATGGTGGCGGCTTTGTCAGGGGCCTCGATCGGTGAAATCCCTTTTTTTGTGTGTGAGATCAAAAAAATCATGATTGCAGAACGACAAAAATTCTGGGAAGAAATCAAATAGGATTCACACTTCGAAATTTTTCCATCCCTCCTTCGTCCAAATTCTCCAGTATCTGGTACTTTCAGGCGATGGCCATTATTTCCCCTAACGTTGTGCGAAAAAAATATCAAGGAATAAGGAGAACTGTTAAATATATCGCTATTTATAGAAAGGAGCTTACATACGTAAGAATAAAAAACGAACTACAGCGTCTTTATTCGATAGAGATGGCTATTGAACCTTTTTTTCTTTTATAACGGCCTGTGGTAAAATGAACATTGTCATGAGTGTGAAAAAGAGTGGCTACGTAGTGGTTACTTTCAAATTTCGAAAAGAGGGGAACAAATGGACCGCATTTTGTGAGGAACTGGGGACATCTACATTTGGGCGTTCCATTCCTGAAGCCCATAAGAAACTGAAAGAAGCCGTTATGCTCCATTTAAAAACTTTGGAAGAAGTCGGAGAAAGTGAACGGTTTTTTAAGGAACACAATATTTCTTTTCATTCTCATAAGCCAAAAAAAAGCGAGATCACAATATCCGGGCCTTGGGATACAGATACATATGTAAGAGCTCATATTTATCCTATCCATAAGGAACTCCGGAGCAGTTGAAATACCAAAAAATACCAACTTTATCTGGCCTTGGATTAATCAAGCTTTTAAAAAAAGATGGTTGGATTGAGCACAGGCAGGCTACGCATGGAGTTGCGCTGATTAAACGAGCGAAAGATCGAACTCGAGTCACGATTGTACCTAAATCCAGAGCTGCTTTGCCTGTGGGGACTTTGATGGCAATTCTGGGAGAAAAACAGACAGGCCTTGGGAAAGCTGGCTTGTTGGAATTACTGAATAAATATAGATAATTGGAATTCTTCGTTGTTGTTTTGGTAGAGTTCCAATCTATCCTGGGGGATTGATTTTGTGAAAACACAGTCGCTGCCCCATTCGATGTAAATCGGGGATGGGCGCATGCGTTGAGGGTCGATGTCGAGATCCTGGATGATCAGGTTTGTGATGTGCATGATCTTTGTGCGGCGGCTGGTCCATAGGTTGAAATCAAGTTTGCGTGCAGTCAGTATCTGATCGATGATGCCTTCATCCAGAGTCGATATAACGCCTGATATCGTGGAGAATTTGTGTTTTTCGCCGACGACCGAATCGTCCAGGGATAGTATGGAATAGCCTTCGTAGTAGCATGTGTGGTTGATGATTTTTGTCTGCCCAGGCAATATCAGGTTGTCCCTGTTTTTTAGGTCTTCGAGTGGGGGATAAAATTGCGGTTTGGGGAATGGAGTGCCTAACCTAGCCGAGAGAGCGTCAAAAGTCTCGGCGTATCTTCCTGACGGATTCCACACTGTCCAGGTCTGGATGTCACTTTTTGTAACTCCCTGGAGCTGGGCATCGATCTCCTCGGGTGTGTACCAGAATCCCTGGATCCAGGGTCGGATTTCCTTGTCTGTTCGTTTTTTCATCTCTTGGAGGCTCGATTTCATGATGCGGAGGGGATATTGGCCTGGATTTTTAAGGTTGAGAAAATTTTCAGGAAAATGCGACGGATAAAACATCGGGCAGATCACATCTACATGCGGGGCGACCTGCTCCAGCACCTGGCCTACGCCGAAATCTTTGGTTTTCCAGGCCGTCATACCGAAGAGGTCGGCTGAAAGGACGACTCCGGTCGGTTTCAGTTTGGCATTGGCATAGGCGAGAAATTTTCCGATACATTCTTCCTTTGAGATTCCTTCGATGACGATAGGGTATTCGATTGTGGACATGTCGCCATCCGAGGGAAAACGGATGTAATCGAATTGTATCTCGTCGATCCCGATCTCTACGAGTTCCAGGCAGAGCGCTATCGTGTAATCCCAAACCCGGATGTCATACGGATTAGCCCAGTGGAGGCCTTTGTGGTCTGCCCATAATTCCCATGTTTCGGAATCCTTTACTCCCATTTCGGGAAAATGTGTAACGAGCAAACTGTCCTGGAACACGTCCAGTTTGGCCGCGGTCCAGATGCCCTTTTGTTTGAGAATGGAAATGGCGGATTTGAGAGAGGCATTAGGGGCGGACGCTTCCATGTTTTTGGCTATGCTGTTTTCCGATTTCCAGAACAACCGGCCAAGAGGATCTTTGGCATGCAGAACGGCAAGATTCAATCCGGCGGCCCCCATGTAATGAACGATCCCTTCGAAACTCCGGCCATACAGACATCCTGATGGAAAATAAACGCCGGTCAGTTTTTCCGGCTTTGTGGATGAGTGGGCAGTGAAAGGGAAGGATAAAAACAGAAGCATTATCAGGGTACTTTGGACGAAACAATTGTGAATTCTGGCCATAACGCTTCCTTTCGGCTAGGGATATAGTTTTGTCGTTTGGCAGACGCATCTGTTGTACTTTTAAAGAAAATATTTTATTGGGAAGGACTATGAAAAAAAGGGGACGGTTCTATTTTTTTTCTTCAAATAAATGTCCAATGTCAAGGTTTGATCCCGATAATTCGGTACCTGTCCCCGAATTATTGTCCCCGAATTAAGCGGGCGCCTTCGAGGGCGTTTGTGAGGATTCCCAGACACTGGCGCTCTTTGGTGTGGTAGCCGGATTTTTTTGTTGTGTACTGCCGGATCACCAGCACTTCGGCCCGCTTGTCCTCCTGATATTCACAAATGACCTTTTTGGCAAGCTGGATTTGTTCCTTGTACTTCGATAAGTTGAATCCGGGTTTGGCGGCCAGTACACAGTAAAAATACGGATAGCTTGTCCCCTGTACAACGTTCAGGTTGATCTGAGCCTGCAGACCGTAGAATCCTTCTGGGGAATCGGGAAACGCAACCGAAAAACGGGCATCGTCTGGGATGGTTTTGTCGTCCTTGCCCCGGGACAGCATCAAAGCAGGCCGGAATTCCTCCCCTTCCATTTTGAGGTCTTGAAAAAGTTCGTGCAACCACAAGACCATCCTCACTTTGATGGCCAGGTTTGGTTGTTTCATGATGAACCTCATCCCGGAAAACCAGAGAGGAATCATCAATACGGCGATATCGATGGCCAGGATTGTCGTTACCCTCATGTCTTTTGCCAGTTGCCCGAGGAGCAATGCCCCGACGAGCGCCACGCCGCCGATCAGAATAAGGCTCAAAACGCCAAGCCAACTGGAGATATCCAAAGCATCCCTGTCCCATCTTTTGTTCTTCTTCCGGAGTTGCTCGATTTCCTGGATTTTTTCGATCGAAACCGTTTTCCAGTTGGGATCCTGTGTGAATCCTTTGATCCGTAACCGGCTGTCGTACCCTTTGACAAGGACCAAACAGATGCTGATAAACAACAGGGGAGCCCCGTATAATGCCTTCATGAAATAAAGTTGAATGACAAATCCTGCGATCAGCAATAGCAGCGCAAAGCTGATGCGGGTGTTGTAAGGGAGATTTTTGGCAAAATGAAACCGTACAATGTCCCGCCGCTCCGGCGGAGGGAAGCCGAATAATCGCAGTATGGATGTCATGAGTAACTCCTCTGATGTGGCTCTCTCAGTTCGCCGTACCCGTGGACTTTGAAGTACAGCGGGCAGGCGCCGTGGCATACGGCAAAATGTTCGCAATCCCGGCACTCAGGATGTGCTGCCCGTTTATCGCGCAAAGACTGTCCTTGTTGGCTAAACCATACGGCTCGGAATCCTTCCTGGAGCAGCTCTCCGACGGGCTCTTTCCAACTGGAACAGGGAAGAACTCTACCGTATGGATCCACAGAAAGAAGGCCTTCGCAGGCGCTGCAGCCTTTGTTTCCCAATTGGTGGGATACCGGATTGAACAGGCACATCGGTGTCGGGGAATACCACATGAATCGAATCCCGGATGCTTCGGCTGCACACTTTATTTCCAATACTATCTCTTCTATTTCGCTGTATTTTATGGCCAGGTCTTCAGCTATGCCACGTCCTGCCGGGATGATCATATTCAGGGAAAATCGGTCCACTCCCAGCGACTTGGCAAACTGAGCCATCTGCGGAAGGGTGTGCTGGTTGAGCCGGCACAAAGTAGCATGGGGATGGACAAGGATCCCGGCGCCTTTTAGAGCCTGCAACCCATTCACGGATGCCTGGAACGAGTTTTTGACGCCGACGATCCGGTCGTGGACGTCCGGATCAGGTGATTCGACACTGACCTGGGCGGAAGCCAACCCGGCCTTTTTGAGATTCTTGGCAGTTTTTTTGGAAATTAGCGTCCCGTTGGTGATCAGGTTCACACGCATTTTCAGGGAGCCGGACGCATAAGCGACGAGCTCTGCGAGGTCGTCCCGGAGCACCGGTTCTCCTCCGGTGAAGGACACGCTTGGTACTTCTGCATCGTGACGGATGATATCCAGAACTTTTTTGATATCCTTTGTGGACAGCTCTTCCAAGCCGGATTCATCATCCGATTCCGAGATGCATGTGCAGGATGCGTAGCAAAATTGGCATTTGATGTTGCAGCGCCAGGTCACGGCTACTTCGGACAGGACAGGCAATGCGATATACCCTAGGTCGAAAATCACTCGCTCGAGTGAGGGTGATTCGTAAGCATCGCAGAGTGCAGAGTCCAACGTGCGGGAAAGGTCTGTGAAAAAAGAATGGAGCTGGGCAGGAAGGTCTTCGTCGAAGGATCGGGCTTTAAGGATATCTTTGATCGAACCTCCTTGGATGATGTGATGCAGCACATTGGCACCTGTTTGGTTGAGTTTGAACGCCTGGTTGGGCAGGCGAATGAGCACCCGGTCTGTCAACCGCACATGGACATAGGGGCGGATCCGTTTGACGAAATTGTCGACCCAGTCCAATTTAAAGGATGCGGGTGGCATTTAGTGGCCTCCTCCGCTGACACAGGCGGAATGGCAAGCTGAGTGACAGGCGGAATGGCACGCGCTGTGGCAGGCCGAGTGGCATGCACTGTGGCAGGCATCATGGCATGCGGCATGGCATGCGTTGATGCCTTCGGCTGCAGCTCCCAGGTATTCTTGAAAAATCACGACATCGGGATCGACCGGCATCGAGGCTTCGTATTCGTGGTCGTATTGGTTCGGATCATATTGCCGGTGCATCCCGTAACGCCAGTGGTACCAGTACCACCAGCTTTTTGTCGGATCGTCCTGGCGGCGCTGCATGTCTTTCCTGTCGAGCTGGTCTTCCGACACCTGATCGAAAGCTTGGGCAATCTGGTCGCCATAATATTTTTTGGTGGCTTCGATGTCGCAATCCCATGCCTTCTGTTGGATGTTGTGGATGACTTCCTTCAAAAGGCCGTTCAGTTCCTGCTCGCTGAACAGGCCATCATCCTTGGCGGCTTTGTACATCTTCTGTTCATAAGGGCTCAAATCGCTGTAGGGGACAGTCAGGGGGGATACGACTTCCACCTTGAGTGGATCGCGGTTGACGACCTCAATACAATTCTTTTTTACCAGTTGAGACAGGATGGTGGAGAAGATCTGCTTGTAGGGGACGCCGATGTACATGCCCGCTTCGATCGGATCCAAATCCTTAGAGATCTTGCCCGGCTTTCGGAAAGTGGCCAGCTCGATCTTGGGGGGCTCCCAATCTTCCCTGACCCACTGGACCAGGTCGAGCTCGGATTGGGCCCGGACCATGGACCGGTGTTTGCGGGACACGCCAAAAATCCCGGAAAGCAGCATCACGACAAACCCGATCAGCAGGCTCCACCGGGATTTCGAGTTTTTGCTTCTGCCTGTTGTGACTTGACCCGGAGGTGCGGCCGTTTGATCTGGGGATGTTGTTTCTCGGGGTGTTATACTGGCCGTGCTGACCTGCGGGAACACGTCGGCATTTATATACTGTTGGATACGGAAATGATAGAGTTTGCGGGCATTGTCCTTGTGCAGCAGGACTTCGATGTGCTGTTTGTCTCCTATCTTCCGGAGGCGGTAGTCAATCTTGTATTCCTGGTTCATGAACCGCTCGGTGGCGAATCCTCGGGCCAGAAGTTCGGCTTCGATGTCGCTGCGATCGGTTTGAGGGGAGGTGTATTCTATCGGGTAAATCACTTTGACCGTGTAGTGTTCCAAGGGCTCAGCCCAATCCGTCGGAGCCCAGTTGAACACGATAAGTTCCAGTCCTTCTGCGGCTGTCGTGGGGGCCAGGTATCCTGCCTGAGCCATATTGGCCGCAAACCGGAAACGGTAGGTCACATGCCCGGATGAGATTCCCATCCCGTTTGCCAGGACGATATCGTACTTGTTGGAATCCACTTTTTTGATGTCCAGTCCATAGGTGTTGCCCCGGCTGTCGATACCGGCAGCATTCTGGTAGTCGAAACGGGGTGTGAGGCGGTCGAATCCCTCAAAGTAGAATCCGTGGAATTCGCCGGCTGTCACGATCCACCGAACCACGTATTCGATCGAGGCTTTCCCGTCGGGAAACAGGATGACCTCTGTCTCGACAAAATCGAGGCGGCCCTCTCCGGCGATGGCCGTGGAGGCCATGCCGAGAACCAGGAAAATTCCCATCCAAACGATTATTTTTTTGGCCATGGCACTTATCTCCCTGCCGATGATTTTCGGTAGACCAAGTCCCTTTTATCACAGGGATATTCCCGCGTCAAAGAAAAAGGGGACGGTTCTATTTATTGACCTTGTTTATTTCTTGTGATAGTTAATGAACCTGGATAATTCATGAATTATCCAGGTTACCCTGAATTATTCATGTACGAGCTTAAAATCAAGGGACACGTTACCGATTTCGGAAAATCGGTACATGTTCCTGATTTAAATGCATATAACATTAAATCCCGTTAAAGAAATCATATTTATGAATAATTCAGGTGAACAGGTCCATGGAGGGAGATCGGAAAATGAAAAAACATGCTTGGATAGCCATTATTGTTTGCATTAATCTGATGGGCTTTGGTTTGTTGTTTGCACAAGATAGCGCCATGCCGGCGGAGGTGCGGATGAGGGCCTGGGAGCATCACCAGAGGCTCGAGGAGGAGTCGCCGTATAAGGATTTGGAGTGGCGGGTTGTGGGGCCGGAGTTCTGTGGCGGGAGGATTGAGACGATCGCCTGTCATCCGGACGAGCCATACACGATCTATGTCGGGGCCGGGTCTGGAAATCTGTGGAAGACAGTGAACAACGGCACAACATGGGAGCCGATATTCGAGAACGAATCGACGTTCGCAATAGGATGTGTGGCGATTGCTCCTTCAGATCCGAATATTGTGTGGGTCGGAACCGGGGAAGTTCTGATGGCCAGGAGTTCGTATGCAGGAACAGGCGTTTTTAAATCCATGGATGCGGGAAAGACTTGGCAGAACATGGGACTCCATGATTCTCACCATGTGCCGAGGATCGTGATCGATCCGAAGAATCCGGATGTGGTGTATGTGGCGGCCTTGGGACACAATTACGGCTACAACGTAGAGCGGGGGGTATACAAGACTGTGGATGGGGGAAAGACATGGGAGAAGGTCTTGTACATATCCGAAAAGGCGGGAATCGTCGAGATCGTGATGGACCCTTTGGATAACAAGACCTTGTATGCGGCGGCTTGGGAGAGGAACAGGAAAGCTTGGAATAATGTGGTCAGGGGAAAGGGCAGCGGTTTGTACAAGACCACTGATGCAGGGCAGACGTGGAAGCGTTTGACCGAAGGCCTGCCGGTTGGCGAGTATGTTGGCCGGTTTGGGTTGGCTGTTGCACCATCCGATCCGAACGTCGTGTATGCACTCCTGGATAATCATGAGCCGCCTCCGGAAGGAACGAGGCGTCGCCGGAGAGGAGAGATCTATCGATCGAATGATAAAGGAGAAACATGGCATAAAATGCATGAGGATGGGGTTCCGACGGCTATCGGGTATGATTTTTGTCTCGTGAGGATTTCGCCTGATGATAAGGATGAGATATTCGTTTTGGGAAATAAGCTCCTCCATTCGACAGATGGGGGAAGAACCTATGAGGAGGCCGGTGAGACCATCGTCCATGTTCTCTCCAATGACATTCGGGTCAATCATTTGGACATGCACGCGATGTGGATCGACCCAAAAAATCCGGACCGATTGATTCTCGGAAACGATGGCGGATTGTACATGTCCCATGACAGGGGGGAGACCTGGCTGCACCTGAACAATTTTCCGATCGGAGAGTTTTATGCGGTTTGGGTTGATATGGACGAGCCTTACAACATCTATGGAGGGACGCAGGATAATGCTGCCCTTTACGGGCCGAGCACGCACAATGTCGAGGATAGACTGACAAAGTACGGCGTGGAGGATCCCTGGAAACATGTTTATCTAGACAGGTGGGGAGGGGGAGACAGCTATTTCACCTACCGGGACCCGGTCGATTTTGACATCATTTACTACGAACATCAGTTCGGGGTGTTGCGGCGGAAAAACATGAAGACGGGAGAAACCGAGGATATCATGCCTAGGGCAAAGGAGGGTGAGCCTCGGTTGAGGTACAATTGGATGACGCCTTATTTCATTTCTCGGTACGATCCGGCCACGCTGTATTATGCTGCCCACAAGGTTTTTAAGTCGCCCGACAGGGGGGACAGCTGGACGTGCATCAGCCCAGACCTGACCACAAATCCTGGCCCGGAAAAACGGGGGGATGTTCCTTATGGCACCATCACGATGCTTTCGGAATCGCCGCTCCAGCAGGGATTGATCTATGCCGGGACAGATGATGGAAATGTCCAGGTGACCAAGGACGACGGCAAAACGTGGGCGCTCGTTAAATCCGGACTTCCGTCCAAATGGGTGAGCCGGGTGATAGCCTCGCAGTACGAGCTGGGAACTGTGTATGTGACGTTGACCGGTTACCGTGAGGACGATTTCGAGAAGTATGTTTATATGTCAACGGACTTCGGCAAAACGTGGAAGTCCATCGCCGGAAACCTGCCCTCTGAAGGAATAAATGTCATCCGGGAGGACTCTCGCGACAGGAATATCCTGTATGTGGGGACAGAATTGGGGGTGTATGTGACACTCGACAAGGGACAGAATTGGCATTCGCTCTGCAACCATCTACCCACGACACCGGTGCACGACCTGGTTATCCATCCTCGTGACCACGAACTCGTCATCGCCACCCACGGCCGCAGTTTTTTTGTATTAGATGTAAACTCTATCCAATAAAAGGGGACGGTTCTATTTATTAGAAGGCTTTTTCTATATTGGTCTTCCTCTTTTCTTTTTTGAATTTGTAACGTTATAAAATTTTTCCATTCTGCCAATAAAATCAGGATTTCCCAAGAATAAGTGATTTGCAAATGAATCATGACATACAACTTTTTGATCCAATACAAATTTCCTGAAGTGTTTCTTTCTTATCTCAGGACAGCTTGATAACTCGATATAAAGTGGATTGGGAGACAAAACGTTATCATGATTGCCATTTGCATAAAAATTGTAGCTGCTAAAGGGATACATCTCAGGACTAGTAACTAATCCTGCTCTTAGCGGATTTAATTCAATATATTTTCCACACTGTAGAAGATAAATGTCTGTGTCAATTATGTTGCTTTTAAATCTATCTTGCCACATATGGCCACAATATCCATATTTACATTTATAATAAAAAAAGTATGAAAGATTCACTTGTTTCATAAATCTTGAAATTCGACTTTGAAAATTGAGCCACACAATCAAATGTACATGATTATTCATAAGGCAATAATGTAATATGTCGAGTTGGTTTTCCTCTTTATATTTTTCAAGTAAACTGTAGTACTTATATTTGTCCTGATCTTGCGACAGAATAGATTGTTTGTTGTTTCCGCGACACATGATGTGCAAAGCTCCATCTTTGGGGACAATTCTTCCAACTCTTGGCATCATTAATCCTTTTCTACTCCTATAGACGAAAGGAAAAGATGAATTATCACAAAATGGTGAAATCAATAGGAAAATAAGAAAAATAGAACCGTCCCCTTTTTTAGTCTTCTTTGGAGGAGAGAAAGAGGGTGTATATGAAACCGCCGGCATATACAACAAAGACAACAACCATCAGGATCAAGGCTTCAATCGACATCGCTCTCTCCGACATCACCTCGTTCGAAAGATAGTTTTTTGGTGATGAGTTTATTGAAAATTATGAACACGGCAATGGCCACTCCCCATTGGAACAGCACGGTTCCGACAGACCCTTTGGCGAATATATTCAGCCAATTATCCGGATCGGTTTTATAACTGTCCCAAAACCACCAGACAAGCATGGCGACCAACTGGATCGGGAGGAAGATCATGACGAGGTAATCGAATGCTTTGCCCATTTTGACCTTTTGACCTGGGCTTGTCATGATTTCTTCGCGGAACTTTTTTGGCCCGATTTTGAGGACGAGGAATATGAAGAATGACCCGCTCACCATCAGTCCCAGCCCCCAAACCCAGTCTTGATTGTTGAAAAATCCCATGCTGATCGCCGAGGGAATCCCGAGGACAAAACAAGCCGTCCCCACGATGGATACAGCTTTTTTTCTTGTCAATCCGGTGTCCATGAATATGCGGGAGATCAGTTCCAATTGGGAGATGAGTGATGAGAAGGCTGCAAAACAGAGTGCTAGAAAAAACAGGGCAAGGAAAAAATTCCCGGATGGAACTTTCGAAAATAGGGTAGGGATCCATTTGAAGGTCAATCCCTCGTTTCCTTGTCTCATGACGTCCAAAACCTTCTCCTGGGCCATGTTTTGGCCGGCAAAAAAGGCGAATACTGTGGGAATCACTGTCACTCCAGCCAGGAGGGCGGCAATGTTGTTGCCGAATCCCAGTGTGGAAGAAGTCAGGAAAGGATTTTCCTTTTTTCGGGAGTACACACCATAGGTCAGCATCAATCCCCATCCGGCTCCGGTTGACCATGCTGTCTGGGTCAAGGCCTGCAACCAGACTTCGATGTTGCCCAGTTGGGAAAAATTCAGGGAGAAAAGAAAGTCTAATCCTTTCAGAGCGCCGGGAAGCGTTAAGGACCTCCCGACAGCTATCAAAAGAAGCACGAACAGAGAAGGGATCAGGATTTTGTTGGCCCTCTCGATTCCTTTGGCCACACCGAAGTAGATAATGGAGCAGCCGATGAGAACCGCCAAGAAATGAAAACCCACCGGTTCCCATGAGGAAGTGAAGCTTGCCCAGTACTGTGTGGGATCTTTTTTCGTCAATTCCTGAAAGACCGTGGAAAACAAGTATTTGATGCACCAACCCGTGACAACTGTGTAATAAAAGGTGATCGCACATGTCACAAAGGCTACGAATGTTCCCATCCAGGCGTAGTTTTTCCCGATCATCTGACCGAATGAACCGATTACACCTAGGCGTGTTTTTTTGCCGATGGAGAGTTCGATGGTCAGCAAAGGGATAGCCCAGACAAACAAAAAGAACATCCAGGCGATCATGAAAGCGCCGCCGCCGTATTGGGAGGCGATCCGGGGGAAGCGCCACAGGTTGCCCGTCCCGACAGCCATACCCAAACCGGCAAAAATGATTCCCCATCGCGAGAAGGATTCGTGCTTTTTCATGATTAATCCCATACTTTACTAATTGGCACTTGCCATGTCAATAACGCATCCCCTGAATTCTGGGATTGGATTATTGACTATCAATCTGGGAAAAATGGAAACGATCAATCGTTCTTTAGGAATTTGCCTTTGTAAGATGACTTGGTTTTTTCGTGGGATAATTCCTGCAATCCTGATCTCGAGAGCAACTCTCTTATCTCCTCGACAGGCATCCCATGAGAAATTTTTGTGGGTTCCCAAATGTATAGGGCTCCGTCGGATTTGAGTTTGTTTACCAGCGCGTTCATGATACGTTGTCTTTCTTCAGGTGCTATATCGTGGATGACATATCTGGCGAGGACCACATCAAAAGCATTATCCGGAATATCTAGTTTGCATATATCGCCTGTTACAAACGTAACATTCGGGAATTTTATTAGCCGCTTTCGGGCTTTTTTAATCCAATAAAAAGACTTGTCGACGCAGGTAATATGTCCGTTTTCTCCGAGATGTTCCAAGACAAAGCGGGCCTCGTTACCGCCGCCACATCCAAAATCGAGAACATGCTCATTTCCCTTTAAGGCAAAGCTGTTGACGAAGGATTTGAAGTACGATCCCCCGAAAAAGTATTTCAGCATATCATCCAGTCTTAACTGAAAAGAAGGGTTGTTAAAATCGACCTGTTTGAATTTGTGTTCTGTCATGGCTAACTCCTTTAATTGGGGATAGGATACGCTTTCACCTATTTTTCCGTCAAGAAATTAATGGGGGCAGAAACTAAAGTCGGGAACAAAAAATAGGTGAAAGCGTATCCTGTCCCCAATTAAAATCATTCGTAGCGGAGGGAGTTAACTGGGTTGGAGCGGGCGGCTTTGACGGCTTGAAAGCTCACAGTGAGTTGGGCAATCAAGACAGAAATAGCGGCTGCCAGGAGAAAAACCGGCAGCCCCAGGCCGGCTCGGTAGTGGAAATCTTGGAGCCACCCCTTCATCAGAAAGTAGGACACCGGCCAGGCGATGACGTTGGCCACCAGTACCCACTTGGCATACTCCTTGGATAACAGGACCACGATTCCAGGCACCGAAGCTCCCATCACCTTACGGATGCCGATCTCTTTAGTCCGCTGTTCTGCCGTATAGGCCGCCAGGCCGAACAAACCCAGGCAGCTAATCAAGATGGCAAGCATTGTGAAGGTGCGAACTACTGCCATCTCCCGTTCCATTCCCCTGTACATCCGGTCGTAGTCGTCATCCAGAAACCGGTACTCGAAGGGAAATCCGGGATTGAAGGCCTTGACCGTCTTTTCGATGTGGGCTATGGATTTGGGAATATCGCCGGGCTTCAATCGAACGAACAGATACCGGTAAGTCTGAAAGCTTCTGTAGGTCGGATCATAATAAATGATGGCCGGCCCGATCTCCCGGTTGACTGGGGAGAAGTGGAAATCCTTGGCAACGCCGATTATCTGAAGCTGCATGTTTTCCTGCGACAACCGGGCCCCGATAACACTGGGCATCCCCATGATATCGGCGAAGCGTTCATTGATGATCACAAAAGTTAGGGTGTGTCCTGTCCCGGGCCGAAAGGTCTCTCCCTGCACAAGCTCCATTTTGAAGGTTTCCTGAAAATCGGGATCGACGCCAAAATAAGTCACCAGCGGATTCACACTGGGATCACGTCCTTCCCAGTCCCAATCTTGGCCGTTGTTGTAAACACCGGTGGGCGAGTGGGAGGTGGCAGTCACACTGTGAATGCCTGGATGCTGCAGAAACTCGTTTTTTATGGATGGGATGTTGTCGAACAGCTTACCCTCGATTGGAACATACAAAAGATGTTCTTTATCAAAACCCAAACTTTTATTCTTCATGAATCGGACCTGGTTGTAAATGACCACGGTCCCGATAATAAGCATCACGGATAGGGCAAACTGGAGAACGACAAGCATCTTACGGAACAGGCCTCCCTTGGCTCCGGAGACGCGAGCTCCTTTGAGGACGGCAACCGGCTGGAAAGAGGAAAGGAACAAAGCCGGATAACTCCCGCTTAAAATACCTGTCGCGATGGTCACGGCCAAAATCCCCAGGATAATGACTGGGTCCAGAAAATCTTTTATAGGAAGAGGTTTAGCTGTCAAATTGCGAAATGCTGGCAAGCATACACGGACAATCAGAAGGGCCACTGCAAGAGAGAGAAATGTGAATATCAAAGATTCGCCGAAAAACTGACGCATCACCTGCTGTCTCTGTGCGCCCACGACTTTTCTCAGCCCTACCTCCTTGGCCCTATGGGCAGAACGGGCCGTGGATAGGTTCATGAAGTTGATGCAGGCGATGATCAGGATGACAAACGCGATGATAGAAAAGATCCGGATGTTTGCCATACGGCCCCAGTAATCCAGATAGATCTTATTGTAGGAATAAAGGAAGGGTTCGGAATTGGTGTTGGGATTTGACTGGCGGATGCGGTCGAAGATTTTTTCGTTAAAAGCGGAAATGTCGACATTGTCCCCCATCTCGACATAGGACCGGAAAGAAAGATTGGACCAGGTGCTTATGTAGTTTGGCCTCCACCATTTGGTGGCCAGCTCCAGGGGTGCCCAAATATCGAACCGGATGGTGGAATTATGGGGGATGTCTTCCATGATCCCAACCACCCGGAATTCTTCTGTTTTGTTCAAAGTGAGAACCTTGCCTATAGGATCTTCGTCCTTGAAGATCTTGTCGGCGATTGTCTCGGAAAGAATCATAACATACGGATCGCCGAAGGCATCTTCAGGATTGCCCCGGATAAGGGGAAACGTGAACAGTTCGAAAATTTCAGGATCTGCCAATTGGATGCGTTCTTTGAACTGTTTGTCACTGTACTCCAGGAGATGTTCGCTCTGACCGTTATTGAAACGGGCGGCGTTTAGAACTTCCGGGTATTCGGCCTTGAGTGCCGGTGCCAGCGCCGGAACCGACCCGGCCCCCCGGGAGACTTCGCTCCCGTAATGCTGGATCGTGCGGACCAGATACAGGGAGTCCAGCTTGACATGATATTTATCTGTGGACATTTCATCTTTTACCCACAAAATGATCAGGATGCAGCAGGCCATGCCCAGAGCCAATCCGACAATGTTGATAAAGGAGTATCCCTTGTGCCTCTGGATGTTCCGTAAAGCGATCCTAAAGTAGTTTTTAATCATGGCTGTATGTCCTCATAATTTTAGACGTAAACACAAAAAAAAGGTTGCCGCCCCCGTTTTATTGTTTGATTAGCTCGTTCAGCTTCTCGACGGCATTCGTATTATTCGGATCCAGTTCCAATGATTTAGCATAATTCTTGATGGCAAGTTTTTTATTACCAGAGATCATATAGGCTTCAGCCAGACTGTCGTATCCATTAGCATACTTGGGATAAGCTTTGATATTCAACTTGAAGATCTCGATGGCGTTGTCGATCTTTTTCTTTTCGGTGAGCAGATAATATCCCAAAGTATTCAATTCTTGTGCTAAAAAATTGTAATCTTTTGGATGATCATTTTTGAGTGTTTCATACTGTTCGATGGCAGATTTCATGTCTTTTTTCATCAACGTTTCGAACATCACCTTTGCGATAGACTTTTTGGGTAAATCGTAGGATTTACCGTAAAGAATCCGAATAATCGCATCGCTCATCTGTCCAAGATTGGCTCCAGGCGTGTTGTTGAGTAACACAATCAAATGTTTTTTGTCGACCAATCTCTCGATCAGTGTGTTGAATCCGTTGATGCCGCCTCCATGTGAAATACTGGTCAGCTTCTCTTTCATATCGGGCAGGCTCTTCTGCCTTATCCCCCATCCATAGCCATAATTCGCTATGTGAAGTGTGAACATAAGCTCTTTCATCTTAGCGGAAAGTAATTTTTCCGTGTACAGGGCCTGGTCCCAGAGATAGAGGTCCTCTACGGTGGAATAGAGAGATCCGGCCGCATAAGGCAAAGACATGTCCAGATAAGGGGCGTTTGTGTAACCGCCAAAGGCATTGGAGTATCCTGAAGCCCGATTCGGGATAATTGGACCATATCGGTCATATCCAGAGTTTTCCATACCAAGGGGAAGGAAAATATTTTTGTTCAAAACTTCTTCATAAGTTTTTCCAGTGATTTCCTCTATGATGGCTCCCAGGAGAAAATAGCCCGAGTTGTTATAGAGATATCTGGAACCAGGTTCAAATTGAAAATCTCCGCTGCAGTACTTTTTGACAAATTCTTCAACCGGATAGGGATCGCGGCTTATATCTTCGAAAAAGTTGGGAATGCTGGTGTAACTGGGAATGCCCGAACTATGAGTCAAAAGGTGATGGATGGTGACTTGAGAGCCTGTATCTTTTCTGTAATAGGGCAAATAGTCGGATAATTTTCCTTGGAGATCAATTTTTCCTTGTTCGACAAGCTGGAGAATCAGCATGGATGTAAACTGTTTTGTGATGGAGCCAAGCCTGAATTTTGTATCTGGCTCGTTAGGGATGTTCCATTCTCTGTTTGCCAGTCCAAACCCTTTTTTGTAGATCACCTTTCCGCCTTCTGCAACCAACACCGACCCGTTAAACTGCCCGTAATCATTGGATAACTTGATCAGAGCATCGATTTTTCCGATCTTTTCTTGAGAATAAGCATGGATTTGAACGGATAATAAAAGGAACACCAGGGATAATAATGAAGAGAAAATGATAGAATGCGCGGATTTTTTCATGAAAAACCTCCTTTCTTTATATACGGACACGCTATTTCAAAAGTTCAAGAGGGAGAACAGATCAATCGTCATCCTCGTCCGGTACGAGTGTAACAGCCCAAGCAGGGTAAGGCGCGGAGCTTCCCTTTATGGCATGCCACAGGATGCGGTTCAAGGTGTCTTCTGGGCAGGCGTCTATTCTCCGGAAGTTCAAACTTGCGGAAATACGCGCATTCTGGCGCAGGAGGGAGTCCGCGATATCCTTTGGATCCGGATTCATCTGGTCGAGCGGAATTTGATTGGGCACGGCTTCAAAGGGTGTGAAGTCCGGCGTTGTCGTGAAACAGTCGAACATCGGAGTGGCGGTGGCATCGAATTGATTCATTGGGGGAAGGCCGAGGATCTGTTCGATCGTCCGGAGGAGGCTTGTCGTGTTGTACTGGGTGCTGACCACGGTTCCGCGCTTTGTATAAGGGCTTATGCAGTAAGCCGTGGTGCGGTAACCGCTAACGTGGTCGAATCCGTTCTGCGGGTCGTCCTCGATCCCGAAAATAACCATGTCTTTCCAGAATCGGCTGTGACTGAAGGCTTCGATGATGCGGCCGAAGGCAAGGTCATTGTCGGCGGCACAGGCCGCAGGTGTCGGAGAGCCGGCTCGGGTTCCGCTGGTGTGATCGTTGGGCAGGCAGATCAAAATGAGCTGTGGCATCTGGCCTTCCCGCTCCCAGGCTGCGATCTGCTCTGTGATGTAACGGGCTCTCCAGACATCGGGTACTTCCATGATCCATCCCACCGTGTCCGTGGGTGTGAAGGGCCGGATGGTTTCGATCGTGGGTTCTGACCCAATAACCACATCTCCCTGACCGTGGAGGTATTCCTCCCAGTAATCCTTCCACTGGGGTTGGCCTTTGCGTTCCGAGTCTGTCCACCGGCATTCGGGCTGAACGAATTCCCCGAAGTTCCAGATGGAAACTTTGTTCCGGAGGGCGTTGTCCCAGATGAATCCGCTGGGGGCATAAGCCAGAGCGTCGGCATCGTCCGGCCCCATGCCGTCCGGATAACTGCGGGGCCATCCTGCGAACGACTTCTCGAGATAATCGGTCCCGAAAGCCGTGGTGGACCACTGGTGGCCGTCGGCACTCAAGATACCACAGCAATAAGTGTTGTCGAAAAGGACGAATTCCCTGGCCATCTTATGCTGGTTGGGAGTCACCTGCTCTCCGAAAAGGCAGAGAGAGGGATCGCCGTTTCCCTCGGGGACATCCCCCAGCACCTGGTCATAGGTCCGGTTTTCTTTGATGATGTAGACCACGTGCTTGAAAACGCTGGGTTCGCCGATCCGCTCAGGAACCGGGCGGGGTGGTTGATTGGAGCGCGGTTTTTCAAGCGCCCCGGATATTCTTTCGCGGTGATAGTTTGCGTAAACAACTTCTGTGAATGACTTCAGTTCATTCTGGTTGGGCACCGGCACGAGGGAAACTGAACCGTGATAATGGTGCGTGTTGAATCCCTGACCGCCTGTTGTCCTATCCTGTTTTGGCTCGACAGGAAGACCCTTTATGTTGGCCACACACAGCATTCGATGTTTGGTATGGAAAGATAGCGCTCCGGGAAACCATCCGACAGGAATGAGCCCCAAAAGCGAGGATTCCCTGTCCTGCGGATCAAAATTCACTACAGCGATGGCATTCTGCGTTCCGTTGGCGACAAAAAGGCGCTTGCCATCGGGTGAAAAGCAGAGGGCGTTGGGTGATGCGCCGAAAAGGTCTGCCGGGCTGGCCTTGACCCATATTGTCTCGACAATGGTATCCGATCGGGTGTCGATCACGCTGAGGTTGTCGCTTGCCGCATTGGCACAGACAACATACCGGCCGTCGTGTGAGACGGCGAGCGCGGAGGAGTGGAGTTGAACAAGGATTTCTTTTGTTGAACCAGAGGCAATGTCGATGATGCTCACCGAACCCTCGTTAGCGATGTGTGTGACAGGGTCGACCTTGACGACTGTGCCCCGTCCAGCCGGGCCTGTGAGATCTCCTGGTTTTGGCCGGCGGCCACCCCAGTTGCTGACATAGGCTTTGCCGTCCACGAGCCGAACATCATAGGGTGCGACGCCTACGTCGAATATTTGTGTCACGGTGTTGGTGTGCGCGTCGATTACCAGAAGCCTGTTGGAAAGGTTAGCGCAGACGTAAAGCCATCTGCCGTCTGTGGAAAGAGCCAGTCCAGCCGGGATTTCTTTTTTCCGCCGTGGGGCATCGGCCGGAGGCAGCAGGATAGAATGGGACGGTATAACTGTGCCATCCTCTGAAACGGAAAAGACCTCGATGCTCCCGTTGACATTGCTGAGATAGAGGCGGCTTCCATCCGGCGAAAAGACAAGGCCTGTGTAGCTCACTTGGCCTTTTTGGTCCGGTTCGAGGATATTTGCGGACGGAGGATCGGGAAGAGCGACACGTTGGGCAATCGTGCCGAGTGCGGGATCGATGATGACCAGCTCGCTCGTTTTTCCCGAGACTGCAAGAAGCCGGCCGTCCGGAGAGAGGGCAAGGGCCTGGGGGCGAAGCCCGGGGAGGGGGATCTGCGTTCCCGCAGGCACGAGGACCTGGTTAACCGGTAAAACCGTCCTGTTTTCTCCGGCCACACCCACCTGCTCAATATTTGGTTCCTCTTTTCGGCATGTATTCATTCCTACGAGCAAGGTCAGAATGAGAAGAACGGATATCAGGCTAAACGCGAAATAATTCCTCTTGGGTTGTGAATGCTGCATGATGACTCTTCCTCCCGTTAAGCCTTACATTAATTCATGACGGAGAAGGATGTCAATGGACGTTCGTTTTCTTTTCAGGATTCCGGATGAGAGCAGGCCGGCTTGTGAATAATCCAGGTAAGATTGGAGATTATCTCTTTTTGTTGCCGGACTTTTCTTCTTCGCGGTTGAGCTCTTCGATATCCACATCCTGGGAATAATCACCGATCAAGTGCTTGCAGAAATAGTCTGCCCGAAGCCAGAAGAAATATTCATTCATCTTGCCGAATCCATGACGTTGTCCCGGGAACAGGAAAAAATCGAATCTTTTATTGGCCTTGATCAATGCATTGGCCAAGCGGATGGTGTTACCCGGATGCACGTTGTTGTCGATGTCACCTGTTGCAAGGAGCAGGCGGCCCTTCAGGTTCTCTGCGACCTCGGAATTTTTGTCGATATCATACTCGAAGGATATGTTCCCTTCTTCGTCTTCCACTTCCAAAACCCCATGGTGTTTTTCACTCCACCAGCGGTTGTAGATGTTGTTTTCGTGGTTTCCCGCCGAGGAGACCGCTACTTTGAAGAAATCAGGGTAGACCAACAAGGCTGCCGTGGACATGAACCCTCCCCCGGAGTGGCCGAAGATGCCCACCTTATCCAGATCGATGAACGGATGACGAGCGGCCAGTTGCTCCATGGCGGCTTTTTTGTCTGCCAGGCCATAGTCTCTGAGATTCCCGTATCCGTAGTTGTGATACCACTTGGATCGGCTGGGATGTCCACCGCGGTTACCGACAGTGATGACGATGAATCCGAACTGGGCCAACCGCCAGGTTCTGTCACCTCTTAAGGATAGGGATTTGGAGACGCTTTCAGTTTGGGGACCGGGATACACGTATGCGATAATCGGGTATTTTTTGTTGGGATCAAAATCGAAAGGCTTGTGCATCACGCCGTAAATGTCGGTTTTCCCGTCATCGGCTTTGACCTTAAAAGTCTCCGGAACTTGAAAGCCCATTTCGAACAACAGCGATAAATCGGGAGAATCCATCTTCAGGAGAACATTGCCGCGGGTATCGCGCAGAACAGCTATGGGAATGGTGTCCACTCGAGAGTAATTGTCGATGAAGTAAAGATTGGAGTCGTTTCCGGATATCCTGTGGTTGAAGTTGTCCTTATTCAGTAACTGGAGGCCTGTGCTATCTAAATTGACACGATAGAGATGCAGGTAATAGGGATCCTCTCCTTTCTCTCGGCCGTTGGCTGTAAAATACAGCACCCTGGCTTTTTCATCGATTTCTACGATGTTTTCGCAGTGGAAAGGCCCGGATGTCAGCTGTTTTTTGAGATTGCCATTTCCATCATAAAGATAAAAGTGGGCCCATCCGTCCCGTTCCGACCAGTGGACCAGCTCTTTGCCGTTATCAATGAATCCCAGGCTGCGGGTTTCCACATAGGTATTCAATCGTTCTTCGATCAGGACTGTAACGTCTCCGCTAGATGTATCCGCATAACAAATGTCGATTCTTTTAAGGTCACGGCTTGTCCGAGAGAAGTACAACTTGTCGGGTGTCTCCGATAGCCAAAGACCTGGCCGGTAGTCATCGTCGCGTGTGTTTATTGGGTAACGAGCCGTCATCAGCCTCAAAGTGTGATCCTTGAATCTTTCAGCCTTAATTTTGAGCTTTTCTTTTGTTTCCAGGTTAAAAACCAGAATTTCTTCTTGGGGAGCTTCTTTTTCGCCGGGCATAGGGTACTTGTAGGTTTCCAACGTCGGCCTGGGATCTGCAATGGAATTGATCACCCAAAGATCCTTGACTTTGCGCCAGTCGCCCCTGGTCATCGCGAAATTTTTCGAATCATGAGACCATATGATATAGGCTGATTTGCGTTTGTCTTTATTTTTTTCTTTGTCGACGTTGGTTTCGCCACGGTCACCACGATGATAGCTGTAATTCTCCTCTCCATCTGTGGTCAATTGGTGTTCCACGATGGTTTTGTCATTGGGATTTTCTAGGCTTTTTTCATAATTTTCCTTGTCCATATAGAAGAGGTTGTGATGTCGGCCGAACACAATCGTGTTCCCGTCGGGAGAAATGCTGGCCCATCGGGGGCGTTCGGGTTTCCCTACATAATTCGTGAGCATGACAAGTTTTCCGGTTGCCAGTTCGTATTCGAAATGGTTGTACTCTCGTGCATCTTTTTTGGCGTTTTCGACAGCACTCCTGTCCTTTCTTTTCTTTTCTTCTTCTTCTTTCTCTTCCTCGTCCATGTCTCGTCGGCGTTTTCTTTTTTCTCTCCCTAATTTTTTATCTTCTAGCTCGAGCACATCCTCGTTTTTTTCCACTTTGAAATAGATAAATCTGTCGTTTTTGATGAATTTGATGCCTTCGATCGGGAGATGCTTGGCTTCATAAGGATCTTTGGTCATTTTTGTAAGCATGGCCGCCATCTTGACATTGTCAAAAAGGGAACGCTTCTGTTTTTTTGCTGGGTCGACGATGTTGAAGGTCTTACCTTCTGTTGTCTCGAAGACATACCAGAAGCGGTTGCTGTGCTTGAGCCAGTGGGCGTCCACACTGGTGCTGAACACCATCTTTTCCATCTTGTTCGGGGTGAACCGGGCCGGCAATTTGTAGTTGGCTTTGGTGACTGGTATGGTTTCTGCCCCAAAGCTTATTGCCACAACAAGAAAAAGCATAGCCAAACCGAGTGAAAAAATCTTTTTAGTCATTTAAGATGTCCTCCCATTTTGTATTCTTGAATGTATAGGGAACCTTCGCTGATTGAAGGGATCATAGAGTACAATACAATAAATTTTTAAAAAGCGCATTTAAAAAGGAAAAAAATTATACTTGTCTCAGTGGATTAACACAATCAAAATTTTGAGTGTGTGTTTGTTTGACAAATCGGAAAATCCCGATAGACTAGAGGGCAGAGTTATGGAAAGAGGAGGTTAGTCGGATGCTTAAAAACAATCGTGTAATCATGTTTTTCCTGAGTTTTGGTTTGCTAGCGTTTATCTGTTGTTCGCCGAGCGATAATGAGACAGCAGCAGGCAACGGCACGTATGAAGATCTGGTCAAGCTGTTCGAGGAATGGCGGGAATTCCAGAAGCCCATCATTGTCGACGGCGTCCCTGATTACACCGCGGATGCTATGGCCAAACAGCATTTCGAACTGAAGGATTATCAGGCACGGCTGGCGGCGATCGATCCGAGCTTATGGCCTGTTTCTCAGCAGGTGGACTACCACATCGTGCGAGCCGAGATGAATGGGTTGGACTTCGACCACCGGGTGCTGCGTCCATGGTCGCGGAATCCCTGCTTTTATTCGGTCTACTACACCTCTCCCTCGGACGTGCCGGCTCTTGAGGGTCCTTGGCGGTACGGGACATTGTGTCTGTGGAAGTACACCTTTCCCCTTAAGGAAAAGCAGTATGATGATTTTCAGATGCGAATAAAGGCCATTCCCGAGGTTCTCGAACAGGCCAAAGGGAATTTGATCGAAGATGCTAGAGATCTTTGGTTTCTTGGAATAAGGAGAAAAAAAACAGAAAGTGTGTATCTGGCAAATCTTACTGAGCGTTTGGGAAATGACCACCCTGACCTCGTTCCGGACATCAACCGGGCAAAGACGGCCGTGGATGAGTTCCGCGGCTGGTTAGAAGAGAAACAAAAAGACATGACGGCAACCTCTGGAATAGGTGTCGAAAATTACAACTGGTACATGAAAAATGTCCATCTCTGGCCCTACACCTGGGAGGACCAGTTGGTTATCATGAATCGGGAAATGGAGCGTTCGATCGCCTTCCTGAAATTAGAGGAGAACCGGAATCGTCACCTGCCCCAGCTTGAACCTCCAGAAAATAGAGAGGAATACCAGCGTCGTGTCGATGAGGCGGTGGCTCATTTTATGGAATTTATGCGGGAGAATGTGATGACGCTTCCCGAGTATATGGATGACACGCTAAAGCGAACCGTCGGATTCACCCCGCCCGATGGACTCCGCGATTTTTTTACCCAAGTCGACTACCACGACCCGCTTCCACTCCGGTGTCACGGCACGCACTGGTTTGACCTGGCCAGGATGGATCGCGAACCCCATTCCAGTCCGATCCGGCGTGTCCCTCTGCTTTATAACATCTGGGATTCGCGGGCCGAGGGATTAGCCACCGGCATGGAAGAGATAGCGATGCATGCCGGCCTGGTGGATGAAAAACCGAGAGTCAGGGAACTGATCTGGATCATGCTGGCTTGCCGTTGTGCACGGGGCATGGGTGACTTGAAGATGCACAGCAACGAAACCTCCCTGGAGGAGGCCGTCGATTTTGGCGTCAAGTGGACGCCTCGAGGTTGGATGCCCAAGGAAGGGAATACGATTTGGGTGGACGAGGACCTCTACCTGCAGCAGCCCGGATACGGCACGAGTTATGTCGTGGGCAAAGTCCATCTTGAAAAACTGATTGCCGACCGTGCCGAACAGTTGGGTGAAAAATTCGATCTCAAGTCATTTTTCGATGAGTTTCACACCCATGGTATGATCCCGCTCTCATTGATCCGGTGGGAAATGACCGGTCGCGACGACGAGATCAAAAAATTGTGGTGAGATGTGTGGCGTAATTATTTAACGGTCGCTCTAAGAAATATCCGAAAACACAAGGGATTTTCCTTGATCAACATTGCAGGCCTGGCCATCGGGATCGCCAGCTGTCTGCTGATCCTGCTCTTTGTACAGAGCGAATTGAGCTACGACCGGTTCCATGAAAAGGCTGAGCGGATCTACAGGGTCGGATTTACATTCCATGTCGGGACAAACCAGTTCGATGCAGCCCTGGGGCCCTGCCCCCTTGCGGCAGCTCTGGTCGATGATTTTCCCGAAGTGCAGAGCGCGGCCAGGATTTTTGCAAGACAGAGCAGGGGTGGGGATGTGTTTGTGCGTTTCGGAGAAAAGCGCTACAAGGAAAACAAATTCCTGTGGGCCGATCCCGAACTTTTGGACATTTTGACCATTCCGTTTATAAAGGGGAGCCCTGGAGAAGCGCTTGCACTACCCAATTCTGTCGTTATGACGGCTGCGGCCGCTGCAAAATATTTTGGGCAGGAAGACCCGATCGGGAAGATGCTGGAGCTTGGTGATGGTTCCCTGTACATGGTCAATGGTGTCACTGAATCCTGGCCGGAGCATTCTCACTTTCATTTCGATTTTTTGGCCTCGTTTTCGAGCCTTCCCAAGAGCAAAGACCTGGATTTTTATGACACAGCCGTGTTTACCTACATCCTGCTCCGAGAAAATGCTTCCATCGATGAGCTTGAGTCAAAATTGCCTGAATTCTCTGGAAAATGTTTGGCGCCGATCATCGAAAAGATCATGGCGGTTCCGTACGAAGAATTTCTGGAATCCGGAAATTTTATCGGATTCATGACCCAGCCTCTCCGTGACATCCACCTCCGCTCGAAGTGGGGGAATGAACTGGAGCCGCAGGGGAGTTTCAACACCGTGATCATCTTTTCCGCCATTGCCATGCTCATCTTGATCGTCGCTTGTATCAATTTCATCAACCTGACGACAGCAAGGGCCACCCAGAGAGCGAATGAGGTGGGTGTTCGCAAGGTGGTGGGTTCGAGCCGTGCGCAACTCGTCAGGCAATTCCTTTCCGAATCCATCTTCCTGAGTTTCCTCTCTTTTTTGTTGGCATTGATATTTGTCGAACTCGCTCTCCCGGTTTTTAACAACTTGGTCGGGAAAAAATTTTCCTTCAGCCATATTTTCGATTGGTCCTCTCTTTTGTTCCTTTTGATCGGGGCGTTTTTTATCGGGATAGCTGCTGGCAGCTACCCTGCTTTTCTGATGGCGTCTTTCCGGCCGGTGGTTGTGCTCAAAGGAAAGATACAATCGAGCATGAGGGGGAGAAGGTTCCGCGACGCGCTGGTCATTTTCCAGTTTTGTGCGTCGATCATTCTGCTTGTTGGCACAGCCGTGATTTACACACAATTGCACTACATCCGAAACAAGGAACTGGGATTTGACAAAGAGCATGTTGTGGTCATACAGCGTGCCGAAAAGCTTGGCTCTCAACAGTTGGCCTTTAAAAATCAGCTTTATCAAAATCCTGATGTTCTGAGCGTGGCATTCACAGACTCTTTGCCTCAGATGCTGCTCGAAGCCAAGGTTTTCCAGAAGGAAGGGGAGGGCAGCCAGGAAAATAATACTCTTATCACCATCACGGCCGATTATGACTTGTTGGAAACGTACGGACTCAAGATGATCGCGGGGCGGTATTTTGAGAGGGAACATTCCACGGATTCAACGGCCGTTGTTTTGAACGAAACGGCCATCAATGCGCTCGATATTCAGGACCCATTGGAAAAACGTCTTGTCCTTGTCGGGCTAAAAAGAAAACCGATGGACATCATCGGCATCATCAATGATTTTCACATGGAATCATTGCACACCAAGATCGGTCCGACGGCGGTGATCCTGGTTGGGGCGCGTCCGAGTGTCCTTCTGTCGGTTCGGGTGCGTCCTGGCGATTTGCCAAAAACGTTGGATTTTCTGGAAGACAAGTGGCGTGAGTTCACCAATAACCAGCCTTTTGAATATGCATTTTTCGATGACCAGTTCGACATGCTCTACAAGGCGGAAATCCAGGCGGGAAAGGTGATCACGGCTTTTGCCTGCCTTGCTGTTTTTATCGCTTGCCTGGGACTTTTGGGTCTGGCTTCATTCACGGCAAGCCAACGGACTAAGGAGATCGGCATCCGGAAGGTGTTGGGCGCAACGACTTCTGGGATCCTTGTCTTGCTGAACAAGGATTTTGTCAAGCGGGTGTTGGTGGCCAACTTGATCGCCTGGCCATTGGCCTACTATGCGATGAACATGTGGCTCCAGAACTTTGCCTACCGGATTAGGGCCAACATCTGGATGTTTCTGGCTTCAGCGGTCATAGCGCTACTCATTGCCCTTTTCACGGTGAGTTACCAGACTATCAGGGCAGCCCGGGGCAATCCTGTCGACTCATTGAGATACGAATAAAAAAAAGGGGTGGGGAATCTGATCGGATTACTCATATCTCAAGGATTCCACCGGATTTGCTCTAGCAGACTTGATCGCTTGATAGCTCACTGTGAGATACGCGATCAATAATGCTGTGCCGCCCGATATTAAAAAGGCAACAATCCCGATGTGTATTCGATATGCAAAATTTTGCAGCCACTTATTCATGGCAAAATAGGCAATGGGCCAGGCAATGAGGTTTGCCAATAGAACCCACCTTACGAATTCTTTGGAAAGCAGCAGAAAAATTTTTGAGTCAGATGCACCCAGCACTTTCCGGATTCCTATCTCCTTAGTCCGCTGTTCTGCTGCGAATGCTGTAAGACCAAAGAGTCCCAGGCATGCGATAAAAATGGCCAGGATTGCAAATGCACCAAAAACTCGCCCCATTCGTTGTTCCGTAAAATAGGCTCGTTCGAACACCTCATCGAAAAAGGAGTAGGAAAAGGGGTAACTCGGTGAAAATTTTTTCATCACCCCCGCCACGTAATTTATCGTTGCCGGGATATTGGCAGTTCTAATTTTTATCGCAACATGAGAAAAATTACCGGGATTTAAGAAAACATACAGCGGTTCGATCGGACGGTGCAAGGAATGCAAATGAAAATCTTTTAGGACTCCGACTATCTCTCCTGTCTTTCCATTCCAATGAGTGAGTTTCCGTCCGAGGGGAGATTCCCATTCAGCGACCTTGACAGCGGTTTCATTGACGAGGAATGCGCCCGTTTCATCTGAAGGATATTCCCTGGAGAAATTTCTTCCTTGAATGATTTGAATGCCGAAAAGATCGATATAATCATAGTCCGCTGTGTTGTAGTATATGGGAATGGGCTTCTCGGGATTCCGTCCGGTCCAATCTCTGGATGTGAACGTATCGATATTGTTGGGCAGGCAGCCAGAAGTCGACACATCGGTGATATCGGCATACTGCAGCAATGCCGTCTTAATCGGTTGTATGTTTTGACGGATTGATCCCACTCGAACAGGTAATGTGATGATTTGTTCCTTTGTGTAACCCATGTTTACGGTTTTGATAAATTTCAGCTGCTCCCGAACCGCGATGGTACAGACGATCAGAAAAATCGTGATCGCAAACTGAACCAAAACAAGAACATTTCGCAGCGATGAACCCTTGGGGCTCCTGGTGAAAGCCCCGCTCAAGACAGAGATCGGCCTGAATCCGGACATCCTTATCGCTGGATAGCTGCCGGCAAACAACCCGACAAACAAAGTGATGAAGACAAGCCCCAAGAAGAGCTGGGGATTATGGGCAGGATTTAAGCTGATCTGTCGTTCTACCAGGCTGTTAAAGGCAGGCAATGCTGCGAGGACCATCATTATCGAAAAAATCATTGCTAATACAGCCATCGCCACGGATTCTCCTAAAAATTGTGCGATCAATTGCCCCCTCTGTGCCCCGACCACCTTCCGCATTCCCACTTCTTTGCCTCGCCGGAGAGATCGGGCGGTCGCTAGATTCATGTAATTGACACAGGCGATGAACAGGATCAGAAAAGCGATCGATGAAAAAAGGAGGATGTATTTCATGTCATTATTCACCTTAATTTCCTGCTCCAGATGAGAGTGAAGGTGGATCTCTGTCATTGGCTGGATGAAAAAATATTTTGGGTAAGGTTCCTTGACTCCGGACGCTTTGAGCAGGGGAATCTCTATGAGCGGGGAGATTTTATTTTCCATTTCTTGCGGATCGGATCCCTCATGCAACAACACATATGTGTAAGAAAAATTACTGCTCCAACTGGTGATGTCATTGTTCATTACACGAAAGTACTTTTCATACGGGACAACGACATCCATGACAAAGTGGGAATTGGCCGGCATGTTTTCAAAAACACCCGACACTTTGAATTCATAACGTTCACTTACGGTCAAAGTTTTCCCCATCGGATCTGCATCACCAAAATATTTTTTTGCCGTTTTTTGAGACAAAACGATAGCGGAGGGATCGTTCAAAGCCGTCTCAGGATTTCCTTTCGTAAAGGGAATCGAAAATATTTCCAGCATTTCTGGGTCCACCCAGTAGAATTCTTCTTCGAGAAAATGGTTTTGTTCGTGCGAAACAAGAGTATTGCTGCTACGCAAAATCCTAGAAACCAATTCGACTTCGGGGATTTTTTCCTTCAATTCTGGACCGAGGGGTGGGGGAGTGAAGGCTCGCCCTTCCCTAATGACTCTGTATATTCGGTCAGCATGTTCGTAATGCCTGTCAAAACTCAACTCATTTTGGACATAAAGGGAAATGAGGATAAAGGCCGTCATACCGACAACGAGTCCTATGATATTGAGCAATGAATATGTGCTGTTTTTCTTCAAGTTTCTCACAGTGACCAATAGGTAGTTTTTTAACATCTGAATCCTCCAGTGAAATTCATCGATGATGAAGTGAGGCAAAGCCCTGGCACACTGGCTCCAAAACCAGATTTGTGCCCAACAATGGCCTTTGTCATCAACAAAATAACGGTAGGTTTCGATCATATCCCCGAGGATGGAACATCCTCCTCTGTCCGGGAACATCCGTTGGATAATCCACCTCGCAATCAGTGGAGGCTGGCGGTATTTTTCCATCATGACTCTCATTCCTGTGGTAAAGAAAGCTCCTCGATCCCCGACCAGACAGATTCCTGAGCTTTTCGAACTTCCTTCAGGGCTTTGACGCCCTGAGGCGAAAGCTGAAAAATACGCTTGCTTTTTCCCCCACGTTTGGATGTGGGGTTTGCAAAATGGGATATGAGATAGCCTTTTTTTTCCAGGCGGCGCAACATGACAAAAAGAGCTCCGTAGGCCCATGTTTTCCCTGTCGCTTGTTGGAGCTGGTTTCTGATCGTGACGCCGTAGGCATTCTCCTTCAATCGCCAGACAGCCAGTAAAAGGAATTCTTCCGATCGTGAAATGAATTTTGTGTTCATCGAATCTCCTATAATGTATACGACGTAGTTATTATCAAAATGGTTCCCTCGAAATCCAAAATTAATTCGGGGACAGGTACCGAATTATTTACTCATACCTAAGGGAGTCGGCGGGATTGGTCAGGGCCGCTCTGACGGACTGATAGCCAACCGTTACCAAAGCGATGGCCAGGGAAAGTGTTCCCGACAAGACAAAAACCTCCAACCCTATTTCCGTCTTAAAGGCAAAATTCTGCAACCATTTATGCATCGCAAAATAAGCAACCGGCCAAGCGATCACGTTGGCAGCCAGAACCCACTTGGAAAAATCTGCAGTGAGGGTGTAGATGATATTGCCTGCAGAAGCTCCCAATACCCTTCGAATGCCGATCTCCTTGGTCCGTTGTTCGGCTGTGAAGGAGGCCAAACCGAACAATCCCAGGCATGAGATGAATATAGCAAGGAATGCAAAATTCAAGAAAATTTTTCCCATCCGTTTTTCCGATGCATACAGCTGGTCGATGGTTTGATCCAGAAAGTGGTATTCGAATGGAATCCCGGTGCCGTACTTTTTCCATATGTCCTTCAAGAAATTGATAGAGGAAGAGATTGCACCCGGTCCGATTTTCGCATACATGAACTTAAAATCGCGGCTGCTTTGCGTAACGATCATCAGCGGTTTGACCTGGCTGTGCAATGATTCGAAATGGAATTCCTCGACAATTCCGACGATTCGGCGGGTTCTGCCCTCGTTGTAATTGTAGAGCTTTTTTCCGACCAGGTTTTCCCTGCCAAGGATTTTAGCCAATGTCTGGTTGATGATAACCGCTTCGTCAGCGTCGGTCGGAAATTCTTCGGAGAAGGGCCTTCCTTGGGATAATTTCATGTCGAACGTATCGAGAAAATGAGAATCGACCGTAAGGAAATGGATGCTGGTGTGTTCACAGACATCTTTTCCCTCCAATCTGGCTCCTGTCGAAGCCCGGAATATTTGGGTGAAGAGTTGGTCCGAAGCAGCAATGGCTGAAATATGAGGATTTGACAGCAATTCATTCCTGATTACATCATAGTTTGCGTGGATCGTTCCGCTCAAAGGCAAATGGATCATGTTGTTTTTGTCGAATCCCAGTTTTTTATTTCTCACGAATGTGAGCTGGTTATAAACAATGGTCGTGCAGATGATAATGATGATGGATAAGGAAAACTGGAGGACCACTAGAATTTTTCTGAAAAAAACGCCCTTTGAAAAAGCCCGGGATGTGCCTTTCAGAACATCGGCCGGCTGGAAGGCGGAAAGGAATATCGCTGGATAGCTTCCAGCGAGAGATCCTGTAAAAAAGATAACAGCCGCAAGGCTTAAGAGAAAGCTAAGATCAGCCAGGTTCAACTTTAGCGGCTTTCCAGTCATTTGGTTGAACAGCGGAAGCGAGAGTTTTATCAGAATGAGGGCAACAAAAAGCGCGATCAGGACAAAAAACATTGATTCGCCCAGAAACTGTTTGATGAGTTGTGTCCTGTGTGCTCCGATCGTTTTTCGCAGGCCCACCTCTCGTGAACGATGACTGAATCTGGCTGTGGAAAGATTCATGAAGTTGGCGCAGGCGATCAAAAGAATAAATGCCGCTACGATAGCGAATATATAAATGGTCCGGATATCCCCATGGCCAGCCAGATCGTACTTGAAATGGGAGTGCAGATGGATCTTTGCGAGAGGCTGGAGAAAAAATTTCGAAGTCAAGTCATCCCCTTGGTCATTCTGACGGACGAGATCGGTTATTTTCCCGCTAAGTTCAGGGATAGAGATGCCTGGTTTCGTGAGGATATAAGTGAAAAAGGACCAATCGCTCCATTTTTCAAAATCTTGGACCCACCATACCATTTCATCAAGCGTCTGAAATGGAAGAAGAATCTGAAACTGCAGATGAGAATGGCGGGGGATGTCTTTGAGAATTCCGGTTACCGTAAAGTTGATCGTTTGTTTTCTTGACGATAAGATCCGGATGACTTTGCCTATCGGATCCTCTGAACCAAAATATTTTCTGGCCATTTTTTCTGTCATGATGAGGGAATAGGGATCTTCGAGGGCGGTTTGGGGATCTCCCCTCAAGAAAGGAAATGTAAACGCTGTGAGATATGATGGGTCGACGATTCCAATTTCTTCAGAAAAGACTTTTTCGTCGAATTCGACCAGAAATTTTTGGAACCCGTTGCAGAATCTTATGGAATCCAAGACCTCCGGGTATACCTGTTCCGAGTGAGGGCCGAGGGGGATCGGACATGTGCCGGCTGATTGCAATCCTTGTTCATCTTCCACGATGATCCGGTAAATGTTGTCTCCGTTTTCGTGAAACTTGTCATAACTCAGCTCATCTTGGATCCAGAGCAGGATGAGTATGGTGCATACCATTCCGATCGCCAGTCCGGCAATGTTTATGAAGGAGTAGCCTTTGTGTCTCCTGGTGTTTCTCATGGAGATTTTGAAATAATTTTTAAGCATGGCCGTACTCCAATAAATAGAATCTTTTAATAAGGAGGGAATCAGAGAAAAAACCTGAAGGATGAACCATAAAGTGGCAATTACCGCTCCTCTGTGTCTTTTTATTTGGGTGAATTGCTCGTCAAAATCTTGTAAAGCTGATTCCCGTACAGAAGATCTGAGCAATCGGCCCAGGATCCTGTGTTTCATCGTGATTTTTTTTCGGGTGCTCATCTCTAATTTTTATGATTTTTCTCTCAGGGGAGGGATGTCTTGCCACAAAGTTTTATTCAGTTTGTTCACAGTCAGCAACTCTGCTTTTCCTTTGGGTGTCAAGCGGTAGAGGATCTTCCGCCGGCCTCCCCGCTCCGGGAGAGGGTCGCTCTCGTAAGATTCCACATAGCCGTAATCGACGAGGCGTCCCAGCGGGCCATATATGGCTCCGAATAGCCATTTGATACCCGTCATTTTTTCTATGTAGCTCCTTATGGTTACCCCATAGGCGCCGTCTTCATTCTGTAATTTCCAGATCGCCAGCAAAATCATCTCTTCTTTTCTCGATAAAAGTCTCATGTTTTCCATCCTTTACACTATATGTATACGAAAAGTGAACAAAAAGGTTGCAAATAAATAGAACCGTCCCCTTTTTTTTAATTGCCTGATCGCAGAATGGAGAAAAGTGTTAAAAAATTTGACAGTTTTAAAAGAACGGAGGATTGTTGTATGTGAAAGGAAAACGAATGACAGCCTGAGTCTTACAGGCGTTCCAACAGGCCTTTGTAAGCTTTATGGTGAGGTAGATTTTGTTTTTCTGCCAGGCTGTAGGCCAGGCGATAGTCTTCCAGAACCTCTTCCCGGGCTCCGGGGGCGAACAAAGAGGCCGTGAAAGCGCACAGGTCCAGCAGCAACATATTTTTCAATTTATCTTTTTCCATCGTTGCCTCCGCCCTTTCTAATGCAAAATCCATGCCAATCGTTTATAACTCTGAGTAATACAATTCCGAAAAATGCTGTTTTTATAACCTGGAGTTATAAAGCGGCGCGAGGATTTATTCTTGTTCTTCCGTGACAGGTTTTTTCTTGATTCCAAGGAAATAGGCAGTATTAGCATCAGGGTCCATCTTCACTTTTATTCTTCCCGGCAGGGCACTGAGAATTGGATCTAAGCCCGGACCATGTCCTGCAGAATCACTCCATCCATGAATAACAACTCCGATGGTTACAGCGCCTTCGTATCTTCCACGTCCGTAGTAGTCATAATGATCTTGGATGGCCACCAGGTCTCCGAGCCGGAGTGTTTTTAAATCGTATTCCTCAACGGTTTCAGGACAGGTTGTATGAATATCATAATCTACGTTCTCCAAAATGAAAAATCCCAGCCCCATCCCTGAGCCCATTATATGTCCGGGAACCGTCTTCACCACAGGTATTACAAGCTGATCACCTTCGATGGTTATGCCTATGTTTTCCAATAATTCAGGAGAAACTTTGTTAACTCTCACATCTTCGAAACCATCGATTTTAAGGCCTACACCCCTGGCTTTAACCTGAATTTTATCACTCAAAGAAAGCTGTTCCAGGATATCCTTCGGAAACCAGAACATACTGCTTCCATGTTTGCCGATGTAGATTCCTTTAGCTCCTTTGGCCGCACCGGAGATGAGTTTTGCCTCGTTGCCTATACACCCGAGAATGCCGAGAGCAGGCCCATCGAGATTCATGAAGGAAACATCAGGTTCGACATGGTCTGCGTTCGCCCAACCATAAGCCAAGTCTCCGACCGATACCGTATAGTTGATCGATCCCATGCCTAAATGCACAATTGATTTGCCGTCATAGGTTGTCGAATATCCTCTGCTGCTCGCCGGATTCACCACCCCTTGCACAGCAATAGTAAGGAGCTGGTTCTTGTTCGTTTTTAGCGCCGCTGCTTTAGAGCGCTGGGTGGCCTTTCCTGTTTTTATACCGAGTACTTTTGCGATGTTGGCCGTTGGGTCAATACGTGCGGTTATTTTGCCAAACCTGGTAGAGAGAATAGGGGTGACGCCAATACCCAAACCAGAGATATCACTTGGGCCGCTGCAGATAATACCTATAGTAGCTCCTCCTTTATAATATCCCATGCCGTAGTCGGTTTGTATGTCCTTCAGAATAACAATATCCCCGAAACGCAGTTCATCCAAACCATATTTCTTGATATCAGGCAGAAAACAAGTCTGAATATGCCAGTTGCCAGAAAGACTGCCACGGCCTGCACCCTGGCCCATAATCAAAGCTGGGATCTCTTTGACGACAGGAACCTCAAGCTTGCCATTTATATCTTTAATTTCAAGTTTTTCTAATGTCTCTGGCGAAATACCGTGAGCAAATACATCTTTATATCCTTCTATCTCAAGGCCTATTCCGGATGCCTTTACTTGAAGTGATGTGCCGATGGTTAGTTTCTCCAATACTTCGTCCGGGAAATGAACCAGCACGTAGTTTTCAAATTTTCCGATAATAACGCCTTTCTCTCCCCTGGCCTCTCCGCCCAAGATTTTCACTTCATTTCCAATGGAGGTATAATTGGTCCAGGCACCACCTTCTCCAGTTGTGGCTACACCCATGGTTGCCCTGTCGCCACTTGCCCATCCGAATATTTTTTCTCCAAGTTTCAAATCATAGTTAATGCCACCGACTCCGATGGCCAGTTTGGCTTTGCCATCCCAGGTTGTGGTATAGGATGTTGCAACCTTTGTCGGTGCAACCTTGCCTTGAACTGCAATCGTGAGGAGCTTGTCTTTATTTGTCTTGATCTGTCCCGCGGCATTTAAGGCAAAGCTTAAAAACAGAATCAAAGCGAGTAACAAAATTCTCTTTTTCATAAGGTAATCTCCTTTTCAAAATTTTAGTTTCCTGACCTATTCATAAAAAATGCCGATACCATATTCCAACTCAAGTAATAACATTATGTTAGGCATAATTTTTCAAACACATTCGAACGCAATCTGTTTTAACAGTATTTTATCTAATATCGGCCTTTTTTACCCTTCAGGCAAGCCGATCTGTATTGTTGCGGCCTGTTCGCGGTGGTCAACCACAGCATTACAGGCCACGCCTCACATATCGACTTGTGAATAGTCCAGGTTTGTCGTTTGAATCGTTGAATATAGAAAGTATAACAATTATTATCCGAACGCAATATTTTGAGGACCCGGATATCAAAAATGCCGTTTTTATAATGGGAAGTTAGGTTCCCTGGATTATTTACGAGCCGAGATTGATGTAGCGGTGATGTCGTAGCCCATGAGTTGTATTAAAATACTACGATTGGGTTGCAACGAAACCGATGCATTGAGATCGGCTCGCCCGAAGGGTAAAAACAGTTGATGAGTATTATGAACTAGTATGAAATTCAAAATTTTTTATGAATGATATCATCAACAGTTTTAATAAATAATTCAGGGAGGTTATTCGTAGCGGAGGCTGTCGACGGGATTGGATATAGCCGCTCGAACGGCCTGATAGCTCACAGTCATCAGTGCAAACAGGACAACCAAAGCGGCAGAGAACACAAATGTCCAGACATGGATGTGAACACGGAAGGCAAAATTTTCCAGCCATTTGATCATCGCAAAATAAGCGGCAGGCCAGGCAATGATATTGGCGATGATCACCCACATGATGAATTCTTTGGACATCATCGCCGTGATGCTCGGGATCGATGCGCCCAGGACCTTGCGTATGCCGATCTCCTTCACACGGATTTCCGCAGCATAGACTGTGAGCCCAAAAAGGCCCAGACAGGCGACAAGCAGGGCAATTATCGAAAAAACCTGGAAGAGACCGTAGCTGCGGTTTTCGATTTCATAATTCCGGTTGAAATACTCATCCACAAACACATAATTGAACAGGTGATCTGGAGCGACCTCGTCGTACTTTTGGCGTAAAAATTCCAGGACTTCTCCAAAACGGCCGCTCTCGACCTTGACAAACATATAACCTATCCAGGTTGGGCGGTATTCCAGGACCAGAGGTTCGATCTTATTATGGAGGGAGGCAAAATGAAAATCTTTGATCACTCCTACGATAGGAAAAGTTCCGTCGTGTATGTCCGACCGGCATTCCACTCCTAGGGGTCGATTCAAGTTAAGGACCTCTGCGACAGATTCGGCTATGATGTAAGCCCCTTTCTGATCGGATGCCTTGTCAAAATTCCGGCCGCTAACGATCTCCAGGCCAACAGCTTCGATAAAATCCTCGTCGACCCGCATAAACCTCAGCATTGGGAGGGAGTTTTTATCTGCCACACTGACAGGGGTCAAACGTTCGTTGCTGAAAGAACTTCCGGGGAGGTTGGACGAGAGAGCGACATGACTCACTGCCGAATGGCGAAGAATTTCTGTTTTAAGGGCATCGGTATTGCTGAGAACGTCTCGCCTGAATTCTCCATAAAGACGCAGAGCAACGAGCTTGTCCTTGTCGAATCCGAGATCCTGGTTGTGGAAAAAAACCAACTGCCGATAAATGGTGATCGTGCTGAATATCATAAATATAGAGATGACAAACTGGAAAATGACCAATCCTTTGCGTAGGTGAGTTGCGGATGAACGGGGATCTTTGATCGTTTTGAGCGTGTTGACAGGCTGGAATCCCGAGGCAAAAAAAGCAGGATAAACACCTGCTAGAAGACTAAGAATGCCCATCAAAAGAAGGAAAAAAAGGATGTTTTGAGCTTGAGCTATCTCTCCGAAGGTGATGTCTTTTCCGGCCATCTGATTGTAGAGCGGCAGGAGAAGGTAGAGCAGGATCAAAGTGAAACCTGCGGATAAAGCGGTGATCAATAATGATTCGCCCAGATACTGTTTGATGACCTGTCCCCTCCGTGCGCCTAC
>RCNB010000225.1_pt1 | contig 39225 bp, 30 predicted proteins | sample 2041321 | NCBI WGS metagenome assembly RCNB01 (sample SAMN09708232, study PRJNA481090) | Marine sediment metagenome, whole genome shotgun sequencing project.
GTGATGCAGTGTTTAGCAGACAGCGTTATTGGGGAGAACCCTTCCCAGTATATTATGTAAACGGTATGCCTCAAATGATCGAGGCTAAATATTTACCTATTAAATTACCTGAAGTAGAAAAATATTTACCAACTGAAACCGGTGAACCACCTTTAGGAAATGCGACTATTTGGGCTTGGGATACCAATACCAATAAAGTTGTAAGTAATGACAAGATTGTCACGTCGAGCGCAGTCGAGACGTCTCAAGACAACGACGTGTATCCGCTAGAATTGAACACTATGCCGGGCTGGGCGGGAAGCTCGCAGTATTTTAATCGCTATATGGATCCTCATAATGACGATGAAATCTTCAGTAAAGAAGCGATTGATTACTGGCAACAAGTGGATCTGTACATTGGCGGAAGCGAGCATGCAACAGGACATTTATTGTATTCACGTTTTTGGCAGAAGTTCATGTTCGATCTGGGTTTGGTGCCTTATGATGAATTTGCTAAAAAGCTCATTAATCAAGGGATGATTCTAGGAACGAGTGCTTTTGTTTATAGAGTTGAAGGTGAGAACAAATTTTTATCTAAAGGATCGGTTGGAGATAAAAATGTTCAAGCTATTCATGCGGATGTATCTTTTGTGAATTCTTCTGACGAATTAGATATTGAAGCCTTTAAAAATTGGCGTCCAGAATTCAAAGACACTATTTTTATAGGAGAGAGTGGAAAAGTCCTTCCCGGTGGGGAGGATTTAGGAGGGGATGTTTATAAAGTCGGCCGTGACGTCGAAAAAATGTCCAAGTCCAAATACAATGTGGTTAGCCCAGATGCCATTTGCGAGCAATATGGAGCTGATAGCTTACGTCTCTACGAGATGTTCTTAGGGCCTTTAGAGCAATACAAACCATGGAATACGGCAGGTATTACAGGAGTGTATTCGTTCTTAAAGAAATTATGGAAACTATACCATTCCTCCCTTGAGGGAGGCCAGGAGGGTGTTTTTCATGTTACAGAAGAACAACCAACAAAAGACAATTTGAAGACCCTTCACAAAACCATAAAGAAAGTAGAAGAGGATATTGAGAATTTCTCATTCAACACCTCTGTGTCCACATTTATGATTGCGGTCAATGAATTGACTGCGCAAAAATGCACAAGTAGAAACATTCTTGAACCACTCATCATATTGATTTCGCCGTATGCGCCACATATTGCTGAAGAATTATACAATAAGTTAGGTCATACCGAGTCGATCTCAACAGCCCCTTTCCCAAAGTTTGATAAGAGTCATTTAGTGGAGAGCAGCAAGAATTATCCAATTTCTTTCAACGGGAAGATGCGTTTCACTATGGAATTGCCATTGGATATGAGCAAAGAAGATATCGAGAAGGCTGTGTTGGCCAATGAAAAAACCCAAGAGCAACTCCAAGGCAGAACGCCGAAGAAAGTAATTGTCGTGCCAGGTAAAATAGTGAACATCGTTGGGTAATTTGGATAACATAGAGATCCTAGGTTTCATTGCGGCCATTCTTACCACGGCCGCATTTTTACCACAGGTATATCATACGTGGAAGACCAAGGACGTATCAGGATTGTCATTGCCTATGTTGGCACTATTCTTTACAGGCATAAGTCTTTGGTTCATATATGGAATCTATATTGATAGTCCTTCTATGACTTTTGCGAATGGCATTACAATAATCTCTTCATTTCTACTTGTGTATTTTAAGATCAAGTACGGTAAGAAGTAATTCTTGATTATGTCATTACGAGGAGAGAAACGACGTGGTAATCTGTGTATTTTGAACTAAATGACAAAAAGGTTGCCACGACTTTTACAAAGTCTCGCAATGACAGCTTTCAATCAAAAATGGATGCTGAATCGCATATCGACTCCGCTCCATGTCCATTCTGCATGACACGTTTCCTGACAAAATTTCTTAAGAAATGTTTGGCCTATTTTTTGTGTACAGTATATTTACAAACATAAAACTTAAACTATATACATGGGAATAGGATTTGGATATTATATATTAATAGGAGGTATCATGCTTATGAGCTGGTTGGTGAGTAATCAACTGAAAAAAAAGTTCGCGAAGTACTCCAAAGTACAATTGCGCAATGGCATGAGCGGCAAGGAAATTGCTGAGAAGATGTTAGCGGATAATGGCATCGGAGATGTTGAGGTTATATCTGTAAAAGGACAATTGACCGATCATTATAATCCGAAGAATAAAACAGTAAATCTGAGTGAATCTGTGTATAATCAGCGTAATGCTGCCTCGGCTGCGGTTGCCGCACATGAATGCGGACATGCAGTACAACATGCCACAGCTTATGGTTGGCTTCAGATGCGAAGTCAATTAGTGCCAATAGTCAGTGTGACTTCAAATATGTCGCAATGGTTGATCATTGGAGGTTTGGTATTGGGTGGAGCAGCAGGATTAGGTCTAGGATGGTGGGTTGCTGTTGCTGGCTTGGCCATGATGGGCTTCGCAACACTTTTTAGCTTTATCACTTTACCAGTGGAATACGACGCAAGTAACCGTGCATTAGCTTGGTTAAAAAATAAGCATGTTGTTACACCAGAAGAATATAAAGGATCAGAGGACGCATTAAAATGGGCTGCAAGAACCTATTTAGTCGCTGCCATTGGTGCATTGGCATCTTTGTTATTCTGGGCATTTCGGGTGTTTGGTGGTGATTAAGCATATTTAAGAATCGATAAAATGGCCCCTGAAATCCAGGGGCTTTTTTTATATCTTGATTTGCCTATCTATTTGCTGTTCCAAGGAAATAAAAGTTTCTGTTCTTGAAACGCCCTCCATCGCTTGAATGTTTTTATTCAGTACCTGCATTAAATGTTCATTGTCTTTGCACAAGACTTTAATAAGAATGCTCCAATTACCAGTTGTGTAGTGGCATTCTAATACTTCAGGGATAGTTTTCAATTGCTTTACCACCTGTGGATTGCTCACCGCTTTATCCAAGAAGATGCCAACAAATGCCATAGTTGTATAGCCAAGAATACGGGAATTTATAATGAATTTGGAGCCTGAAATAAGGCCGCTTTTTTCGAGCTTTCGAAGTCGTTGATGAATAGCTGCCCCTGATATACCAACTTGACGTGCAATTTCAAGAACTGGTGTTCTCGCATCTTCCATTAATGCCCGAAGTATCTTTTTATCAATACCATCGATAAATATGCTTTTATTTACAATCTTCATGCGCTTTTGAAGTTAAGATTCAGAAGCTAAAGGTATTAAAAAACTAACGAAGTGTAACTATAGATTCAATGGATTGTACCCTAGATAAGGCACCTCTTTTTCATTGAAATGAATACCGTACTCATTCAATTCCTTTAGAAGGGGTTCGTAAACTTCCTTAGTTAATGGAATTTGGACACCAGGAGTCACAATTTCTTCGTTTAATATGGCCAAAGTTGCAATAGCAATAGGAAGGCCAACAGTTTTAGCCATAGCGGTATAGGTCTGATCTTCGCCAATAGTTACCATTGACGAATCGATTTGGTATAACTTGCCATCAAGTTCATATCCAAATTTATGATACATCACGATCATGTCTTTGTCGTCTTCTTGGAGCGTCCATTTTTCCATGAGTATCTTCTGAAGGATTTGTGCAGGAGTCGCTTTTTGTAACTCTACCATTTTGTTAGGATTAAAAAGATCTAACTCTTCCAGTTTGTCCCACATAATATCATCTTGATCGATCTTCAAGGCATGACGGAATTTTAATTCTACCGAATCGGTTGGTGAATATGACAAGAAAGCATTGACGAAATCTCGATAACTCATGTTCTCACTATCTTCAATCGTATAATGGTCATCGGTCATGCCTAATGTTACAAACATATTCCATGCACGACTGAATCCTACCCTTCTCATGGTGCCTCGATATAAGGTCCTTATATCTTGCATACCATATTCTTTTTGGTATTTCAACGAATCCCTATTGGCATAAGCTTCAAATCTCCCGTAGCCGTCTACTTCCAAGAATTCAGTTCTTCGGAATAAACGATTATAAGGAATGTATTTATATGTGCCTTCTTGAAGGAACTTGGCGGCTCCTCCTTGGCCGGCAACAACAACATTTCTAGGATTCCATGTAAATTTGTAGTTCCACAGATTATTATCACTTTCAGGAGCCACCAATCCTCCAGTGAACGATTCGAATAAAATAATCTTGCCGCCTTTGGCCCGTATACGATCTATAACCTGCATGGCACTCATATGATCCAATCCTGGGTCAACACCCAATTCGTTCATGAAAATGAGACCTTTGTTCTTAGCTGCATTATTGAGGCGATACATTTGTTCACTCACGTAGGATGCGGTAATCAAATGCTTGCCAAAAGCTATACAATCCTTGGCAACTTCAATATGGTACCTAGCTGGCAACATTGAAATAACGATATCTGCATTGTCAATTGCTTCAGACCGAGAGTTCGTATCAAAAACATCCAACGGAATTGCATTGGCGTTGGGGTGATCCCCTATTAGTTTTTTGGCACTATTTAAACTAAGGTCACCCACGGTAACATATAATCGTTCTGATTCAGATTTATCTAATAGATATTTGATAAGATAGGAGGAGGATTTTCCAGAACCAATGATTAAGATGTTTCGCATAGTCTTTATTCTTGAGTATTTTTGTTAATACGAATGTAAGGATTTGTGATTAGTCTTAAAACCCTAATTTAAAAATGATATGAACAAGAAATTATTGATCACTGGAACTATATTAGGGATTATAGGAATTGTACTAGGCGCCTTTGCAGCTCATGGTTTAGAAAAATTGGTTAGTAAAGAGGCCATTGACACCTTTGAAACAGGAGTGCGCTATCAAATGTATCATGCATTGTTCTTGCTCTTTGTTGGGATTAGTTCTTTCTTGACTGCAAGAGCAAAGAAAACCATATTGACACTGGTTATCTTAGGTGTGCTATTATTTTCAGGATCCATTTATGGTTTGGCAACCAATGAATTAACGGGTTTTGACTTCAAGAAAATAGCATTAGTGACACCTGTTGGTGGATTGTTGTTAATCATTTCTTGGTTCGTTTTATTGATTAATGTCGCAAAATTTAAAAGCGATTAATATCAAATTTGAATGCTCAACTTTAATTTTATTTTTAAATTTGCAGTCTAATCAACACAACAATTTATGGTATCTGATACCCAAGGTTCGAAAACGATTTCGTTGGATCAATATGGCATCAAGAATGCAAAAGTCAATTATCAACTTACTCCACACGAATTACACCAAATAACAATTGATAAAGGTCAAGGCGTAGAAGCTTCTTCTGGGGCCTTGGCTATTGATACTGGAGAATTCACAGGACGCTCCCCGAGAGACAGATTCATTGTAAAAGATGATATAACTAAAGATAGGGTTTGGTGGGGAGATATTAATATTCCTTTTGAACCAGACGCCTTTCAGAAATTATATGAAAAAATAACGACATACTTATCTGAAAAAGAAGTATACGTTAGGGACGCTTATGCCTGTGCAGATCAAGACTATAGGACCAATATTCGTGTAATAAATGAAAATCCTTGGAGTAACCTATTTGTTTATAACATGTTCTTGAGACCAGAAGAATCCGAATTGAAGGGTTTTAAGGAAGAGTGGCTCGTCCTAAATGCACCGGGTTTTATGGCGGATCCTGAAGTTGATGGAACACGACAGCATAACTTCGCAATCTTGGATTTCACAAGAAAAATGGCCATTGTTGGCGGAACAGGATATACCGGAGAAATTAAGAAAGGTATTTTTTCAGCGCTTAACTTTATATTGCCCGTTTTCAAGAATACATTGCCAATGCACTGCTCTGCCAATGTAGGTCAAGATGGTGATACGTCAATATTCTTTGGCCTTTCTGGTACAGGGAAAACGACTTTGTCTACGGATCCAGATAGAAGTTTGATTGGAGATGATGAACATGGTTGGACAAATGAAAATACTGTCTTTAATTTTGAAGGTGGTTGCTATGCAAAAGCAATTAAGCTAAGTGAAGAAAGTGAACCTGAAATATACCGAGCCATTAAGAAAGGAGCAATCCTTGAAAATGTCATTATGGATGAGAATGGGAAGGTAGATTTCGATGATGTCTCAATTACACAAAATACACGAGTAAGTTATCCTATTTACCATATTGAGAATATTCAAAAGCCTTCAATCGGGAAGAATCCGAAGAACATATTTTTCTTAACGGCAGATGCCTTTGGTGTGTTACCTCCAATTTCAAAATTAACACCGGGACAGGCTGCTTATCATTTTATTTCCGGGTATACTGCAAAAGTAGCGGGTACTGAAACTGGTGTAGATGAGCCTATGCCTTCATTCTCTGCGTGTTTTGGAGCGCCATTCATGCCATTACACCCTACTAAGTATGCTGAAATGTTAAGTCGTAAGATGAAAGAATCTGGCGTTAACGTTTGGTTGATCAATACGGGCTGGACAGGTGGACCCTATGGTGTAGGAAAAAGAATGGCCTTAAAATATACCAGGGCAATGATAACTGCCGCTATGAATGATGAACTAGGAGAAGTTAACTATGAAAATTACCATATTCACTCCGTATTTGGCGTTGCTCAACCTAGAGAGTGTCCCGGAGTGCCTACATCTGTCTTGAGTCCTCGACAGACATGGAACGATGATCACGGTTATTACAAGACTGCTTACAAACTAGCGAATTCCTTCAAGGATAATTTCAAGAAATTCGAAGAATTTGCCAATGATGAGATCATGGCAGGTGCTCCACATACAGAAGGGCATTATAAATAATAAAAAAGCCGATGCATTTGCATCGGCTTTTTTAGTGTATGATTTGAGATAATTAATTATCCTTGGTCATATCCTTAACTTTTTTTGTAGCATCATCCGAGGCGTCTTTTACAGCATCACCCGCCGCAGTTGCCGCGTCTTCCACAGCATCGCCAGCTGCATTTGCTGCATCACCTGCCGCATTTGCCGCGTCATCCATAGCATCGCCAGCTGCATTTGCTGCATCACCTGCTGCATTTGCTGCATCATCAGCTGCTTTATTCATAGCTGTACCTGCATCTTCAGCCTTCTTCTCAACTTCTCTACAAGAAGTGAAAGTAATGGCTAGTGCCAATACTACAATACTTAAAATTAATTTTTTCATTAGTTAATGTTTTAGTGTTAATTATTAATTCTTTGCAATAAAAAATTACTTGTTAATTTTAACAAGTAATTTCCTCATAATTTTAACATTTCTGTTAAGCTTATGATCATGCTATTTACGAATGTAATCCATGATTTGGATGACAGCACCTTGATTTTCTTCAATGAATTCACTGCAATTGTTTCCGCTGACGCCTCTAAACAATTCATTATCAGAGAGTTCATCTAAATTTGTTTTTAGCTCAAAAGAATTTTTTATTGAAAACATACCGCCTTTAGTAATCAATTTCTTTGCTTCTGGGAATTTAGAGTGATTATTGCCAATAATGATCGGAATACCAAAAACTGCGGGTTCTAGGGTATTATGAAGTCCTGTAGTACCAATTGCACCACCAACATATGCAATGTCAGCGTAACTATAAATTTTGGAGAGAAGTCCTATGGAATCGATAATCAACACCTGATATAAGGACACATCTAGATCATCAATTTCAGAATAAAGAATCGATTGTTTTTTTATCCTAGTTTGAAGTTCTGTCATTTGTTTTGACTTTATATTGTGAGGAGCTATAACGAATTTAGTCTCTTTCGAAGTTGAATTAATATATTCTGCCAAGAGGTTATCATCTTCGGGCCAAGTACTCCCGCAAACAATACACACCTTATTTTGCTTGAAAGAATCAATACTTGGTAAGGAATTGTCAATTCTCAATTGTTGGGCAACTCTATCAAATCTAGTATCTCCCGAAATCGTGACATGCTCAATACCAATAGATTCTATTTTGTCTTTAGAATCTTGATCTTGAACGAATATATGTTCAAAAGAACCAAGAGCTTTTCGCATAAGCCCACCATACCATTTAAAGTAAATTTGATCTTTTCTGAACAATGCTGAAATCAATAATGTCTTAATTCCTCTGCGATTCAAGACTTTCATATAATTAGGCCAAATCTCGTATTTAACGAAAATCACGAGTTCAGGATGAACCAATTCAATGAATAATTGAGCATTTTTTTTGGTGTCTAATGGCAGATACACCACTAGATCGGCGATTGGCGAATTTTTTTTCACTTCGTAACCTGATGGAGAGAAAAAGGATAATACTATTTTATGGGTTGGATGATCTTTCTTGATTTCTTCAAAAACTGGCAAACCTTGCTCATATTCACCAAGGGAAGCGCAATGAAACCAAATAGTCTTATCATCACTTTTCAATCCGCTTTTTAAGAGGCTGAAGGTTTCCTTTCTTCCTTTCACGCCTAGTCTCATTTTCCCATTGAAAGAAGCAATCAATTTAACATGAAAATCTGCTATATAAGTAAGGAAATTGTAAGTAGTTAACAAGCCTTAGGTGTTTCTTGCTAAAATACAGTTCTTTGTTATAATTTCATTGTCTTAGATACAACAATTTTGTAATTTAGGAGCTTATGAAAAAAATCCAAATGGTTGACCTAAAAGGTCAATACAACAAAATAAAACACATAGTTGATAGTTCGGTGTTGGAAGTGATCGAGTCAACGGCATTCATTAATGGACCCATGGTCCATGAGTTCCAGAAAGATCTAGAAGATTATCTAGGTGTCAAACATGTGATTCCATGTGCCAATGGAACAGATGCTCTGCAAATAGCTATGATGGGCTTAGGATTGAAACCGGGAGACGAAGTCATTACTGCCGATTTTACATTCGCCGCTACTGTTGAAGTGATAGCCTTATTGCAATTGACGCCAGTTTTGGTAGATGTTGACCCTGTGAATTTCAATATTGATATCGATGCAATCAAAAACGCCATAACACCTAAAACGAAAGCAATAGTTCCTGTTCATTTATTCGGACTTTGCGCCAATATGGAAGCAATTATGGAAATTGCTAAAGAACATAATTTGTTTGTGATTGAAGACAATGCTCAAGCTATAGGCGCGGATTATACCTATAGTAATGGAGAAAAAGTAAAGGCTGGTGCGATAGGAGATGTAGCTTCAACCTCGTTTTTTCCTTCTAAGAATTTAGGCTGCTACGGTGATGGAGGCGCAATTTTTACTAATGATGATGATTTGGCCCACACGATCCGAGGTATTGTGAATCATGGTATGTACAAGCGGTATCATCATGATGTAGTTGGTGTGAATTCAAGATTGGATTCTATGCAAGCGGCTGTGTTAAATGTGAAATTACCACATCTAGACGAGTATAATAAAGCGAGAAGAACAGCAGCAAAAAAATACAATGATGCCTTTAAGGGGATGGACACTATAATCACACCGTCTGGTAAAAGTACATGCTCCGGAATATGTGATACCTGCGATTGTCATGTATTCCACCAATATACCCTAAGAGTTATGGATGTTGATAGGGATGCACTTGCAGATCATTTGAATGCCAAAGGAATCCCATGTGGGGTGTATTATCCAATACCGCTTCACAAGCAGAAAGCCTATGTAGACTCACGATATATTGAAGATGACTTCAAGGTCACCAACCAATTGGTAAAAGAAGTGATTTCCTTACCAATTCATACTGAGCTGGATGATGAACAAATTGAGTTCATTACATCAACAGTGAAAGATTTTATCAAGAACAACTAATTAATCCATCATACAATGAAAATTTTAAGCTTACTATGTGCGCTATTGATTGTAACATCAATTTCTGCACAAAACACCTACCTCCATTGCGGAAAAGTAATTGATACCAAGAACGGAAAAGTGCTTACTAATAAGACGATTGTAGTTTCTGGGAAGACCATAAAAACCATCGGTGATGGATTTATGAAACCATCGAATCCAGATGATATGGTAATTGATTTGAGTAATAAAACTGTTATGCCTGGTTTTATTGATATGCATGTTCATATTGAAGGAGAAACTAGCCCATCGCAATATTTGGATAGATTCACACAAAATAATGCGGATGTAGCTTTTGTAGCCGCTGAAATTGCCAATAGGACCTTGTTATCGGGATTTACAACAGTTCGAGATCTAGGTGGTAGTGGGGTTAATGTGGCTTTACGTGATGCCATTGCCAAAGGCAAGGTGCCTGGACCACGCATTTTCACCGTAGAAAAAGCAATTGGGACCACAGGGGGTCATGCCGATCCGACAAACGGAATGAGAAGAGATTTGATGGGAGATCCTGGGCCAGCTGAAGGGGTGATCAATAGCCCTGAAGATGCGAGAAAGGCTGTCCGTCAACGCTACAAGAACGGCGCTGATCTAATTAAAATAACGGCTACAGGAGGCGTTTTGAGTGTAAGTAAAAATGGGCATAATCCACAATTCACTCAAGAGGAAGTTAATGAAATCGTTAAAACAGCCAACGAGTACGGTATGGCAGTTGCGGCACATGCTCACGGCGATGAAGGTATGAAGCGCGCCGTATTGGCTGGAGTTCAAACTATTGAGCATGGATCTATCATGAGCAAGGAAACGGCATTACTCATGAAACAACATGGGACCTATTTAGTCCCAACCTTGTCCGCTGGACGCTATGTGTCTGCACAAGCAGAAATTCCAAATTATTATCCAGAGATCATTATCCCGAAGATCAAGAAGGTCAATGCTGAATTACGTAAAACCTTTGCCATGGTATATAAGGAAGGGGTCAATATCGCTTTCGGTACAGACGCCGGCGTATTTCCACATGGTGAAAATGCTAAGGAATTCGGTTATATGGTCGAGACAGGCTGGTCGCCAATGTTCTCAATACAGTCTGCAACAATTACCAATGCCAAATTATTGGATATGGAAGGTAAGCTAGGAGTGCTTGCAGAAGGCTATATCGCTGATATCGTGGCAACAGACGATGATCCTACGGCAAACATTAATACTACAGAAAGCGTTTCCTTTGTGATGAAAGAAGGGAAGATATATAAGCAGTAAGAATTTAACTTAAATAAAAAAGCCACAATTTATGTGGCTTTTTTTATGCGTCTTCTTCTATGACTTGTTTTTGTTTCCTATTGATAATAGCTGATATCAATATGCAACCCATACCAACCATAACGGAGACATCTGCCATATTAAATATGCCAGTTCTAAATACACCTCCTAGATCTATATGGAAAAAGTCGGTGACTGAGCCGTACAAAATGCGGTCGTATATATTTCCTATACCTCCTCCTATAACGAAGGACAAACCAACTATCGTCCATTGGTCAAGCTGTCTATTTGTAATAACGTAGCGTAATGCTAATGCCAATACCACAACAGGAAGTATTAATAATACGATTAGTTTGATCGTTGGATTGAGGTCAGAACCCAAACCAAGAAAAGCTCCGGAATTTTCAACATTAGTCATAACGAACGTGTCTCCAATGAGTTTGGTCTCTACTCGAAATTCCACATTTTGGCGTACCATGACTTTTGACACTTGATCACAAGTAATGTTCAACAGAATCAACCCAAAAACTAATACATATCTAGAAATCTTCATTAAACGCTTGCTTCGAGTGTTGCTGAAGCTACTTGAGCTTCCCTATCGATTTTTTTAACGAGTCCTTGCAATACCTTTCCTGGTCCTACTTCAGTAAATAGAGTAGCACCATCTGCAATCATTTGTTGTACAGATTGTGTCCAGCGAACTGGTGCTGTCAGTTGAGAGATAAGATTTGCTTTTATCTCAGATTCATCAGTAACTGCATTTGCAGTCACGTTTTGATAAATTGGGCAATTAGGCTTACTAAAGGTTGTGTTTTCAATTGCTGCAGCTAATTCTTCTCGAGCTGGTTCCATCAAAGGCGAATGAAAAGCACCACCAACAGGCAATACTAATGCACGTCTTGCGCCTTCTTCTTTTAAGGATTCACAAGCTCTATTTATGGCATCAACTTCACCTGAGATCACTAATTGACCTGGACAATTATAATTTGCGGCAACTACAATACCTTCGGTCGTAGCGCATATTTTTTCAACAATATCATCTTCCAATCCCAAAACGGCTGCCATAGTACTTGGTTGTAGTTCGCAAGCTTTCTGCATAGCCTTAGCTCGTTGTGAAACTAAACGTAACCCATCTTCAAAAGTCAAGGTGCCATTGGCAACCAATGCAGAGAATTCACCTAAAGAATGACCGGCAACCATATCAGGCTGAAAGCCATCACCTAAAATCTTTGCTAAAATAACGGAATGTAAAAAGATGGCAGGTTGTGTAACATTCGTTTGTTTCAATGCCTCGGCATCACCTTCAAACATGGTATCGGTAATATGGAATCCTAGTATCTCATTAGCATCTTCAAATAAATGTTGAGCATTCTCAGAATTTTCATAGAGGTCTAGACCCATTCCAGTAAATTGAGCACCTTGCCCAGGAAAAACATATGCGTTCATAATAGCTTGATTTAATGCGGCAAAAATAAGAATAATATCTTTAAAGACATGAGACCGCTTCGCTGAAAAAAGCAAGAATATAGACTTGCTTTTTTGGCAACCTGTAAAAGAGAATACAACAAGAAATAGTATGGTGAATAATTTTATTTTTTTCTAGGTTAGAATCTCAAAATGGCAGTTGTGTTGTTGTTAATGTAAAGGATATGAGCACTAAAAGCGAAGCGGTCTTGGTTCTTTTATCTAGAGTCCCCGAATAGCTGCTTCTGCGCATCGTTCTCCATCCATGGCAGCAGAAACTATACCGCCTGCGTATCCACCTCCTTCTCCACATGGGAATAAGTTAGATATTTCAGGATGTTGCAATTTGTCAGTACGTGGAATATTTATAGGAGATGAGGTCCTGGATTCTACACCAACAACATTTGCTTCATGGGTATAATAGCCCTTCATTTTCTCACCAAAGGCCTGGAATCCTGTTCTTAGCCTTCCACCAATGAGTTTTGGTAATAGTGAATGTAGTGGGGCGGATTTTAATCCTGGTTGGTAGGACGCAGGATTAAGATCGTTTGATAGTTTTCCTTCCACAAAGTCGGTTAAACGTTGCGCTGGAGCCACTTGCGTTCTGCCTCCTGCTATCCAAGCCAATTTTTCGAGATCTTTTTGAAATTCTAATCCCTTTAAGACACCATACTGATCGTATTTTGGTAGATCCTTATCCACATTGATCTCGACGACGATACCTGAATTAGCGAATAAATTATTGCGTTTCGAAGGAGACATCCCATTTACGACAACTTCATTATTTGTAGTTGCCGCAGGCACAATGAATCCACCGGGACACATGCAAAAGGAGTAAACACCTCTATCCTTCACTTGTTCTACTAAACTATATGCCGCTGCGGGTAATAACTCATGGCGTGCACCACTGCAATGATATTGTATCGAATCTATAATATGCTGTGGGTGTTCGACACGGACTCCCATAGCAAACGACTTCGCTTTTAAAGCGAGCTCTTTTTTATAAAGTAAATAGAATATATCTCTAGCGGAATGTCCTGTTGCCAAAATAACGCGTTCTACAGGAATTTCTTTATCATCATTGAGCTGAATGGCTTTTACCTTTCCTTGCTTTATAATAAAATCTGTCACTCGAGTTCCAAAATGAATTTCCCCACCATAATTCAAAATGGTTTCTCGTATATTCTGAACAACTTTAGGTAATTTATTGGTGCCGATATGGGGGTGAGCATCAATTAGGATTTGTTCTGTGGCGCCATGGAACACTAAATTTTCAAAAATTCGACGAACATCACCTCGCTTTAGGCTTCGTGTGTATAATTTACCATCAGAATACGTGCCAGCACCACCTTCACCAAAACAATAATTAGAATCTTCATTTACAAAATGGTCTTGATTGATGGCCTTTATGTCCCTGCGCCTATCCTGGACATTTTTGCCTCTCTCCAAAACAATGGGTTTATAACCTAATTCAATACAACGCAGAGCCGCATACATGCCGGCTGGTCCAAACCCAATAATATGAACTTCCTTTGCCTTGGATATATCTTTATAATCAAATTTATATGCTGAGGCTTCCGGCAATACCTCTTTTATATACACGGCAACTTTATAATTAAAAATTATTTTTGCTTTCCGAGCATCAATCGATTTGCGAAGAATTTTAATACCCGTAATATCCTTGATGTTGATTTCAAGAGTCCTAGCTGATTTTTTTAGAAGTATGGCTTCTTGCTCTTCCTCTTTAAGCGATACACGAAGCTGGATTTCTTTTATCATACGACGAAATTAGTTAAATTTATAACATGGAGTTCATACTTAAAATTAAATTACAAGCGACATCGAAACAAGTATATAAAGCCTGGCTGAGTACACAAGGACATACCAAAATGACTGGTGGCGCGGCGTTTGTTTCGGATAAAGTGGGAGATAAATTCACAGCATGGGATGGTTATATCTATGGTAAGAATCTAGAATTGAAGCCTTATAAACGAATTGTACAAGCTTGGAGATCATCAAATTTCACTGAGGACGAAGAAGATTCTCAGATAGAAATCATACTTTCTGAAATCAATGGTGAAACTGAATTAACCCTTACTCACACAAATGTTCCAGAAAGTGGCGAACACTATATCAAAGGGTGGGACGAGCACTATTTTCAACCTATGAAATCTTATTTTCGCACATAAGTTAGGAACGAGAATTCATGTGCGTGATCATTATCTTTTTTGTGAAATGAATTATTAACTTCCTTCCATAAGGTTTCATCGATTTTAGGAAAGAAAGTATCCGCATCAAATTTCGCATGTACCCTTGTGAGTTCAATTTTGTGCGCTATGGCCATGGCTTGCTTATAGATCTGCCCACCTCCAATGATAAAAACCTGCACATCGTTTTTAGCCATTTCAATAGCTTCTTCTAAAGAGTTAACAACCAAAACACCATCTGGTGCCTTATAATTGGATTGCCTTGTAATAATCACATGTGTTCTGTTAGGTAACGGTTTTGGGAAAGTTTCAAAGGTCTTACGTCCCATGATCATATGATGCCCGGAGGTCAATTTCTTGAAACGTTTTAGATCATCACTTAAATGCCAGATCAGTTTATTGTCCTTGCCAATCGCATCGTTTTCTCCAGCCGCGACGATTATTATTATTTCAGAAGTCTTGCCTTTTGCTTTGATCTCTTCGTTATATATCTCACTTTTAGCAAGGATGGGAGCTTCTTTTTTAAGTTCTGATTTGAGTTTTTTGATCCTGATTTGTTGTTCGCCCATTAATTTTTCCATCTGTTTCTGCTCCCATACCTCTCCCATGAAGCGATGCGTAATGAATACATTGAAAACGTGCAACAAGAAAACTGCTAACCAGGCAAGAATCGCAAAAACGAACCAATCAATACCAAAGGGCCTCGTCTCTTTGCCTATTCCTAGTACGACGTTGGTAATAATCAATAAAATAGCACCGATTAAAAAAACGACAAAATGGTAATACAAGCGTTTCTTTTGCTTGATACGCTCTTGGGCAGTTTTCATTAATTCTAATTGCTCTTGATCTATTTGTGGTGTGTCTTTTTTGCTTTCGAACATAAACTATGTGTAATTACATTTTCAAATTTAAGTCTTTTAGAATAAAGAAAGAAGATAAGAAATTGATAAAAATTAAAGACAAATTATTTGGATCTGTAAATAATGTTAAGTCAAAATTATCAAATTAATAAATCGATTGTACCTAGTTGTTTAAAATAGTTTTATGTCGTTGATTTGCAGTTCAAATCGAATATAAACTAAAAAAAATCATGGCAATTACAAAACAATATTTAAAGTCGAAACCTGTATGTAAGGTAACCTTTTCTGTTCCTGCTGCAGAAGCAAAAAAAGTAACAGTAGCAGGTAACTTCAATGAGTGGAGCGAAAAGAAGAATCCACTCAAAAAATTAAAGAATGGTACTTTTAAAGGAACCATTGATCTACCAAAGGACAATTCATACGAATTCAAGTATGTTGTTGATGGCGAATGGCAAAATGAAACTCAGGCCGATGCTTATGCATGGAATGAATTTGCCTCAGAAAATAGTATCGTGAATGTTTAAATCAATTTGTAAGAAACTCTATTAAACATTTAAATTAAAAAAGGTTGTCTAAATAAGACAACCTTTTTTAATTATACGGCAACAGCCCCTTTTATATGAGGATGTGGGTTGTAGTCAACAAGCGTGAAATCCTCAAAGGTGAAATCAAAAATGTCTTTAACTTCAGGATTCAAGATCATTTTGGGTAATGGTCTTAAGTCACGTGACAGTTGCAACTCCAATTGTTCATAATGGTTGCTGTATATGTGCGCATCCCCGAAGGTATGGATGAATTCTCCAGCTTCGAATCCACAAACTTGTGCCATCATCATTGTAAATAATGCATAGGATGCGATATTGAAAGGCACCCCTAGGAATATATCTGCACTGCGCTGATATAATTGACAAGACAATTTACCATCAGCCACATAGAATTGGAAAAACGCATGACAAGGAGGTAGTGCCGCTTTCCCATTGGAAACATTCTCGGGAAAAGACTTAGTTGTGTCTGGCAGAACGGAAGGATTCCAAGCTGAGACTAACATTCGCCTACTGTCTGGATTGTTTTTCAATGATTGAACGACATCCTTGATCTGGTCGATATCATCGCTATTCCAATTGCGCCATTGGTGCCCATATACTGGTCCTAGGTCTCCGTTTTCATCCGCCCAATCGTTCCAGATACGGACGCCGTTTTCAGTCAGGTAATCAATATTGGTATCTCCTTTCAAGAACCAAAGCAGCTCATGGATAATGGATTTTAAATGCAATTTCTTGGTCGTCACCATCGGGAATCCTTTACTCAGGTCAAATCGCATTTGATATCCAAAAACACTTTTTGTGCCGGTACCAGTACGATCACTCTTGGTGTTACCTTGCTCTAAAACATGTTTTACTAGGTCGTGGTATTGCTTCATAATATTTCCTGCAGAAGCAGGAATCTCTTTTAAATTAGACTTTACGAAAGTAAAAATAAACGAACAAATGTTCAGGTAGGCTGTTCGGGTTTGTATTAAAAGTTATTAACTAAAATAACCCACCCGACTGAGCTAATTCATCTGTGGCGATTCTCCACTAGCCGATGATCATGCCCGCAATTGTAGCCGATAAAAGTGATGCTACAGTTCCGCCAATCAATGCTTTGATTCCAAATTCAGATAAGGTTTTACGTTGCCCTGGAGCCAATGATCCAATGCCGCCAATTTGAATGCCAATGGAAGCGAAATTGGCAAATCCACAGAGCATGTATGTAGCCATGATAATGGATTTCTCATATTTTAAATGTAGCAAATTGGCAGGATTCTTAAGGTCTGCCAGTTGTATATACCCAACGAATTCACTTGCTGCTAATTTTATTCCTAACAATTGTCCCATGAGTGCCATATCTTCTTTGGCGACTCCTATTAACCACATGAGTGGTGCAAAAGCATAGCCGAGAATCAATTCTAATGAGAATGTTGGATAAGGTGTATTGGCTTTTGCCCAATCATTGAGTGAGGTAATATCACCCACCCAGCCTAATATGCCATTTATCATGGCAATAAAAGCAATGAACACCAAAAGCATGGCGCCAACATTAACGGCAAGTTTCAGCCCTTCAGTGGTTCCATTGGCAATAGCGTCCAGAATGTTCGAGCCAATATGTTCTTGTGTGACTTTTATTTCAGTATCAATTTCTTCTGTTTGCGGATATAGCATCTTGGAAATAACTATAGCACCTGGTGCTGCCATCACTGAGGCTGCCAATAGATGCTTTGCGTAGAATATCCTCATGGCTTCGTCTTCGCCACCCAAGAAACCGATATAGGCTGCTAGAACACCTCCAGCTACCGTGGCCATTCCACCTATCATGACCAATAGGATTTCCGATTTTGTCATTTTCTCCAAATAGGCCTTGATCATTAAGGGTGATTCAGTTTGCCCGAGAAAAATATTCCCCGCCACTGATAGACTTTCAGCACCTGAGATCTGTAAAATCTTTGTGAGTAACCATGCCAATCCTTTCACAATTTTCTGGATGATCCCTAGATAGAATAATACGGATGTCAGCGCAGAAAAGAATATGATAGTGGGCAATATGGATATCGCAAAAGTTAGCAATGGGCCTTCAATCTCTCCAGTACCAAAGGAAGCGAAAAGGAATCTAGTACCAGCCTCAGTAAAATCCAAAATTGCAATGAAAATACCTCCAACCCATTCGAATATCGCTTGTATAAACGGGACTTTCAATACTCCAATAGCGAGTATGAGTTGTGCTATAAGTCCAAACCCTACAGTTCTCCAATTTATGGCACGTCTATTATTGCTTAATAGAAAAGCTAAAAGCAATAACACGAACATGCCCAAGACACCGCGCAAAAGGCTTGATGTCGAGAACCCTTGTTTGGGTATAATATCGCTATCAGAAGACTCGGTTTCTGAAGCAATTACTGAGTTGGATTCGGTTTGAGTATTTGTGAATTTATAGATGATCCCATTTTCTGAAAAAGAAAAGGAATTGTCGGTTAAATCATGTATTCTATAATTCCGGATAGTATCTTTTGGTTGATTATAGTAGAATATCAATAAATTATTCTGGTACAAATAATCACCACTGGCTTTGAGGTTATTCTTGGCTTCTAACTCATAAGTGAATTTACCTTCTTCAAGGGTCAAGTAATCTTTTGAAGTATTTACAGGGATAACTTGTTCTCCAGATTCATTATCTATGGAAGAGAAGGTCCAGGTTTTTTCTATGTTTTGAGCTATTACAAATGAATTAATTGATAGAATAGCCGCAAAAACTAAAAGAAATTTCTTCATTAAAAGGAATGTTTACTTAGCGTTTGGATATTTCATCACGTATCATGGCCGCCATTTCATAATCTTCGTTGGCAACGGCTTCATTGAGCAATTTATGGAGTTCGTCCAAGGTTTTTGATTTGTAATTCAGAGAGGAACCGCCAGTTTCAACTTCTTCAGCAATTAAGTCGTCAACTAATATACTATCGTCTGGAGTGTCTTCATCATCCTCCTTCGGGTTCACCTTTAAATAGATACCCGCTTTGTCCAATATATTCTTATAGGTGAATATAGGTGCATCAAAACGCAATGCCAAGGCAATGGCATCACTCGTTCGAGCATCAATGATCTCTTCTGTCTTATCACGTTCACATATCAAACTTGAATAAAAAACGCCATCGACAAGCTTATGAATGATCACTTGTTTTACGATGATATCAAATCTATCCGAGAAATTCTTGAAAAGGTCATGAGTTAGAGGTCTCGGCGGTTTTATCTCCTTTTCCAATGCTATGGCTATGGACTGGGCTTCAAAGGCTCCAATAACAATAGGCAGTTTGCGGTCACCATCCACTTCATTCAGGATGAGCGCATAGGCACCATTTTGGGTTTGGCTGTAGGAAATTCCTTTTATGTTAAGGCGAACTAAACTCATTTTATCAAATACAAAAGACTGTTTAAAATAGGACTTTACCAAACTTAAACTGTCCTTTAATAGGACAAGTTATAAAATTTATGCGTTTTGGGCTTTAAATTCTTTCAATTTTTGAATGAGGGTAGGAACTACTTCGAAAGCATCACCAACTACACCGTAATCTGCAGCCTTGAAGAAAGGTGCTTCCGGGTCTGTATTAATGACCACTTTTACCTTTGATGCATTGATTCCGGCTAAATGCTGTATCGCTCCCGAAATACCAATCGCAATATAAAGATTGGAAGCAACAGGTTTTCCTGTTTGCCCAACATGTTCACTATGTGGTCTCCATCCTAAATCAGACACAGGTTTGGAGCATGCAGTTGCTGCACCTAATACTTCAGCCAATTCTTCGATCATACCCCAATTTTCAGGGCCTTTAAGTCCTCGGCCACCGGAAACAACGATTTCCGCATCTGCAATGGTTACCTTATCGGTAGCTTTATCGATCGATTCTATGATGACTCCAAAATCTGGAATAGATGGAGAAAAATCCTCGGAAGATGCACTTCCTGGACTTTCAACCAATCCGAAAGAGTTATTTGAAACACCCACCATTTTGATGTCTGTATTGATTTCGGTCATTTCAAATGCCTTATTGGTAAAAGCCGTTCGTTTGACAGTAAAAGGGGATGTATTTGAAGGTGCTTCCACCACATTTGAAGCATATCCTGCCTTAAGGCCAACAGATAAAAGAGGAGCAAGATACTTACTATCTGCGCTAGAGCTAACGATAACGACTTGGGCGCCTTCTTTTTCGGCGGCTTGTTTTAGAACATCTGCATAAGCCTTTGCATTGAATTTATTGAGCTGTTCATTAGAGACATTCAATACTTTATCGACACCATGATTTCCTAATATAGAAGTGTCATTCGTATTAATGACGACTGCAGTAACGGTTGTTCCTAATTTATCTGCAACTGCTTTGGCGTAAGATGCCACTTCCAAGGCCACTTTCTTGAATTTTCCGTTATCGGACTCTGTATATACTAAAACTGACATAAAATTTTATTTTAAATTTTTTTCCTGAACGCGATTCAGGAACTTCTAATTTGTATTTCTCAATTCTCATGAGATCCCAAAATAAGTTTGGGATGATTTAGTCAAAGACTAAATCACCTTTGCTTCGTTGTGAAGAAGGTTTACTAATTCATCTATATTGTCTGGTGAAACGAGCTTAACAGCTCCTTTTTCAGCTGGTTTTTCAAATTTAACTGAATTGGTTTCAGCAGCATCTTCAGTTGGTTCGACGATCGTTAAAGGTTTTTGTCGCGCTTGCATAATGCCTCGCATATTGGGGATACGTAATTCACTTTCTTCGACCAGTCCTTTCTGTCCGCCAATAATAAGTGGTAGACTTGTTGAAACGATTTCCTTACCACCATCTATTTCACGAATAGCTTTGGCATTTGTACCATCCACTTCAAGATCGATACAGGTATTCACAAAATTAGAATCAGTTAGCGCAGCCATCATTCCAGGCACCATTCCTCCATTATAATCAATTGATTCTCGCCCCGCAATCACCAAATCGTAACCACCATCTTGCATCACCTTAGCTAATTGTTTTGCTACAAATGATCCGTCTTTTGGATGTGCATTTACGCGAACTGCAGCATCTGCACCAATAGCAAGTGCTTTCCTTAAAGTTGATTCTGTTTCAGGTCCACCTACATTTGCCACGGTAACATTAGCTCCTTGTTTTTCCTTGAACCACATGGCTCTTGTGAGACCGAATTCATCATTCGGATTAATGACAAATTGCACACCATTAGTATCGAATTTGGTATCTCCATCAGTGAAGTTGATCTTAGATGTCGTGTCCGGTACATGGCTTATACACACTAAAATTTTCATATCTAAATGTTTGATTTTTAAATGAATTTTTTGAAGTTACGAAGGTAAGATAAATTTCCATAAATTACTATGCACGCATAGTAAATTTTAATTTTTTTTGTTGCCTACTTTATTGCTATTTTTGCTTTTCCTGTTACAAACAAGACATTAAATGAAGACTATTCAATTTAGAGAAGCCATATGCGAGGCAATGAGCGAAGAAATGCGCAGAGACGAGTCAATTTACCTGATGGGTGAAGAAGTTGCAGAGTATAACGGAGCCTATAAGGCATCAAAGGGGATGCTTGATGAGTTCGGTGCAAAACGTGTTATTGATACGCCTATAGCTGAACTTGGATTTGCAGGAATTGCCATTGGGTCAACTATGACTGGTAATCGTCCAATCGTGGAGTATATGACCTTTAATTTTTCTTTGGTGGGGATTGATCAAATCATTAATAATGCTGCCAAGATCAGACAAATGTCTGGTGGGCAGTTCAAATGTCCGATCGTTTTTCGGGGTCCAACAGCTTCTGCAGGACAGTTAGGTGCGACGCATTCTCAAGCCTTTGAAAACTGGTTTGCCAATACACCTGGGCTTAAAGTGATCGTACCATCTAATCCGTATGATGCCAAAGGATTATTGAAATCCGCCATTCGCGATGACGACCCAGTGATCTTTATGGAAAGTGAGCAAATGTATGGTGATAAAGGCGAAGTGCCAGAAGAGGAATATACAATTCCAATTGGTGTAGCAGAAATCAAGAGGTCTGGTAATGATGTAACGATTGTGTCTTTTGGAAAGATCATAAAGGAAGCTTACAAAGCAGCCGACGAACTTGAAAAAGAGGGCATATCATGTGAAATTATCGACCTTAGGACTGTACGTCCAATGGATCATAATACCATTTTGGAATCTGTCAAGAAAACCAATAGGTTAGTTATTCTTGAAGAGGCTTGGCCTTTTGGAAATGTTGCCACTGAAATTACATATCAAGTACAATCACAGGCATTTGATTATCTCGATGCGCCAATCATAAAAATAAATACAGCTGATACCCCAGCACCTTATTCTCCAGTTTTGTTTGCGGAATGGTTGCCAAATAGTAATGATGTGATCAAGGCCGTTAAGAAAGTAATGTATAAATAATAAATAAAGCGTAATTTTTTACGTTACTAAAACTTCATTAGCAGAGTTGTTGATGAAGTTTTTTTGTCTTATGAAAATAAAATTACTTCTTTCGTTTTTCTTTTTCGGAATTGTTTCGGTATGTGCCCAGACCAAGGTCAGCGGTTACGTCTACGATTCTCAGAACGAACCAATCGCCTATGCCAATGTTATTTTTAAAGGCTCTTCAGAAGGAACAATATCCAATGAGGACGGTAAATTCTACCTAGAATCTGATCAAACTTGGGATACAATCATCGTGACCTTCGTGAGTTATGAAAGGCAAGAGATCGATTTACCTCAAAAAGTCAATTATGCCTTGAATATTGTCTTGAAAGATGAGACAGCTCAGCTTAATCAGGTGGTCATTTATTCTGGGAAGCAATCCAAGAAAAATAATCCAGCTATCGATATACTGAAGAAGATATGGGAACGCAAACGACAAAACGGACTTAAAGGATTCAAACAATATGAGTACGACAAGTATGAAAAAGTAGAGTTCGACATCAATACTATTGATAGTGCGCTTATAAAAAGCAAAATATTTAGAGGGATGGAATTCGTTTTCAATGAAGTCGATACCTCAAGAGTGACTGGTAAAACCTATTTGCCAATGTTCATTAACGAGGCCGTTTCCAAAGTCTATGGTGATAATACCATAGGAAAAGAAAAAGAGGATCTCATTGGAAATAGGAATTCAGGATTTAGTGATAATCAAACCATTATTGATTTTGTAGATGACCTTTATTCTGATTACGATATTTATGATAACTACCTGAAATTTTTCGATAAAAGTTTTACGAGTCCATTATCCAAAACAGGAGTGAGTGTATATAATTATGTCCTATCCGATAGTGCTTTTATTGACAATAAATGGTGCTATAATATCATCTATTACCCTAGACGGAAAAATGAGCTGACCTTCAAGGGTGATTTTTGGGTAAATGATTCTACGTATGCTATTAAGGAAATCAATATGCAAGCGAGTAAGAGTGCCAATATCAATTGGGTAAAAGAAATTTATATTGAGCAAGAGTTTGATGTGTTGAACGACTCAGTGTTTCTTGTGAAACGCGACTATATGCTATCTGATTTCACCTTCAATAAAAAAGAGAAGTCACGGGGCCTTTATGGTAAGCGAACGACTTTGTACGACAATTACGTTTTCGATAAAGAAAAGGATAAGAAATTCTACGAAGAGCGTTTTTATAGTTTCGATACAGACATTTATAATAGAGATGATTCGTTCTGGGAAGATAACAGACAGGAAGCCTTGAGTAAAGATGAAAGAGGCGTTTATAAAATGTTAGATACTTTAAAGACCGTAAAAAAATTCCAGAGACTGTATAATCTCGGAAGTATTTTAACATCTGGCTACATCGAGTTTCCAAGTATCAAGTTAGATTATGGTCCGATCTTTTCAACCTTTGGTTATAATGAAGTGGAGAAAATACGAATACGCGCAGGAGGAAGAACCTATCGCGGACGAAATGATCTTTGGCGTCTGGAAGGCTTCTTAGCCTATGGGTTTGGGGATGATAAATTTAAATACGGTCTTTCAGGTAAATGGTTATTGACCAAGAAACGGCGATTGATCATTGCAGGCGGCAATAGACGGGATGTGGAGCAGTTAGGCGCAAGTTTAACATCGTCGACTGATGTTTTGGGTCGAAATCTGGCTTCAAGTTCAGTTATTACCACCTCGACCAATGATAAATTAACGAGTATCAACCTGTCATCATTGTCCTTGTCGTTCGAACCCAAGCGTAATGTGATTGTGAGATTAGGGGGTGATTACAGGACTTTGGAATCGGCTTCTGAAACCTTTAGTTTGGATTACGTGGACCCAGAATCTCCAACAGGGGTGTCATCCGAGATAAAGCAGTTTGAAACGGCATTCTCGGTCAACTATTATCCAGGACGAAAAATGTCTGGATTTGGTGTAGAGCGCCATGTGGCCAACGATAATTTCGCACAATTGTACGCGAAGATAAGTATCGGTGATAAGTCGATATTAAATAGTGATTTCGATTATACCAAGGTGCAATTCTCGTATACGCAACCCTGGCAAATAGGTGGTTTTGGAAGATTATGGACCACCGTGGAAGTAGGTAAAACCTTTGGTGAAGTACCCCTGGGCTTATTGAGTGTGGTTCCGGGAAATCAGTCGTACTTCTCGATCTATAATACCTTTTCGCAACTCGACTTTTATGAGTTCGTAACAGATACCTATACTTCAGTGAACATCCATCATAATTTCAATGGGCGATTGTTATCGCGTGTGCCTTTCTTGAGGAAGTTCAATTTACGGGAGGTCGTTTTTGTAAGAGGTGTTTGGGGCGAATTGTCCGATGCTAATAAAGCCTTGAGTGCACCTACTGGAGTTCCTTTGATCGCACCAACCGATGAGATCTATTACGAATACGGTTTCGGGATTGATAATATCTTCAAGGTCCTGCGGATCGACTTTAATTTCAGGGGTAACTACCTCGATGTGCCAGATGCGCGAAGTTTCGGAGTCACTGCAAGCTTTGGGTTTAATTTTTAATGAGCATTCCCGCATTTCTGTCTTGCTCAGTATCAAATCTGTAGTGAATTCGTTTCATTTTGTTGTTGCCTATCTTAACTTTACAATCCTAATTAGTATTTTTTATGAATATCAACAATATGGTGCACTTCTTAAAGGAGTTGCAACTAAACAACAACAAGGCATGGATGGATGCCAATCGTAAATGGTATACCGAAGTCCGTGAAGATTACATTGTTTGGCTCGATGATATGAATGTAACACTTAGTGGATTGGATGACGAGTATTACGACACGCCTGGCAGAAAAGGGATTAACCGTATCAATAATAACTTGATGTTTCACCCGAATAAGCCTATCTATAAAGACCATTTTGGAGCAGGCTTGGACAAGCGCCCGAACACGGGCGATTTTTATGTAGAGATCGGTATTGAGCGTTGCATGTTTGCAGGTGGGCTTTGGCGACCTGACCCCAAGACGCTTCGAAGCATTCGAGATGCCATAGATTATAATGGTGAAGACCTCAAGAAGATCATCAATAAACCTTCTTTCAAAAAAACCTTTGGCGATTTGCACGAAGACACAAAACTAAAGAGCTCCCCTAAAGGCTTTTCTAATGATCACGAACATATTGATTTGCTGCGCAATAAAACTTTTGCAGTAGTTCATGAATTCTCGACCGATGACGCTCTACAAAGCAACCTGAAAAAGAAGCTCATTACCGTCTATAAAGAAATGCTGCCTTTTAGGCGGTACTTGAATCAGGCAGTGACGGTGTAATACAATTTTTTTTATTCTATTGCCGTATTCTCCATTTGTAGATCAGTAACAAAATTCCAACGGCAAGTACGCCGTATAATAGTAGTTTTAGCCAAAAAGGAAAAGAGGTTGACATGTCAATAGGGGAAGCATCCCCAATGAGAACAAGTCCTGCCCAATATTGAGGGTGTGCTGTTCGACCTTCGGCATTTTTTATATAATCCAATTTTGCAAGTCGTAAGGCAGCATCTTTAGGCTGTCCTTGGCTTATATGGTCATAAAATGATTTTACGATCTGGGTGCTGGATTGCTCGTCAATTTTCCACAGACTTGTTAGAATACTTTCACTGCCAGCATAATTAAAAGCATGTGCTAAAGAAATCATTCCTTCACCTGACTGAAATGTTGGTTTCCCAGTCTCACAAGCTGTTAGTATGGCAAGGTTGGCATTTAGGTTCTGATTATAAATTTCGTAGGTATACAACGAATTATCGTCTTCCTGAGGTGATTTCGCAAATATGAGTCGTGATAACTCAGGGCTGATATTATTGGATTCGGCGTGTGTGCCTATATGAATGATCTTGTGCTCATTGGCCTCTTTTGTGAATATTTGTTTAGATGCTTTTTCATTAATAAATGACGAACCGTTAAAAAGTTTGGAAAATTCTTTAGCCAAATCGACACTAAAAGGTTGAGGTAACAAGGTAAGATACGTCTTATCAATGCTAATGGGATCTGTAACGGCTAATTTATAATCGTCCTTCATTTGTTTGTTGAATTCCGGCGCAAAGGCAACAAAGTCATTGCTGTAATCCATTGTTTTTCGTCCCTCATCAAGTAATAACAAACTATAATTGTATGAAATGGAATGTTTGGTCAGTAAACTATTCAATATCATATCCTTAAATGAAGATACCCTAGAAGGCGTGAGCGTTTCAAAACTTAGATTAAAAAGCTGCCCGTCAGGAATGATAACAACGTTTTCGGTGTTGATTTTTTCTTCAAAAGGGTCCCAAATAACTTGATGAAGCTCATGAAGCATCTTACCTATTTTAGAAATATCCGATTGATTTTCGGCGAGTTGTGCAATATGATTTTCTACAGATCTATAATTAAGCTTGAAAAGGTCCTTAGTTGTTTTAGTAACCACAAAGGAATACAGTTCCTCGTCGATGAATAAATAGCGAACTACGGTTGAATTTTCAGATAGATTGTTTTGTAAATTATCTATTGGCTCTTCAATGGTTGCATAACGCATATTGTAATATTTGGGATAGTCCTGTTTCAAACTATCAACAAATTGAGTCCACTTTTTATTGACTTCAAAATAACTATTGATGTTTTCAGTGGTTGTTAAACTCGAAGAAATTTTCGTTTTAAGGTCTTTTTCTCTTTTTATGATAGCATCGGGAATATCCGCAAACGCGAGGTTGTTCTTCATGTTTAATCGCGAGCGAATTCGATTGTAAATACCTGATTCATGAAGCTCGATGATCCTGTCTAGATAGGCAGATGAATTCGTCTTTTCATATAACTCAAGAGCAATTTTCTTCGAGAAATCAGTATTGAATTTGTAATTGGAAAGTAAAGCTTGGATGTCTTCCGTTTTATATACGGTCGTTTTACGCTTTTCCAATGTTAAAGTGGCCTCATCCAATTGGTCGAGAAGGGATTTTAAGAAAGATTCGTCTTTTTCACTGGTCAACTCATATTCCGATTTAGATTGCAATAAAAGCAGGTATGGTTTATAAAATTCAATTTGATTGGCATCCATAGAGGACGCGGCATTCTTTAGTTTTTCATTTATGAAATTCATGCCCTCCTCGGCCCACTGCAAGGAATTCTCAAAATCGCCACTTTCGTAATAGACTTCCGTAAGGCTGACAATTTCCTTCAGAAGTGGAAAGTTATTCTCACCACCGTTCTTTAAGACATAGTCATAGGTTTTCCTAGCAAAGGAAATTCCTTTTTCCTGATTTCCGTTCTTCACAAGAAAAAGGGCGTAATCTCTTAGTAACATCAAATATTCCTGGCTGTATTCATCTGGATAGGCTTTACGATAGAGTGCTTCACTTTCTTGAAAAAGGGATAGGGCCGAAGCCGTTTCTTTTTTTTCTGTATAAGCCTTTGCCTGCATATATAAAATATCGGCCTCAACAGATAAGTATTTATTTGTTGATTCTCTTAGGTTCTTGAGCGCCAGATTAGTGGTCTCAATACTTTTATCAAATTCTTGAAGTTCTATTTCCGATAAGGCAATTTGGCTAAGTGCGGTTGCCATTCTAGGGGATGTAGATTCGAAAACTTCCTTCTTTTTCTCATAGGCATATTGCAACATGTCATAAGCCTTGGTTAAATAACCCGTGTCGTTGTAGAATGCCGCTAAATTGGAAATAGCTGAAGCTTGGAGACGCTTGGATTTTTTAACCAAAAAAGCATCTTTCGATCCCTCAATGATATCCTGAAAATTCTTGATGATCTCCTTTTTTATTTCTATGGCTTCGCTTATTCTTCCTTGCGCATCAATTACCAACGCCAAGTTAAATTTAAAGGCATTGATATAATACGTGCGATCAAAGGCGGTGAGATCACTTTCCTTGGCAGCAAGTATGGCTTTATTAAAATACACTTGTGCACTGTCTAATTTATTCAAGGTCCACATCGAAACAGCGACGCCATTATAGGAGTCCGCTAGAATATATTTCTTGACAGTGGTCGATTGCTCATAGGCAATAGCCGATTCCCTGAAATAATCTACAGCGTTACTAAGATCATAGAGCGCATAATAATTTCCGCCTATTATGTAGTTAATTTTCCCGAGTTCATCCGGTGTCAAATCGTCTAGCTTCTTGGCATGCTCTAGAGCTTTTTTTGAAGCAGCTACACAATTGGTGTCATCACCCAACTCAAGATACAATTTATCTAAACTCAAATAGGCTTTGAACAATGTCCTGTCATTTGCCCTTTTTCGTTTTAAGTCTTCTATGAATTTTTCAGCTTCCTTACCAGCAATGCTAGCATTGCCTTCTGCTAAAGTAACTTTTCCAATATATAGGGGAAATTGGTATAATGAATCGATTTGATTTTTTGTAGTGATGTCCTCAATTTGATTTTGTAGTTCTGAACGTGCATCTGCTAGCTCATTGTTTTCCAGATAATAGTCGATACGCGCAACACCAACGATACTGTCATTTTGAGCATGAAGTTGAGGTGTGATTATAAAAAATAAAATCACAGAAAAGCAATAGCAAATGAATTTCTTCATGAAGCTGATGTTTTAGTCGTTTAGTTCAGAAAGCAATGTTTTGCTATTATCAGTTCTACTAAAGGTAAGATATTTTTTCGCAAATTCGAGATTGTCGATTTTTAAATAAGCCAGTCCTAAATAATAATAAGCATCATTATTAAAGGTGCTTTCGGGATTTTGTGCAACAGTTTCTAAATACGAAATGGCTTTTTCTGCGTTTTTATTTGCTAAATAAGAAACCCCAATAAAGTAATTCAATGTGTCGTTTTCGGGTGCGGTATCATGAAGTTCAGACCATTTATTAATAGCGATAGAATATTCTTCTTGCTTATAGTTGACCATGGCATCATAGAATTCAAAATTATTCGAAGCACTCATCGTTGTTGGTAATCCCGGATCAGGGTTGAAGTATTTGCTGTATAGTTTTTGATTCGAATTCTGGTTCATCACCCAAAATCCACCTACGCTAATGAGAATAACAATAGATGCAGCGATGGCATATAAAAATAGTGGTGTCGTTTTTGATTTGGCAATTGATTTAATAGGTGTGAGGTCCTGTCCTGAATGAAATTCATCAAGTTTTTCTTTTAAGGATTGGGTTTCAATGGCCTCAAGAAGCAACTGTACTTCCTCTACTTTCTGTTTTAGGGTGTCATTAGTCTGAAGTTCATTTTCAAAGGTATTCTTTTCTAGATCAGGCATTGATCGATCGAGATACAACTCGATGCGTTCTAGGTCCTGTTGTGATATGTCATTGTAATTGAGGCTCATTATCAATTTGTTTTAAGGGCTATTTCTCGTAATTTTTGCATACACCTGTATTTTTTATTTCGAGCTGATGCTGCATCTAATTCTAGCTCGTTCGCAATGGTCTTCATCGACTTTTTTTCAAAGTAAAATTTCGTTAAAAGCACTTTGCAGGAATCACCCAAGCTACTAAAAGCTCGCATTCCATTCTGTAATCGTTCATCTTCTAAATTGTCATCATTTATTTTTTCCAAAATAGTATCAGAAGCGTCTATTTGTTGTTCGTTCAGGTTGTGAACGGTCTTCTTATAATCTTTTGAGCGTAAATGATCCATCCATTTGTTTTTTGCAATGGTGTATAAATACCCATTTAAAGAACTCTCATTCTGGGGTGTGAATTTATCCTGTTTAATATTTCGCCATACTGTAATGAAGGCTTCTTGAAATATGTCCTTTGCATGATCTCTGGAGCCATTATTCTTTAATACTAAAATTTCAACTTTAGGATAATTTTCCTGATACAGCGCTTTCAATGTTGATTCATCATTGGTCTTAACAGCATTGATCAGCACAGAACTTGAGTTGGCAGGGTTGGGTTGGAAGTCGGTCTTTCGCATACAGAATCTAAAGATATACGAAAGATGTTAGTTTTCAAACCATTACGGTCAATCTGTCAAAATTACTGTCAATTGCTGTGCTTTATTGGTTGCTTGTATTTATTAATACATATCAGAATACTCAGAATGTCATCAACAATCAATATTTAGAGAAGGCCTCAGGTGGTCAGTAATGAGTTTACAACCGAAGAAGCACTAAATGATAATTTTAATGTAAAACTATTTAGCGCTAAGGCGCAACACTAGCGATTAGAGCGTATTTGAAACAGGTGGTGCCGGTTCAGTTCTTAGTCTTTTCCTTGAATTTATCAAAATCAGACGGTGCTTCCATTTTCGGAAAGCTATTGTTTTTGGCATCTGTATCGGCGAACTCGAAGTTAGGATCCAGATTCACTTTCTGTACTTGCTTCTCTTTAATAAAGGTCTTCTGGATTTCGTATTCATTATGACGCCATATGGTTTCTGGTAACTTATCGATCTCTTTAGTGCCATCGGTATACACCCACTCAATGGTTACTGGCATAACTAAACCGCCAACGTTCTTTATGGTGATTTCGTAAATATTCTTACCTTTTAATTGCTTGCGCAATTCAGGTTCGTCCATGCGAGACAGGAATTGACCATAGGCTTGGTCTGGTGTAGAAGTCATGGTGATCACTTCTGGTCCGCTTGAGAAATCCTTGGCTATCTCACCTTTGCTATCACTTGGGATCTTGAATTTTGTTTTTTTGTTCTTGTCCTCAATGGCCACTTGATCCTCAACGGTAAACCATTTTACGTTCGTGAGTTCCATATCTACATTATCCGTAGTAAAGAACCATCCTCTATAAAACCAATCCAGGTCATTAGCCGTGGCATCTTCCAAGGTCCTGAAAAGATCTGCAGGATTTGGATGCTTGTATTTCCAACGATTGGCGTATTCCTTGAAGGCTTGGTCAAAGAGTTCTTGGCCCACTACAGAGTTCCTCAAGATCTGTAATCCGACGGTTGGTTTGCGGTAAAAATTATTGCCGAACTGGCTCATGAGTTCGTTATCCGAGGAGGTCATGATCGGGCGCATGATATCCTTGTCACCACTCATGAATGGGACGATGCTTTTAGGTGTGGTGTAATTGGAATTTGGATAACGTTCTTTCATCGTGCGTTGATGAATGAAGGTATTGAGGCCTTCGTCCATCCACATCCATTGGCGCTCGTCTGAACTTATGATCATCGGAAACCAATTGTGACCCACTTCGTGCACAATGGTGCTGATCATCCCCATTTTAGCTCTATCGGATATCTTTCCATCCACTGGGCGTCCGCCATTAAAACTGATCATTGGGAACTCCATCCCAATATTCGAGGTGTTCACCGAAATAGCCACAGGGTATGGGTATTCAAACACCGCTTCCGAATAAATTTCTAATGCGTTTTTAACAGCCAGTGTCGAGGCATCGCTCCACACAGGCAATCCTTCTTTTGGGTAAAACGACATGGCCATCACGGTATGTGTTTCTAGAGGGACGGCTTGTGCATCCCAAATGAACTTACGAGATGAGGCGAAGGCAAAATCACGCACATTTTCCGCCCTGAATTTCCAAGTCTTGGTCTTATTGGTTTTTTCTTTTTCATTCTCCTTGGCTTCGTCTGGCGTTACGATCATAATCGGTTTGTCAACAGAGGTTCTTGCTTTCGCCATCCGCTGTTGTTGTGTTCTGGATAACACATCTTTTTCGTTCCTTAAATCGCCTGTCGCGGCGACAATATGATCGGCAGGTACGGTGATTTCAACATCATAATCCCCAAATTCCAAGGCAAATTCCCCTAAACGATTAAACTGTTTATTCTGCCAGCCTTCCGTATCATTATAAACCGCCAATCTTGGGAACCAATGGGCGATGAGGTATGCGGTATTATCATCCTCTGGGAAGTATTCATAACCTTCTCGAGTCAATAGGAACATGCTTCTATCAGTTATTGGATAGGACCAGCCAATGGAGAATGTCAGTGATTCACCAGATTTTAAAGGTGTGTTTAGTACAACCTTCATCATCGTATTGTTTACAAAGGATTGTATAGTATTACCGTTTTGGTCCTTAATGTATTTTATGGAGTATCCAGCGGGAAAATCGACCGCACGAGTGAGTAATTGCATTTGGCGCGTGTTCATGGAATCTCGAACCGTACCTTGTGCAAAACCAAAATCCTCGCTTCCTTTTTTATTGACATTTTGCTCCAACTGGATCCATAGATAGCGTAAATCGTCGGGAGAATTATTAAAATAGGTGATGGTTTCATCCCCAGAAAGGATATTGTTTTTCTCATCTAACGAGGCTTTGATCTTGTAATCTGCACGTTGCTGCCAATAGGCTTTGCCAGGAGCGCCGCTCGCCGATCTAAAGGCATTTGGTGCCGTGATCATATTGTCAATAGGCTCGAATTTGCCTTGCCAAGGCTGGTTTTGTGCAATTAGCAGGGATGAGAAGAAAAGAGCTAGGAGGGATAAAAAGAGTCTCATTGTATGAAATTTTGATTGAAAGGATTAGGACTACAATATATGAAATATTGCCATAGAAATTTAACCGTTTCTTAATAATACTAGCTATCAATTACCTTGTAAAACCAAACACTTCAGTATCTTTACAGCCCGAAAATCAATAAGATATGACAATAAATAAAGACCAAAGTTTCGATGTTCTGATAGAAATCCCAAAGGGAAGTCGAAACAAATACGAATACGATTTTGAGTTAAAGAAAATACGCTTCGATAGGATGTTATTTTCATCCATGATGTATCCAGCCGATTACGGATTCATTCCTGAAACCTTGGCCTTGGATGGCGACCCGTTAGATGTACTCGTGTTAGGTGGCGAACCAACATTCCCGATGTGTGTGGTAGAGGTAAAGCCCATTGGCGTCTTCCATATGGCCGATGAAAAAGGGCCAGACGAGAAAGTGATTTGTGTCCCGGTTTCAGATCCCATCTGGAATAACTTAAACGATTTGTCTGACATGAATCCACATCAAATAAAAGAGATCGAACATTTCTTCCAAGTATATAAAGACCTAGAGAAGAAGCGCGTGGACGTTGGTGGCTGGGGAGATGCTAATGAAGCCTATGAAATCCTTCATAAATGTATTGATAGATACGAAACTAGTGAACACAAGACAAACGGAAATTTTAAAATTTAATCAGACTAACACAGACCCCTTTGAACAATAGTTTAGAGGGTTTTTCTATTCAAAAAATACGCATCAAAGTTGGCTTTGATGATACGTTTGAAATTATCATTCCTGCAAAAGCGGGAATCCAAAGTAAAAAATAAACCATGACTTAAAAATCCATTATTCTTAATGGTTGTCGCAGGTTTTAATATATTTTTTACTTCTAATCGATTTTACTACTTTTGCGCAGCAAAATAACGAACACTAATCTAACACAAGAATATGGAATCAATGATTATTTATATGCCAATCGCAATGGCACTTATAGGTTTAGTTTATATGCTTATAAAAAGGTCATGGGTATTGAAGCAAGATGCAGGAGATGGAAAGATGAAAGAAATTGCAGATCACATCTACGAAGGAGCACTGGCATTCCTTCATGCAGAATATAAACTATTAACTGTTTTTGTTATTATCGTTAGTGTATTACTTGCAATCGTTTCCTTTATTGTGCCATCTACACATTGGCTAATTATTGTTGCATTTATATTTGGCGCCGTATTTTCTGCATTTGCAGGAAACATTGGCATGCGAATCGCTACGAAGACCAATGTGAGAACAACACAGGCAGCACGAAGCAGTTTACCAGATGCATTAGGAGTCTCTTTTGGAGGTGGAACCGTAATGGGTCTCGGTGTTGCAGGTTTGGCTGTATTAGGTTTAACAGGGTTCTTTATATTTTTCTTTTGGTTCTTTATGGGAAGCGAATGGACAAATACAATGGATATGACGATTGTATTAGAAACATTAGCTGGTTTTTCTTTAGGTGCAGAGTCTATTGCTTTATTCGCAAGAGTAGGTGGTGGTATTTACACAAAGGCTGCAGATGTTGGAGCCGATCTAGTAGGTAAGGTAGAAGCTGGTATTCCAGAAGATGATCCTCGTAACCCTGCTACAATTGCGGATAATGTTGGTGATAATGTAGGTGATGTTGCAGGTATGGGAGCCGATTTATTCGGTTCATATGTGGCAACGGTATTAGCCGCAATGGTACTTGGTAACTATGTCATTAAGGATATGGGAGGAAGCGTTGCTGACGCTTTTGGTGGTATTGGACCCATCTTATTGCCGATGTCTATTGCCGGTGTTGGTATTATAATCTCTATTATTGGGACATTGCTCGTAAGAATTAAAAGCAATGAAGCCAAAGAGCATGAGGTGATGCAAGCCTTAAATGTTGGTAACTGGGTTTCCATTGTATTGGTAGCAATTTCTTGTTATGTACTGGTAAAATATATGTTGCCGGAAACAATGCAAATGAATTTCTTTGGTGAAGGCTTAAAAGAAATATCCTCAATGCGCGTTTTTTATGCGACATTAATAGGACTCATAGTTGGTGCCGTAATTTCTTCGGTTACCGAATATTACACGGGACTTGGTAAAAAACCAACGATGAATATTGTACAACAATCAAGTACTGGAGCAGGAACAAATATTATTGCCGGTTTATCAACTGGAATGATTTCTACCTTTCCTACCATACTATTATTTGCAGCTGCTATTTGGGCGTCCTATGCATTTGCAGGATTTTATGGAGTGGCCTTAGCAGCATCTGCAATGATGGCTACAACAGCTATGCAATTAGCGATTGATGCTTTTGGACCAATATCTGATAATGCAGGTGGTATTGCAGAAATGAGTAAACAAGAACCAATTGTAAGAGAGCGTACAGATATATTAGATTCAGTTGGTAATACAACTGCTGCAACAGGAAAAGGATTTGCTATTGCTTCTGCGGCATTAACATCTTTAGCCTTATTTGCTGCGTATGTAACGTTTACAGGAATTGACGGAATTAACATCTTTAAAGCACCAGTTTTAGCAATGCTATTTGTTGGAGGAATGGTGCCAGTAGTGTTTTCTGCTTTGGCAATGAAAGCAGTTGGTAAGGCGGCAATGGAAATGGTGAATGAAGTGCGCCGTCAGTTTAAGGAAATTCCAGGGATAATGGAAGGAACCGGGCAACCCGAATACGATAAATGTGTTGAAATTTCAACAGAAGCATCTTTAAGAGAAATGATGTTACCTGGTTTATTAACTATTGGTTTCCCATTTGCTATTGCGTTTATTCCTATGATATTTGGAATGGATGTTTTAGCTATTGCAGAAATGTTAGGTGGTTATATGGCTGGTGTAACGGTTTCTGGTGTGCTTTGGGCAATTTTCCAAAACAATGCTGGTGGAGCTTGGGACAACGCTAAAAAATCTTTTGAAGCTGGTGTTATGATTAATGGTGAAATGACATATAAAGGTTCTGAAGCTCATAAGGCAGCAATAACTGGTGATACTGTTGGTGATCCATTTAAAGATACGTCTGGTCCTTCAATGAACATCTTAATTAAATTAACATGTTTAATTGGTTTAGTAATTGCACCAATTTTAGGAGGTCATACTTCTGAAACTGCAACAGCAAGTATTGAAGATGAAATTTCAATTGAAATGACAGTTGCATCGAAAGATTTAGCAAAAGCGACTGTTGATTATTCTACTATGAAAGACGGTGTGAAAGTTTATGAAACTATTATTTTTGAAGGGACTAAAGCTGAAGTAGAAAAAGAATTAAAAGCTTTTGAAGCGACACTAACTAATGAAGCGGGTGAAGTTGAAAAAGTTGTTGAAAAAATGGAAGTGACTAAAGACTAACTTCATTTCAAAAATAAAAATTTAAAAAAGTCATGCAGACTCCTCAAAATAATGGAGCGCGTGACTTTTTTTTGTTTAAATAATTAAGGAATTGCTTCAACAAAATAAATTATAGTGGTATCTTGGACAAGTTGAAATACTCAATTAGATCTTATGAAAAAAAAATGGCTACTAGTTGGTGCACTTTCTGTTGCACTCTTAATTTATTTTAATCCTTTTACATCTGAAACAGCTCATGATGAAAATCTTGTCATAGGTTTAAAACCCTATACTAAGGAAAATGTACGTAAAAAGACAATGGCTGAAAAAATGGAAGCCGTTGAAGACCGTCAACAGTTTGAATATGACATGCAAAAGAATCCAATTACTGAATTGATTCCTTTTGACGAAAAAGAAGATGAGTTGAACGCCGCGATTAAATTTAAAGAAGACTTACAGGATGTTCAAGGTAGAAGTTTTTCTAGTCCTTATGTTTCAAGAGGGCCAACAAATTTAGGAGGTAGAACTAGAGGGTTTGCAATAGACTTGAGTGATACTTCTGGAAACACAATGCTTGCAGGTGGAGTGAGTAGTGGGCTTTTTAGAAGTACCGATGCAGGTGCTTCATGGGTAAAAGTGTCTAATAATGATGAAATCCATAATGTGACGGCTATTGCTCAAGATCCAAGACCTGGTTTTCAAAATGTCTGGTATTATGGGACTGGCGAAAGATCAGGAAATAGCGCTAGTGCTTCTGGAGCTCCTTTTCGAGGGCAAGGTATATGGCAATCAATAGATGGTGGTGTTACTTGGACTCAGATTCCACAAACCAATTCGCCTGCTGATACTTTTGATTTACCTTTTGATTATAACCACTCATTAGCAGTGAGCCCAACCACAGGTGAATTATTTGTTGCTGCTTTTAATACATTGTTAAGATATGATGGTTCCAATTTTAATATAGAACTTCAAAACACAGCTGGAAATCAGTATGTAGATGTAAAAGTCACAAGTACAGGTCGCGTTTTTGCATCATTTCCAGGAAATGGAATACCTAATAATGGTGTATTTACTTCAGAAACTGGAAATGGGAGTTATGTAAATATTGGTAGAAATGGGTCACCATCAGGATGGTTTTCTAATGGACGCATGGTTCTAGGTATAGCCCCTTCTAATCCTAACATTGTTTATACATTGTTTAGAAATGGAAACAATGGTGGTATAGAAGCCGATTTATGGCAATATGATTTGAGTTCAGATACTTGGACAGATTTCACAAGTAAAATGCCTGATGAACCAGGAGGAGATTTAAGTGGTAATGATCCTTTTGCTATTCAAGGTGGTTATGATCTTGAGGTATCTGTAAAGCCTGATGATCAAAACTTTGTAGTCATAGGGGGTACAAATGTGTATCGTATCAACAATATTATTGCAGATGCTACATTTGATCGTATCGGTGGTTACAGAAATAATTTTGGTTACGGTTTATATAATTTAGGAGGAGGCGATGTACATCACCCAGATATTCATGATCTGGTATTCAGTCCTTTTGATACTAATCTATTGTACTCAGGTACCGATGGTGGGGTTCACAGTGCAGATATTACTCCAACGACCGTAGGCTGGACGAATCTTAACAATAATTATCAAACCTATCAGTATTATCATGTAGCGATGGATCCCCAATCTGGTTCTGATTTGGTTCTTGGAGGTGCCCAAGATAATGGAACGACGGCAGGAGGAGGAGCTGCAATTACTGGTGTAGGAAGTAGTACTGAAATGACTTCTTTTTTTAGTGGTGACGGTGTGGCTGTGGCAATTGGTCGCACAGGATCAAGTCTTAACTTCAACGATATTCAATTCTATCTGGGAGCACAGCTTGGCACATTTTTTTCATTGGTAAATGGCTCATATTCTAGCATTTTACCAGACGAAGCTTCAGGTAATAGCAATAAAAGTATTTTTGTAACCTACTTCTATCTAGATACAGAAACCAATACATTATATTATGTGAACGGTAATGACGTTTACAGGGCTAATGACGCCTCTACAGTGAACCGATTTAACTGGGATAGTTTAGGTGCTTTAACTACTAATGAAAATATAAGAAGTATGGCTTCAACAAGAGGTGCGTATTCGCCATCGAGTTATACCCTTATTGGTGGTCAGAACGGAGGCGTATATAGACTTAATGACCCGCGTGTTAATAACCTTGCGGCTGCAATAAATATTACACCTTCTCAGGCAACTGTTGCTAACTTCTCTGTAGTAAGTGGTGTAGCAATTCACCCTACGAATCCAGACATTGCTATGGTTGTATATTCTAACTATGGTATTAATAATATTTTTATAACTTCTAATGCGACTAGTGCTTCACCTACTTGGGATTTAGTAGAACGAAACTTGGCATCATTTTCTATTCGATCTGCTGCTATTGCAGAAGAGAATGGGCAAATAGGTTATTTCGTTGGTACTGCTCGTGGGTTATATGCAAGTCAAGACCCTACAACTACAGATTGGCAAATTGAAAGTCCGAATGAAATAGCTTTAGCCGTAGTGAGCAGTTTAGTAAACAGACCATCAGATAATATTCTTTTAGTAGGTACGCATGGAAATGGGATGTATCAATCAGATTTATCTACTTTAGGAGTCGATGAGAATACGATTACTGATAATAATTTAGCCCTTTACCCAAATCCTGCCTCTGGACCAGTTACAATAGCTTACAGTGGTAGTCAGACGCTCAAAAATTTGAGTATAACTGATATGAGTGGTAAACTCGTTTTAAAACAAGCCTTAGAAACAGGTAATTCAGAGATTCAATTAGATACGCAAGAATTGTCCTCTGGAATTTATTTTGTAAACATTACAGTAGATACAGGAGATTCTATAATTAAAAAACTAATTGTACGCTAGTTACTTAGAATTATAACAATGAAAAAAACCACG
>RCNB010000344.1_pt1 | contig 39169 bp, 36 predicted proteins | sample 2041321 | NCBI WGS metagenome assembly RCNB01 (sample SAMN09708232, study PRJNA481090) | Marine sediment metagenome, whole genome shotgun sequencing project.
AAACAATCGTCCATTGGCAATAGGAAACCATAGCGTTCTATTGCTTTTTTAGAACCTAAGGCTTTTGTAAATGCTTCCCCAAGGGTAATTGCAACATCCTCAATAGTATGGTGTTCATCTATTTCTAAATCTCCCTTTACCATTACTGTTAGGTCTAGATTTCCGTGTTTGGCAATTTGCTCCAACATATGGTCAAAAAATCCTAATCCCGTTGAAAGTTCGTTTTTGCCATTGCCATCAAGATTAACTTCCACCAAAATATTGGTCTCTTTAGTTACTCTAATAACTTTTCCTACTCTAGGTTTTGACTTTAGATATTGATAGATTTCATTCCAACTAGTTGTTGAAATGGTGGCATCTTCGTTTTTATCACCAATGAAAATACTCTTACTTTTTAAATTTTGAGCCAAGCCTATATCAGTAGCTCTATCGCCAATCACATAAGAATTTTCTAAATCGTAATTACCGTGAATGTATTTTTGTAATAAACCCGTTCTTGGCTTTCTAGTAGGGGCATTGTCCTCCGGAAATGACTTGTCAATCAATATTTCTGAAAACGTTATCCCTTCATTTTCAAAAGCTTGAATGGTTTTATTCTGTGCGGGCCAAAAGGTATCTTCAGGAAAAGAATCTGTTCCTAATCCATCTTGATTCGTGACCATGACCAATTCATAATCTAGTTCTTTGACAATATTGGAAAGGCCCTGAAATACTCCAGGATAAAATTCTAATTTTTCTAAACTATCCAATTGATAATCAACTGGTGGTTCAATAACTAAAGTACCGTCTCTATCTATAAATAATACTTTTTTCATCCCTGTAATTCTTTTAATATTTTGAGTAATTGCTTGTTTTCTATTTTTGTTCCTATAGTAATCCGTAGACAATTTTCCATTTGTGTTGCCCGATTTCTCACTACGATCCCTACTTTCAACAGAGCATTAAACACAAGCATTGAATTGGAAAACTGTATGAGTAAAAAATTTGCGTCCGAAGGAAAAATACGTTCGACAAATTTTAATTTCAATAATTCAATTGCTAACTGACTGCGTTCTTCTTTAACTTCGTTTATCTGAGCGGAAATATTTTCATTATTTGACAGAACCTCTTGAGCAGCCTTCATACTTAGTGTGTTGATATTATACGGCGGCTTTATTCTATTTAAGATTGCTATAATATCTGGGTTCGCAAATGCCATTCCTACTCTAGCACCTGCTAGTCCATACGCCTTGCTAAATGTCTGTAAAACGACCAAATTAGGAATTTCATCGAGCAATGAAATCGCACTTTTGTTTTCTGAAAAATCTATATAAGCCTCATCAACTCACTAAATGAATCAGCTATTTCATTTATGCGTTTCAGATCTGTTGAGTTACCGGTAGGGTTGTTTGGAGAACAAATAAACAACAATCCAGTTGCTGATAATTGAGCTTTTATTTTTTCCCAGGGAGGCAATTCAAAACTTTCAGTGAGGGGTATTTCTTCAACTTCTACATTATTGATTGCTGCTGAAACTTCATACATGCCATAGGTCGGTGAAAATATGATTGCTTTACTCGATCCTGGTTCACAAAAAGCTCTAAACAATAGGTCAATCGCTTCGTCACTTCCATTTCCAATAAAAATTTTATTGAGGTCTATTTTCCTAAGTTTTGAAATCTCTTCCTTTAAACTTAGTTGTAAGGGGTCGGGATAGCGATTTAAATCTGTTTCATAAGGGTTTTCATTGGCATCTAACCAGATATCGGCTTTACCCTTATACTCGCTTCTCGCTGAGCTATAAGCTTTCATTTGCTTAATGTTCTTCCTTGTTATTGTATTTATATTAAACATTTTGAATCTCTTTTAATCTAAGTGTGACCGCATTTTTGTGTGCAAATAATTGTTCGGCATCTGCCATAATTTCAATGGCTGGACCAATGTTTTTGATTCCTTCTTTTTCTAGTTTCTGAAAGGTGATTTTTTTCACAAAACTATCCAATGAAACACCACTATAATTTCTAGCATAGCCATTGGTGGGCAAGGTGTGATTTGTACCACTAGCATAATCTCCAGCACTTTCACAACTGTAATTCCCTAAGAATACCGAACCTGCATTTACAATATTTTCTATAAAATTATCGGCTGCTTCTGAAGCTATTATTAGGTGTTCTGGCGCGTATTCATTACTAAAAGCGACACATTCGTCCATATCCTTCAAAAGAATTGATCTACTGTTCTCTAATGCCTTTGTCGCAATTTCTACTCTTGGTAATTGAGCCAACTGTATTTCTAATTGAATTTTTACTTCAGTAATCACATTCTCATCATCCGAGACTAAAACCACCTGACTATCAGCTCCATGCTCTGATTGCGATAATAAATCGGCAGCTACAAAGGATGCATTACAAGTATTATCAGCAATAATTAAAACTTCACTCGGACCAGCAGGCATATCGATAGCTACACCTTCTTGTTGTATCAGCTCTTTTGCCTTGGTTACGTATTGATTTCCCGGTCCGAATATCTTATAAACCTGTGGAATAGATTCTGTACCAAAAGCCATTGCAGCGATTGCTTGAGCCCCACCAACTTTATATATTCTGGTAACCCCAACTAGACTTGCGGTGTATAAAATTGCTGGATCAATATTCCCTTCACTATTCGGGGGAGTACATAATACGATTTCAGAACAGCCTGCAATTTTCGCCGGAATGGCTAACATTAAAATAGTAGAAAATAAAGGTGCGGAACCTCCCGGGATATATAATCCAACTTTTTCTATCCCAACACTTCTTCGCCAGCAGCTTACACCTTTTGTAGTTTGAATAACTGGTTCAGTAATATTTTGAGCTTCGTGAAATTTTTCAATGTTTGCTTTCGCAAGTTTTATAGCTGCGCTTAATTCTTCTGAAACTTGTGAATTCGCAATTTCAACCTCTTGCTGCGAGACCAATAACGCATCTAATTTTACGCCATCAAATTTTTCTGTGAATTGAATAAGTGCTTCATCTCCGTTTTCTTTTACTTCAGTTAGAATGCTTGAGACTACTTTTGTAAACTGATTACGTTCGAATTCTGGACGCTTTAATAATTCTGGCCAATTTAACTTATTTGGATATTTTATTTCTTTCATCAGATCACCATTTTATCAATTGGAATAACTAGAATCCCTTCCGCACCTGCATCTTTAAGCGCATCAATCACTTCCCAAAATTCATTGTCTTTAATTACACTGTGCAAGGAGCTCCAACCACTTTCCGCCAAAGGCAAGATTGTTGGACTTTTTAAAACGGGTAGGATAGAGCTTACTTTTTCGATCTTATCATTCGGTACATTCATCAATATGTACTTTGTGTTCTTTGCTCTTAGCACTGCCTGGATTCTAAATAAAAGACGAGAAAGAATATCCTCCTTTTCTGTCGTTAAACTCTTGCTCTTCGCTAGTACCGCTTCAGATTTCAAAATTACTTGGGTTTCTTTTAATCCATTTTTAAACAAGGTACTCCCGGAGCTCACGATGTCGCAAATACCATCGGCTAAACCAATGCTTGGTGCTATTTCAACTGAGCCAGAAATAACGTGTATTTCAGCATTTATACTGTTTTTATTCAAAAATGATTGGACTGTATTTGGATAGGAGGTAGCGATCTTTTTGCCTTCAAAAAATTGCAAAGATTCGTCTGCTACATTTTTAGGAACCGCCAGAGAAACTCTACATTTCGAAAAACCCAATTTTTCGATAACTTCAATCTTCTTTTCTTTTTCAATAAGGAGGTTTTCTCCAACAATAGCAACATCTACAACTCCGTCTTCCAAATATTGTGGAATGTCCGAGTTACGCAAATACAGTAATTCAATCGGAAAGTTTGCTGCAACTACTTTAAGTTGATCTTTTCCATTTTGAATTTGAATGCCACAACTTTTTAATAGTTTAATGGAATCTTCGTTTAGTCTTCCACTTTTTTGAATAGCAATTTTTAGTTTACTCATTTTAAAAATTTTGTGTTTAAGTAAAAAGAAGGGGAGTTGTGTAGAAACAAAAAACCCGCTTGATTTACTCAAACGGGTTTTAGAAATATTTTGATTAAACTACATAAATCATTTCCACCTCGTCTGAGCGACTGTATGCAAATGATGATGATGTAATTTATTAATGTTCATGATTTTTTAATCTATGACAAAGCTACATGTTTTTTTTATTATAGAATACAATCGTGAATATTTATTGCAGATTAGGAACCAAGAAAACACAAGTCATAGAATTTTCTTAAACCCTCGAGCTTGCTTTATTCTTTATGGCTATAGCACAACTAACTATCCATATAATGAAAACCGTCTCTATAATCCGTTGATAGATACCTTTATAATCTGAATTTGAATCTGAAAACAGCATAAAGACAAACAGCATACTTATTAATCCAAATACGATCCCTTTCATTGATAACCTATTATAGTTTGGAATTTGTTTCAAACCAACACCAATTAAAAGAATACTTAGTGGAACAAAAATATAGGTAAATGCTCCAGTTAAATTATGCAGTACTTGAGAAATACTAGGATCAATAAACTCTGGGTTGCATCCGCTATCACATGGAAATATCCCTACAACAATTGTTGCAATACCATAAAAGACTCCAAGGGCATAAAATCCTAGTTTAGTTAATATAGATGGCCGAAACATAGTAGATAGGCGAAAACAAAAAATAGTAATCAGAATTCCACTTGGGATATAGCCAAAGGCTCTTAAGGTCATTCCATATTCGGTATCTATTGCATATGACTCGCTTATAAATTGACTAATAATGTTATAGTCTTCTATTAGAAATCCGCCTATGATAGCACAAAATGCAAATAGACTCACTCCAATTATCCCAATAAGATAGGTTAATTTATTACTCATCGTTATTTAAATATGTTATGAATCCGACCAAACTGCTAATTCGTTTTTAGAAGGATCAACAAAATGAAACCTATGACCCCCTGGAAAAGAAAAAATATCTTTTGAGATTTCACCTCCGGAATCTATAATTTTATTCTTTATCAAATTAAGATCTTTATGATATAGGACGATTAATGCACCATTTACGATATCAGTTTCAGTTTTTTCGAATCCTCCCTGAATCCCACTTTCAGAAAAAGCGACATAGGTCGGACCGTAATCCGTAAAAGTCCAATCGAAGGCTTTGGTATAAAATTCCTTTATTTTATCAAGGTCTTTAGCCTTAAACTCTACATAATTAATATGATTGTCTGATAATTCCATTTTTATAAATTTATCTCTTATTTAAGATACTTACTTAATAATATCCTTTTTTTAGGAGGTATAGCTGTACTATTTGCGGCGATTTTTAATAAGTCTTGATCCTTTTCCTTTGCGAAGACCAACTGAAATAATGCTGCCACGGATAAACTGTTTTCAGGCCGCTCTACAAGAGTGAATTCATCATTAATAGTCACATTCCCCTCTTCTAAGATACTTAAATACGTGCCTCCAAATCCGTGATTAATAAACTGTTTCAGTACTTTTTGGGTTCCAAATTTATGACCAAATTTATAGCAGGGTTCTCTATATTGTGCAACCTGTACCAATGCTTCTCCAACCTTGTAAATATCACCTAAGAATACTTTTCTCTCGTCAAAATCGGATACAGTCAGATTCTCTCCGAACATTCCCCAGCTCCAATCAAGAGTGGGGTATAGGCTCTTCCAATATGGATATTGTTCAGAAGAAAATATATAACAAGCCTTATAATAACCTCCGTGATTTAAACGGTTTGATACTTCATCATTTAGAACATCATTCTTTGTTAAATAAATTGGTTTGTTAGTTGGCTTCTTGAATATGCCAGTTGTTTCTTCTCTACCATTCCAAATGAAGGTAGTAGGCTTCGCAATGTTTGTAGAGATTATTTTCATTCAGTAAAATTCTAAGAAGATGATTTTTTTAGCTTTAAAGTTTTCATTTTTTATTGAGAGTTTTAATATGTTCTATTTTTCAGATTGTATAAATGTATAAAAAAAGCGCAAGTCTATATAACTTGCGCTTCATTAAGAATATTCAATATATGTATTACGACATTGTTTTTACCAGCTCTGTTTAGGTTTCAATATTGGCCTTTCCGAAGTACTTTTTCCGCAACCAAAATGAAACCCGAACCAATAAAATTAGTGCAGGAACTTCCACTAATGGTCCAATAACGCCTGCAAAGGCCTGTCCTGAATTTAGACCAAAAACTGCAATAGCAACCGCAATCGCCAATTCAAAGTTATTTCCGGCAGCCGTGAACGCCACTGCAGCCGTTTTATCATATTCTGCTCCCATTGCTTTCGTAAAGAAGAAACCAATAATGAACATTACGCTAAAATAGATAAGAAGTGGAACGGCAATGATCAATACATCCATTGGAATTTCAACAATCAATTCTCCCTTTAATGAGAACATAACGACGATCGTAAAGAGAAGTGCAATTAATGTCAATGGTGAGATCGTTGGAATAAATTTGTTGGTATACCAATCTTCTCCCTTGAGTTTTACTAAAATCAATCTGCTTAAAATTCCTAACACGAACGGTATCCCCAAATAGATAGCTACGCTTTCCGCAATGGTTGCTACAGAAATATCAACAATCGCACCTTCAAACCCGAAATAGGGCGGTAACACAGTTATAAAGAGCCAAGCGTAAAAACTGTATGCAAAAACTTGAAAAACACTGTTCAGAGCTACTAAACCTGCACCGTATTCGCTGCTGCCTTCAGCAAGGTCATTCCAAACTAGGACCATGGCAATGCAACGCGCTAAACCAATCAAGATGAGCCCGACCATATACTCCGGATAATCTCTTAAAAATGTGATTGCCAAGATGAAACTGGGCCAATAATCCAATTCAGAATTAATGAAATAGACAGGATTTTTGTGTTCCGGAATACTTTAGGTAAAAGGGAATAATTGACTTTTGCCAATGGGGGATACATCATTACAATTAATCCGATGGCGATAGGAATATTAGTAGTTCCGCTACTAAATGAATTAATAATGTCCGGAAATGATGGAACAAAATATCCAATACCCACACCTAAGGCCATTGCAATGAATATCCAAAGGGTGAGATAACTGTCGAGAAAACTTAATTTTTTAGAAGATGCCATTTTTAAGAATTGATTTGGGAGAAAACATAAGCTAGTTCGGTTGCAATTTGCAGACTTCTTTCTTGATATTTTTCAGCTTGTTGTGGGGTATTGTCAAATACTTTAGGGTCTTCGAATGTTATTGGAATTCGTTTCTCTGCACCGGCAATAAAAGGACATCCCTTATCTGCCTGTGAACAAGTCAATATCGCTGCAAACTCTGATTTAGGGTTAAAATCATCATCAAATTTTTTAGAAAATCCAATTATAGGATGTTCGTTTTCAGCATATCTAATACTGTAAATTGGATTTTTATTTTCTGAAACTATTTCTATGTCAAAGCCTGTATTTTCAAGAGTCTTGGCGACCATTGGAAAAAGAGCCGTAGCTTCCGTTCCGCCCGAATAGCAAAACACATTTTTAATATTAAAATGAAATGCCATCGTTTGTGCCCAAACTTGTGATAAATGGCTTCTTCGAGAATTATGTGTACAAATAAAGTTTAGACGAATTTTTTGGTTGTCATCCGCTTTGAATTGTATAAAACCTATCAATGGCTGAAGGATTTCTTTGCGTTCTTCGGAAATACTTTCAATATTTAATGATTTGATTGTATTTTTTATTTTTCTGAATAACATAGTTTTAGTCGATATAGTCGTTGGTTAATGAGAAATTATAATCAATAGAATACTATTAACAACAATCTCCTTCTGGAATGTCTTGGTCCAAAAACTGAAACATAACTGTTTTCATTTTAGTCCAATTTTTGGTCTCGATACAGTAACAAACACTCGTCCCTTCTACATTCCCTTTAATTAACCCTAAATGCTTTAACTCCTTTAGATGTTGAGAAATGGTAGGTTGTGCAAGCCCGATTTCATTTACCAAATCTCCACAGATGCAATTGTCTATTTTGAATAAATGCTGCAAAATCGCAACTCTTGCAGGGTGTCCAAAAGCTTTTGCAAATAATGCAATTTCGTTTTGGAGGTCGGTGAAAATTTCAGTTTTAACTAATCCCATATTGTTCCTTTATTAGTTCATTGCAATATTACGATTAATATATTTATCAATAGCCAATTTATCCTTTTCAACATTTTACTTTAACATCATGTTTATATCATTTACCAATTCGGTAGGTTTTTTTATCCTTCCCGACACCTTTTATGGTTAAGGATTTCCATTCTTTAGGAAGAATTGGATCTTTTTGAATAATTCCTTCATCAGTGAATTCCAGTCCGCCGAAACCGAACAATACACTTTGTAGCATACCGCCTGCGCCTGTTGCAAAATATGAAAAATTAGAGGTAGCTACTTCCGATAATGCACCAAATGGCGCCTGCTGATTGGGAACATAGCCTTCTTTGAATAGGCGGTAGGCGTTAGCTGCATCGCCTTGTCTTGCATATAATACTGAAAAAATGGATTTACCCATAGCAGGACCATCTTTTGACAATTTTGGCTCGTAGTATTTCAAATCTTTAACAATAGTTTCATTGTCACTTACAATATTTAGTGGAAAGGAAAGAAGGTTTACATCTGCTTGCTTAATTATTTCTCCGTTATAATCTTCGTGTTCTTTCGTTGTACCATCTTTAAGTTTTAGAATTCTTATTTTTTCTGAAACTAATTTCCATTCTGGGTTGGGTGTAATTCCAACTTCTCTTGCAGCTTTTACAGCAAATTCTAAGGCAGTAATGGCAGCACCATTTGTAAAAGCATTGTCATTGACATTTGGAGCAAATTCATTAGCGCCAACAACATTATTAATGGAGTAACTACCATCATCATTTTTAGTTACCCTGCTTACCCAGAAATCGGCTACTTCTTTCATTAAAGGGTATCCTTTTTCAGTTAGCCACTGTTTGTCTTGTGTAATGCGGTAATAATTCCAAAATGCTATCCCAATATCAGCTGTTATATGATGCTCAAAGGGACCGCTTAAGGCGAAGGGTGGGGTAGCTTCTTCTCCAGTATCATCGCTTTCCCAAGGAAACATGGCTCCTTGATAACCATAATTAATAGCTCTTTGCTTGGCGGGTCCTAGTCGGTCGGAGCGATAATTAACTAAAGAACGGGCAATATCTTGATTTAACATCAACAGAGGAGGAAACATCCATAGTTCTGTGTCCCAAAATATATGGCCATTGTAAGGTGTTTGGAGCGAGAGTCCCATAGGAGCAATACTTAGATCCGAATCCCCACGACCAAAAGCATATAAATGATAAAGCGCCAAACGAACATCTTGTTGAGATTTTAAATCACCTTCGATTATGATGTCTCCTTGCCATAATTCATTCCATTGTGATTTGTGTTGCGCTAGCAGAACTTCCTTTGAGTTTAACAAATTGAAAATCACCATTCTTTCCGATTCTGATTTTGGATCATAAAAATCTTTGGTTGTGCATTGAGCGCCGGTCCAAGCGAAATCTAGATTGTCGCCTTTCGTTATTTTGTAATCGAATGATAAGGTGTTTTCATAGTCGGAAACAACGTTATGCGTTAATTCGGGGCGCTGGTGCTCTCTAGATGAATTAATTTTATGCCAGATGAAAGTACCTGAAGTACTCACAAGATGCTTACCGAAAGGACTCTTTGCAACCGATTGCAATATTGGCATTGTAGTTTCAACATCCTTTAAAATCTGAAAGGTGTTTTTTGGAGTTTGATATTCTTTGGGGGTTATTATTTTGCCGCTGACTTTCACATCAATTTCTTTTAAAGCCTGAATGCTGACATCTATATAACCTGTATATTGTAAATTACGAAGTGCATATACGGTACAGGATACTTTCGCTTTGTCTTTAAAATCAAATGTTGTAGTGAAAGCAGCAGTTTTCATATTCATAGTTTGCTGCCAACTACTAATGTTTTCTTCTGTAATTTTTTCACCGTCAATATACATGTCAAGGTTTCCAAAATTCATACCGTGAAGAATCTGACTCACTTTTAAATTTGGATCAACGTCATAGACATTGTTTAGCACAATATGCTGTATTTCTAATGGCTTGGCAGACGTAAGCATTCCGATTCTACCATTTGCTATGGCAATTCCTGTATAGTCAGTATTGTTAGTAGTACTTATATTCCAGCCATCATTTTGAGCTGTTAGAAATGTACTTGAAATTAGGAATAATATAAAAAGTGTCTTTTTCATAGTGTAAATAATTGTCTAAATTAAAGCTATAATATATTAAAAGCATCAAACTTTTCGTGCAATTGCTGCGGGTAGTTTTATGTTATAATTCCCGAATTACTTTACAAGGATTTCCAGCGGCAAATACGTCTGCTGGTAAATCCTTTGTAACAACACTTCCAGCACCTATTACTGTTCTATCTCCTATAGTAACTCCTGGACAGACAACTGTGCTTCCACCAATCCAAACATCTTCTCCGATGATAATAGGTTTTGCACATTCTAGCAATGAAGCTCTCTCTTTAGCATTCATAGGATGAGTCGCAGTATATAATTGTACGTTCGGTCCAATTAGTGTTCTAGCTCCTATTTTTACGAGCATTACATCTAATACAACACAATTGAAGTTAAAATAAACATTTTTGCCTACGACCATATTGTACCCATAATCACAGTAAAAGGGAGGTTGTATATATAAGTTCTTGCCTTTATTTGGAATTAGTTTCTTAAGGACATCACGGCGCTTAGGACCTTCATCTTCTCTAGAGTCATTTAACTCTTTTAGAAGTAGTCTTGCTTGTAATCGATCTTGGCATAGTTCCTTATCAAGAGCATTATAAAGCTCGCCAGCAATCATTTTTTGCTTTTCAGATTTCATATTATACTTCTGATATTTCTATTAATAGGGTGGTTAAATATGGTTTCATACAGGTGCCATTTTTGAATACTATAATTATCGATGCTGATCAATTAAAATCACATTGCCATCAGGATCGGATATCATTGTATTCGCTGGACCAGATGTCTTTGGGTCAATTTCAGTTCCCATATTAATTCCTTCACTTTTCAGATGACTTTGTATTTCTCTAATGTCGTCGTAGTTTTCTAAGTTCTTACCATTTGTGTCCCAACCTGGATTAAAAGTTAAAATATTACCTTCAAACATTCCTTGAAACAACCCAATGAGGGAATCTTCATTCTTCATTATTAGATAATTTTTATCCCTTTCTCCTGCTAAGGTTGTAAACCCTAATTTTTCGTAAAATTGTCTTGAAGTATCGAGGTCTTTGACAGCTAAACTAATAGAAAATGCACCTAATTTCATATTCTTCTTCTTATTGGTTACTAAATTATTTTTGGGTCTTTGAATAGCATAAATATATTAAAAAGGTGCGAGCTTTGCCGACTTGTGGTTATACCAATTCTATAAACGTTCCGTGTTTGATTTTTGATAATTTATTTCTTGGTTTTAAAATACCATAAGTAATTCAAATCATCTTTTTTCAAAATAATATATATGGATAAAGCCGTTATTAGAGTAGAGGGAAAACCTGAACCAATACCGAGTGGCGTAATTGCTAAGAAAAAAATAATAGCTCCAATACCTGCTAAACGAACTATCCAACCTTTAAGTAACATCCCTATAGCAATTAATCCCTGTCCGAATGAGATTAACGTAACCATAGAAATAATATTCGATTTAAACCACCCATTGATAAAATCAAGATATACGTTAAAAGGAGTCAGTGCCGCATAATTCAAATAATCATTTGGGTTGTTGTGGGCTGTGGAATAGTTTATCAAACAAGCCCAAATAAATAGTAACACAAAAAGTAGTCGTGCCAGTTTTGGTTTATGAATGGCGCTTATCAATAATAGAATAGCGATGCTATTCGTTATAATCCAAGGGATAAAATATTCTCTCCAGAGTTCCATCCATTTATTTTATTTTGAAAATTATTAATTAGGCTTCAGCAAGTATTTCTATAAGTTTTTCACAGCCTCCACCTTTAATAAATTCTGTATGATCTTTCAAGCTCTGAAAACGCTTTCCAGTGATTTCAGAACATAATATTTTTGAATTTGTTGTTTGATAAAATGTGTCAAGGGTCTTTTTTGCATAAGGATTGTTCAGCGCAGAATTTTTGATTTCTTCTCGACAAAACTCTAGTGATTTCATCCAAACAGAAGCGCTTAGTGCACCGCAGGCTGCACCACTTAAACCAAGTCCACCAGCAAAACCAGCAACCATAATCATTTCTTCTGCACTGCCTCCCATTTTCTTTACAACTTCTGTGGCACAACTTAGACATTGCTTGGTTGATACATTTTCTTTATTTGTTAAACCCTCAATAGCCGCTTGTACGGCCTCTGGCGCCCATTGATCAGCAAGTTTAAAACAGTGCAAGAACCTACCCGAGAAAAAGTACTTTACCATACTCCATTTACTAGAAAAGTCACAATGCGTAATATCTCTACAGTTTATAGTATACTCTCTTGCTGAAAATGATTCCATTATTTTTTGTGTGGCGTCAACTGTCACAGCAATAGCTTGATTCTGATTTTCACATTTTCTATAGGCTTCGGCACCAGCGGCCAGAGATGCTCCCCATAACATTCCGCATTGATGGCCTTGTTGTAAAACTCCTCCGGCCAAAGAATCGGAGGCACGCTCTTCTAGTTCTTTTAGGTGACCGAATTCTCTGTTTAAAATATAGAAGAATGTACGGGAGCAGGTTCCCATTTTCCTAAAAACTTTTCTTCCGTCCTTAGGTCCATCTTTGATGTCATATACATCTGATGTCATCTTGAAGGTACTTTAAAATGTAACGATTAAGGTAAAAAGGTCTAAGGTGTATTCCTATGACATTCATCATTTTATCATCTAACTTCCGCTAAATGGTGTCCCGAAGATACCTACTGCTAATTCGGCCCAAATAAGTAGAAATACTAAGAGAAGAGCACTCGAGATAACAACTCGGTACTTGATACTTGTTATTTTCCTTAGTATAAGATCTAAAATTAGACCGGTGCCGAGTAGAAGCGTCCCTGCGACCATAAAATCGGACAAGGTCCAATTTACCTCATTTGTGAATCGCATCGCTATCAATGGTATAAGCAGGAGAACAGCTGTAGTGAATATGATGGTAAGAAGTCTTTTACTATTCATAATTAGTAAGATACATATATCATTAACAACTTCATGTATGTGATCGGACAGTTGTTTGAGAGAGATAATTAAAATGGCATACATTTCACCTCGATATTCCTAGCTGAGATCATAGTAGAGAATTAGAAAGGTAACCACTTGTCTCACAAATGATTGTTTTACATTACATTATAAATCTCTATCTTGTATAGATAATAAATCTTCTCAAAAATGTACACACGAATTTTATCAACCTTTTTTTTCTTTTTTCTATATATCGGCGTTACTGCACAGGAACAGGTCTATGAGTTAAGGACCTACGAATTTGAAGGCTTTGCGCCTGCAGATGTTTTACATAACTATTTTAAAGACGCACTTCTACCGGCGCTAAATCGGCAGGGTATAACCAATGTAGGTGCCTTTGAGGAGTCTGGTGAGCGTATGCCTAAGAAAGTTTATTTGCTGATCCCCTATGACAACATACAAGAGTTTCAAGTGAGTAAAGATTTACTAGCAAAAGACACGAAATACTTGAAGGATGGTAGTACTTATCTCAAAGCTACTGAAGAATCAATTCCATACAAGAGAATATCTACGAATCTTATTAGGTCGGCCACAGGTTTCCCCAAACTCGTTAAACCAACTAATGAGTCGAACCTTTTTGAGCTGAGAATATATGAGAGTTACAATGAAGATGCACTCCATAGAAAAGTTAAAATGTTTAATGATAGTGAGTTTGTAATCTTTGAAGACGTCGGACTCCCAATGGTGTTTTTTGGTACCAATATTGCCGGGGATCAAATGCCTTGTCTAACTTATTTATTGGCGTTTAAGGATAATACCACTCGCTCTGAGGCTTGGTCTCAGTTTGGTCCTCACCCAGAATGGCAACGAATCATAAAATTGGAGGAGTACGCAAACACGGTGAATGATATTACACGTGTATTCTTAAAACCATTGCCTTATTCACAACTTTAAATGGCTCTTCTCTAAAAGATAATTCTGTTTATTTAATTGGTATTATTTCATATCAAGTTCGATGCCTTGAAGTAGAAAATCAAACGCGCCTTCGAAATCTAAAATCATAAATATAATAGGAATTATAAAAAATATAAAAACTACATAAAAACACCTTGTCTTTTTTCGTTTGTAAAGAATTTTAAAAAGTATGTGGATAAGCAAGTAATACAGAAACAAAATCCCAAAGGCAATTGCAAACAATGGCATAAATCCACCCAATAAAAGAGCAGCTATACTTAAAACGCCTAGTAGTATTAAAAAAATTAATGATATATTTTTTATCGTTTTCATCAGATTGGATTCAATGAATATTTTTCAAGTTTCAGATCATTTCCTCTATAAGTGATTTATTCTAGTTCATACAATTTCAAAACCTTTGTCAAGGCAGTAGATTTACTGATTTCATAAAAATAATCCAGCTGCCACTTTTGAGTTCTTTCCGCTTGATTATTATTTACCATGTCCCAATTTGGATAAACTCGGAATCCTCTTTTCCCTTCTTTTTTAACTGTTGAGATTATTCCTTTTTGAATCAGTACCGACTTTGGAAAAACAAACTGCCCGAACTTGTCTTCAGTTCGAGTATTTACAACATAGAAATCAATAAGGTCATTTTCGTAAAAAGGTTCAATTATTCCATTTTCGTTTCGTTTCCAGAAGGTGACGAACTGCCCAACTCTTTTAGGTGTTATTTTGGAGTTTCTGCTAATAATATGCAGTCCGTTTAGTTTAAATCGGCAGGCAGCGTATTCTTTACTTTCAGTTCCTGTTCTTAAGTCAGAAACTTCAAGTGCACATTTGTCATAGACTTCTGTTCTGATTTGGATTAGATTGCTATCCATTTTATTCCAATCTCTTTATTCTCGACCCCTTAATTAAAAGCCAAAGCATAAAGATCAATTCTCCCATTGTGAAAATAAATAAGTATTCTGTATTTATCTCAGGAAAAAGAAACGTACTCAGATTGTCAACCACCCAACTTAATCCAGCCAGTATTAAAATTAAGCCAAATATTTTCGGGACATAAGAAGCCTTATATACCAGGTAACCCAGTAAAAGAAGATAAATACCAAAAATTATTAATCCAAAACTACCTTCAACTCTAAATGCCTTAAAATGTAGAAAAATAGCATCATTTAATTGGTCAGTCCCTGTACCCTTCAAATGTTCAATAGAGTTAACAATACTTAAGATTTTTAGAAGGTTGTATAGGGCTATAAAATACATTGAAGTATATATTAGCCTAAACCAAGCTGTTAATAAGGATAAACTTTTATTTACAGGTTTAAGAAAGATATATAATGCCCAAGCAGCTACCACATCGGCGATAAGTGTTAATAGAATTAAAAAAATAGCAACAGTGAATAAGTGCTTATTATTAATAATATTTTCAGCTGTTTTTGTGGCATCTCCATAATCAATAAGTTTCGGGAATATGGAGAATTCTGCAAAGGGGGTTGTCAATATCATAACAAACAAGCTTATTCCTGCAATTAATGCAGCCTTTGAGAGCGATAATTCCTTTCCTTTATGATTAGAAGATGTGCTTATTGGTTCCATGATTAATTATATTTTTTAAGTAAGACTACTATAACTATTACTTGTTACAAATGATTAAAATTACACCAATTCTAATTGAAGCATAGCGATATTCCAAAATCTAAATCATGACTGATGGACTGATTGAGCACAACATCAAATAGTAGGCTAGGGTGGAAGCAGAGTTTGCTCTATTTATAATTCAGCAAGCTGTTCACCCCAAGTTTCGTTTTTTCAGAATTAAAGGTAGCTAATTACTTTCAGAGACATTTTTTTATGGACTATTTGCAATAGTTCTTATCTCTCATGGAATTTGGGATCCACGGGCTTTACCATCAAATTACAGATAAGTCCAATGAAAAGTAAACCAGCCATGATATACATGGTAAGACTATATACGTCGGCCGGGGGTTTTTGTAATACTTCCAATTGATATTCTCGCATATAGTTGATCGTCACTGGACCAATAATAGCGGCCATACTCCAAGCGAGTAATAATCTACCGTGAATAGCACCAACTTGTCCGTTTCCAAACATATCCTTCAAGTAGGCTGGAATCGTGGCAAAACCACCACCATACATAGAAATAATCAAAGAAAAAGCTATTACAAATAACATAACGCTTCCTATACCGCCTGCATAGGGAACGAATATATACAGTAGAATACCTAAAGTAAAGAAGATAGAATAGGTGTTCTTTCTACCAATATAATCACTCAATGATGACCATACAAAACGGCCAATCATATTGAATAGACTCAACACTCCTACAAACATTGCAGCCGTTGTTGCATCAATTGCGGCTTCCCCTCCTACACTACTTGCGCTAAACATCTCTTGTATCATAACGCTGGCCTGCCCTAATACGCCAATACCTGCACTAACATTTAGTAACAGGACCATAAATAATAACCAAAACTGAGGGGTTTTCACTGCGTTATCGACCAATACTTGGGCGGATGTTATCATTCTTTTTTGAGTTTTGACTACAGGATCGAAACCTTTTGGAAGCCAGTTTTCTTGTGGTACACGAACGATCATCGAGCCAAAAAGCATTACGACAAGGTAGATAATTCCCATGGTGATAAAAGTCTCCATAACACCGGCTGAACTAGGGGAGGCGTAATGTTCCATTAATTTCACGCTAAGTGGTGACGCGATCATAGCTCCCCCACCAAAACCCATGATTGCCATTCCTGTGGCCATACCAGGTCTGTCGGGGAACCATTTTATCAAGGTGCTAACGGGTGATATATATCCCAATCCAAGACCAATTCCACCTAGCAGTCCGGAGCCTAAAAACAAGAGCCAAAGTTGGTGTAAATGAATTCCAACAGCGGAAATTAAAAAACCACTACTAAAGCACAAAGCCGCTACGAACATTGTTTTCCTCGGACCAACGCGTTCTACCCATTTCCCAAATACTGCTGCTGAAGCACCTAAGAAGAAGATGGCGATGGTAAATGTCCACCCCAGTTCAGTGAGCTTCCAATCTTCGGGTAATTGTTCCGAAATCCCTATTATCTTTGTGAGAGGCTTGTTAAAAACGCTGAAGGCATAAATTTGTCCAATGCATAAGTGAATACTGAGCGCTGCGATGGGCACGAACCATCGATTGTAATTGCTTTTGGCTATGCTTCTGTTTCGGTTGAGATATGATATCATAATTTTCTATTGAAATGATACTTTCAGATAAGAATAGTTCTGGTTATTAGCTCGTGTGAAACTAAAAAGAAGTGGCTTTGATAACTATGACAAACATCATATGTTCGGAAGATAAAGACTAAGTAGAAAATTGGAGAACATTGCTTTTGGCCTTCGCCGAAACCCCTTAATATACTCGCTTTTTAAATTTGGACTACGACATTAAATAATCAAATTGGTATTATTCAATTATTACTGGTATCGCTTTTTTCTATATCCTTGGGAGGGAACATTTTTGAAACGATATACCCAACAATCATTGCCAAGGCGAAAGAAGGCGCTAGAACATCTAATTCTACAAAATAGGCACCTATTCCTTCAAGATTTGCAAACACAAACTTGAATAATATCACTGATATAAACCCAGTAATCATAGAAGCAATAGCACCTTTTTCAGAATAGCCTTTCCAGAAAAGAGACAGAATAATTACCGGACAAAAAGTAGCTGCAATTCCAGACCATCCAAAAATCATAATCCAGAAGATTTTTCTATCAGGATACAGATTATATAATAGGACAGCAATCCCAAGCGCAACTAGTGCCATCACAACAGTAACTACGCGTGAAAAATTGGCTAAGTCTTCATCTTTTAAATCGGGTCTAAATATTTTCTGATAGAAATCGCGTGTAATTGCACTTGAAGCCAGAATAAGCAGCGAATCAATTGTTGACATAATCGCAGAAAGTACAATAGCAATAAAAATAGCCACCAGAATTGTTGGTAAGAATTCATTGGTTATCATACTTAATACATCTTCTCCGCCAGTTCCTAATACTGCTTCTGGATCTTGTCCCTCACTAGTAAAATAGATTCGAGCGAGAATACCAATCGTTACTGCTGCAGCATCTGTTAAGAGAGTGAATAGTAATGCAACCCATTTCCCTTTATCAATCTCATTTGGGCTTTTAATTGACATAAAACGCACATACACTTGTGGTGATCCTAAGAAACCCAATCCAATCATTGAGAATCCGAGGATAGTAAATAAGTTCATCCATCCGTCATCGCTTCTCCCCATTATTTGTGTTAGGGTAGGGTCAATGGCGTTCAATCCTTCGGTAATTCCAGCGCCGTGGTCCATTGAGAACCAAACAACAATAGGTAGTAATACCAATCCGAAAAACATTAAGATTCCTTGAAACATATCCGACCAAACCGCAGCTACGAATCCTCCAATGAAAATATAGATTAGAACAATACTGAATCCAATTAGAACACCAATTCGATAGTCAATATTAAGCATTGATTCGAAGGCAATTCCTGTTACATCCATTTGGGAGGCGACATAAATAACTACGAAAACAACTAATACAGAGGCAGATATGATTCTAAGGGTGTTTGAAGAAGATTTAAAATGACTTTGAAGGTAGTCGGGTATTGTAATTGATTTATAGTCGTCGGACCTTTGTTTAAATTTTTTCGCCATGAATTGCCATGAAAGGAAAACCCCCAGTAATTCACCAGCTACGACCCAATATCCAGAGTATCCTGCCATTGCGCCCATTCCTGTGAGACCTATTAAAAGCCAGCCAGACTCACCAGTTGCTCTAGCAGAAAAAGCAACGGCCCAAAAGCCCATTTTTTTCCCTCCTAAATAATAATCACTCATACTTTTGACTCTCCTCGAGGCCAATATTCCGATTAGAAATAGAATAGCGACATAAATTCCTAGGACGATAAGTTTTGTAATCATTGTTTTTAGTTCTATTAATTTATAATTCCTCTAATGGCAGGCGAGGTATGGTTTCATGCTCTATAACTGTCATGGAATGTTGAACTCTCGGTATGATTCAGACAGACCAAAGCGCATAACGCTTACGGGCATCAATTAAGCTACGTTCGAATCAGAAGCCATGGCAATACCACTTTTCGTTTTAGATAATTAGCAATTTACATAAAATGCTAGATAAAACATTTTATATCTATCGGCTTAAGCAAATTTTGATAAAAACAATTTATTTATTCGGCTTGAATTAAATTGAGCGCTGTTAATTTAATCAAATCTCGATTCAAAATAATATTATGAACCTTCTCAGTTACAAGTATGTCTGGAATCACTCCTCTTGAATAATTACCTACATCTTTTACTGCCAGAATATAATGGATAGGAGGGATATAAACTATAATTTTTGAGTTTGGAAGAACTTTCCTCAACATACCGCCACTATTGTTTCCATAATAGCTTCCTCCAGTTTCACGTCCTATTATCAGGCCTCTTTTGGTGCTTTTAACTTTTGAAGAAAATTCACTTGTTGCTGAAAAAGTAAATCCGTCGGTCAATATAAATACCTTTCCTTTGAAAATCTGTGGCTTTGGATTTTGCATTTCTAACTGTGGGTGGATTGTCCAGTAATACTTCCCTGTACTATCCTGTTCTATGGGATAACTAGCCATCCATCGCATAGCTTTAGGAACATCATAATCTTTTGTCACTTCCAGTTTATCATAATATTTGAAAGGTTCAAGAGTCAAATAAGAATATAATTCCGCGCCGTCACTATCTCTATTAAATGAGTCGTACCTAACATCTACTATTAGATTATCAATTTTATTATTTTGGATTTTAGAAAATGAATTTTCAAGGAAACCTTCAAAAACCTTCTTAGATTTTGAACTTCGAATGGTCATGATTGCTGTCGAAATAGAGTCAATTAACGTAAATTCCATCTCCTCTAATTTGGGCTGATTTGTTTTCGAAATGAAATCCTCATAGTCTATCCCATCTATAATTACAGTTTTGCTCCCCTCTATATTACCAACTTCAATATTAAAAGACTCGGAAGTATAATGAAACCCGGTATAATCAATTGAAAAGTATTTTTCCATCATTTGATACTTACGCGACAATATTCTGCCATCGGACGGATATCGGTTCAAATTTGCCTTTATATATTCAGATGTGACAATGCCATCAATTGATAAAATTTCTAAGCCTGGAAACAAATCCTCACTTTGAACTAATACTTCTGATATATAGATTTTGTTTTCAATTATCTTGATTTTTAGAGGTAAATATTTTCTGGACTTCTGAATTCGTTTTAATTCTTTAGGGGGAATTTTAGATGTGGTATGACCACAACCAACTTGATTAATAACAGGAGCTAGACTATTGTAGAAATCAAAAACAGTTTGATTTTCTTGAAGACTCGCTTTCAATATTCTAAATCCATCTTCAAATTCCCCTTCCGATTGATAGGTATAAACTCCCGGATGTAATTTCTGTAATTCTGCTTTTATGAATTCAATATCTTCTAGTTGCTCCTCTATGGATAATGTTTTAAGAGACTGACTATTCGCGGAGAACGCTAAGATGAAGCAGAGTATGCTATAAAGTTTTTTCATATCTGAATTGTGTGCAATGTAATTGGCGATTACGGTCTAAAAGGGCAGCTGTGTGCGATTCAGAAGCGATGGAAAAGCCGTTTTTTCTTGTTTTATTCAGAATTAAAGATAGCTATTTATTTGAATTTCATTGTTTGATCCAGACATAGCCGTTTTTGTTATATGTTGTTTTGCAGCGTTTTTTCTTTTTCCCATTTTTTGATAATCACAAACCATAGTGCGACTGATACACCTAAAATGATTAATTTTTCATTTCCATCAATTCCGTTTTTGATTAACGCATTGAACATCATAATTTGAATAATAAGATGAAAACAGGCACTAGCTAATATTGATTTTGTCGATTCCGCTACTTGCCCAATTCCCCAGCTACCAAAAATCATCATTGCCAAAAAGAAAAGATTATCTCCAAAAGTGGCTTTCGTTAAAAATGTCAAATGCCATAAGTACCATATAAACCCGATTATCAAATACTTTAGCCAAGGCTTTAATATTTTCAATTCCTCTTGTAAATACCCTCTCCAACCATATTCTTCCATTATGCAATAGATTAGAGTTGTCGTTATAGCTATAAATCCATAAAGGTGAGAATCCAGTTCAAATTCATTTTCCACTCCAATTATTACTAATATTACTATAGGTATGATTGCCATTAGAAGGCTTTTTGATTTTGATGTACCGAAAAGTGATATCTCTGTTTTCCTGTGCTTTTTCAAATGCGGGATAACTATTAATGCACCTATAATTACGCCACTTCCCTCGAGTAAAACAGTAGTTAATATAAAAATCAATGTTGGTAATTGTTCTAATTCCGGTTTCAGTTCAAAAATATCAAACCTAAAAATATTGGATATTGTTATAGCTATTACGAGAAATAGCCCGATTCTTTTCCAATTGATATGTTCATTCATTTTGTTGATTATTATTTAATGAGGATATAAAAATCCAAGAATTATTAGATTTTTGGAATTTTTATTTACCGAATTGTAGTTTATGAGTAATGAGTTGTATTTTTAACTAGAGGCTATTCAAGTAAGTGTTGAGGTCTTCTTCTTTTTCTAATCTCAGTTTTTTCTTCAATCTGTATTTAGATTTAAGGACGCTGTCTGGCAGCACATTTAGCATGGATGCAATCTCTTTGGTCGTTAAATTCATTCTTAAGAAAGAAGCTAATCGGATTTCTTTTTCAGAAATATCTTGTGCAATCGCTTTAATTTTCTGATCAAAATTATTATGCACTTCAGAGAAATATGATTTAAATACTTCCCAATCTTTATCTTCTGCGTTTTCCTTTTTAAGGAGCATTACTAAACGTCTAAACTCTACTTTAAATAATTCTGGTGACTCCTTAATTTTCTCCAGGTTTTCTTTGAGTTCTTGTATAAAGGTGTTTTTCTGAACTAAATGCAATGTTTGAGAGGTTAGTTCCTTCTTTTTAAAAGCAATCTCTTGTTTGTAGATGGCTTCTTGTTTTTCGCGTTCTATTTTATTTTTCTTTATGTGTTGTTTAAATCCAAAAAAGAGAAGACTTGCAATGGCTATAAAAGAAACCATTCCAATACCATAAAGAGTTTTAGTAAGATTGTCGATTTTTGATTGAGCGTTCAGTGTTTTAATTTCTTCTTTTTGTAAAATAATTGCAGCTTCTTTTTTTTCAGTTTGATATTGGATCTCTAGCTCATTTAACTTCTCAATATTGTCTTTTTTGTATATCGAATCTTGTAATTGATGATGTATTACATTATAGCTGTAAGCATTTCTATAATCACCTAGTGCTAGATAAGCACTAGAAACATTGTTATAGTCGGCAACCATAATTGATTTAGAATTAGATGACTTTGAGCTATTTAGGCCAAGTAAATAATACTCTAAAGCTTTTTTAGGATTTGCTTCACTCATGCTTATTCTGCCAAGGTTTCGAGCGTTATAAGCCATTCCTTCTTTACTTCCTAATCTTTTAGAAATAGCATAAGATTTTTCAAAATATGGCTTCGATTTACTGATGCTATCCATTTCAAAATAAACAGTACCTAAACTATTGTATGTATTTGCGAGCTTAAATTCATTTTTACTAGTCTTATAAAAATCTATATTTTGAAAAAAATATGGTAATGCTTCATCATATCTTTCTAACCATTTCATGTTTTCGCCAAGATTATGTCTCACTTGAGCCAAACGCAAGAGATTATCTCCTTCTAAAGCAATAGCCTCAGCTTTTTTATAATACTCTAAAGAAAGCTCATATTTCTCTATAGTGGACTGAATGTTACCAACTGCCAAATAATTACCAATTAGTAACGACTTTGGGGCATTTAGCTTTTCGTTTATTCTTAATGCTTCTAATGCAGCTTTTAATCCTGCTTCATACTTCCCTTGATACATTAATGGTCTTACCATATTATTAGAAGCTTTTGCAGCACTCAATGTGTCCAGAGATTCTAAAAACAGATTTTTCGCTTCTAAATAGGCTAACTCTGCTTTTTTGTATTCTGCTTTTATAGTATAATAACTTCCTTCATCCATCTTAGTTTTTGCAATCAAAGACATTGAACCCAAACTTTTGGCCAATGTTAACTCTGTTTCTAAAATGGTTTTTGCTTTATCAATATCCGAATACACTAAAATCTTTAATAGTTCTCCATAAGTGTGAATCTTAAGTGAATCTGTCTGTTTATTTAAAACAGATTCTAAACTATCAATTTTTTGTTGTCGTTGTGCAAATAGGTTTGAAGAGAATAAGCAAAGGACTATTAAGAATACGCGAGAATTCATACTGTAAATTGTTGTTTGTTATTTAAATCGAAATTACTGAAATTTAATGGTCTCTCAATATTCTAATATCTTCTCAAAAGCTCTGTGTCAATAATTTGTCCATATAAAAAATAAGTAGTTTATTTTTTAATGTACTTTAAATCAAATAATTAAGCTTACGGTTAGACTGACCTGTCTTGCTTGAATATATATATAAATTTAAGTCTTGTCCATACTTTGTCTATACCGAAAAATAGATTTGAGAAGCTTTCATCTCTAGTTTTGACCTATAAACAATTCGCAAAAACTATAATTATGAAAACAACAATGAAGTATTTTAGATTTATTACCGTGTGTATTTTACTAATATCTTTTACAAGATGTAGCACAAGTAATGACGATGATCTGAATCCAGGTGATGGAGATATTGAACAAACTAATGGTATCTCTGCTGATGATTTGGAAAGCTATAAAGGAGATTTGGGTATATTAATTAATACCAGAGATTTAGAGAAGAAAGGATACAAACCAGCTAAAGTGAACATTACCACCTCTGCATCTGAAGGTAATTACGATCAGCAAATCGATGTCGACCTCTTTACTAATATGGGGCAGCTATCAATTTCTGTTGAAGATTTATCAGAAACAGCAGAAGACGAGTTAAGAAATGGTATTGGAATAAATATCGTAGTTTTAAATAATAGTAATGCTGTAATTATCTCTGAATCCTTTAGTGCCGTTACATTTAAAGAAAATGGAAACCAACTAGATATAGATGCTAACCCTTTAAACTATCTTACTGAAAGCTTACAATTTAAAGAGGGTATGCAACACTATTTGCAGATTGTGGATGCAGATGGAAATTTCAGTAATGCTATAGTATGGAAGCCTTCTAGTGCTTTGAATAATAACGTAATTTTAGAATCAAGAGCATCATCATTTAATAGAGGTACTAATAGTGAGCAATACTTAATTTATAAGTTTCCTAACGAAGAGAATACTTTTGCTATTTGGTCTGCAAATTCAGGACGTTATTTATTAACAGATTCTAATGACAAAACATTCAGGCAATCTGGCGCATTTTCTTACCCTACTGGTATAGCTAACAATACTTTACATGCGAGATATAGATTCATAATTAAAAAAGAGTCTAATGGATTATATACTATAAACGATATGAGCGGTAATCCAATGCGAAACTATTATAATAATGGTAAAAGGAGTTGGAGAACTAATATTTCATCTAGCATTCAATATTTCAGAATTATTGCTTTGGATATACAATGGGAAACAGAGGTCTTAGACACCAAACATTTGAAGCCAATTTTCCCTTCAGTTGATACCTCTTTTGGTTTCAATAGTACTTTGAGAAATTGTGGTTCTGGTACTTTAGAACAGCAGGTAGGGATAGAACGAGTGGTTGAAACGACATACACATCATCAATTTCCGAGAGTATCGGATTGAGCGCTAGGGTTACAACAAGCGTTGAAGCTTCTGTGAGTGCTACCGCAGAGGCTAGCTTTTTTGGAAATGGAGGATCAGTTACAGGAGAGGTCACTGCAGGATTAGAGGTGTCTGTTGAGGCTAGCTCTACAACCACTCTAGCAAGTGAACAATCGGTGACTGATACTCAAACATTCTTTTCAAACAGAACAGTTACAGTACCCTCTGGGAGTGCATCGCTAGTCTATGATGCCTATCAAACCTATTCTAATGTACGAGTGCCCTATGTGAAAAGGTTTAGATTAAAAGGAAGTCACACAGATAATTCAGCTGCGTTATCGGGACTTGAGATAGCAACTCAATTAAACATAACGAGTTTTACTGGAACAACAACGAATATTGGCTCAGATTTTGTCGAAATCACGATACGAGGTGATATGTATTTGGATAATATTGTAGATACTCAAACGGAAGTTAGAGATGTTGCAGCGAATTGTGACTAATTATTGCTAGCAATGAAAGAGCGATAGTCGTAGTTTAGACTATCGCTTTTTATTGAAAAAAAAGATGGCTAATTAATTGTTTGAAAATTGCTAGAAGTAATTAACTAAGTCATTATTGTTAAGATGTAAGCTTCCCCAAATTATAACTGTTTAAGTTTATAATTAGGGGAAGCTTACAATTTTACTTTCTTATTTTATACTTGTGTTCATAATTTTAAGGTTTTATAAGTTTTTCTATGTGCAGCTTTTTAAGGGCTTCCAATAACACTTCTGGTTTTATATTGATTGCCTCTGCTTTAACTAAAAACCGCCCGTTAGCATTATAGCTTACTAGTGTTTTTACTTCTTTTTCATTATAATCTATCATCACACGTTTATCATCCATTTTTGAAGCACTACGATAGCCTGTATCGGTTTTGTCTTTCCAATCTCTACTTGCCATTTCTTTCATTAGCATATACATACTGGCAGCTTCTTTATTATCTGCACAATCTACAATGGTTAGATCTACTTTTTTTGTTCCTTTTTCAAAAAGAAGATTTACATTATTAAGGGTTGGCATACGCTCTAGTGTTTTGCCAACGTCATAGCCAGTTCTTTTTAAGTTTCCTAACTTTTTTGGCACCCAATTTTCGTAGTCTTGTTTTGTAATTGGTTTAAGCATGACAAGCTGATGCTCAATTTCTAATGATTCATCATTTGCCGTATAATTCATGTGCCAATTAATATTGGAAGGTATTGTGGCAACTGATGTTTTTTCTTCTTTTAAACGCCTACTAAACTTATAGGTGCCTTTTGTCATATCTTTTTTTTCGAGCAATTTATGAGTGACTATATTCCACCCTTTTTTAAAGCTTATATCATAGCTTGTTTTATTACGAAGCGTATTTCTATCCAATCCATCTTGTGCGGTTTCATCATCTTCATAAGTAATACAAGTAGCTTTAAGTTTACCATCTCCATCACTATAAAACCATGAAATGCTGCTACCAATAGCAAACTCATCTGTTAATATTTCTTTTTGAGTTGCCGGATGTATTTCGCCTACAATACGTCCATATTTATATAAGAAAAAATGTCTGACTTCAATTGCATTAACGGTTTCTGCGTTTTCGACTACTTCTTTATCATGGCAAACAAACATCCCTACTACTCTATCCATTTGTCGCATTGAGAAAAAATACCCTTCTTCATTAGCATACATGGCATTCAAGTCTAATTTTGGAAATTTAAAATGTATGGTGCCATCTGCTGTAATTTCACCAACAGATATTGGGGTTTTTGAACCAAAAGTTTCCACCATGATTTCAAGTTCGCCTTTGGTGTAGTTTTCAATTGTTGGTAAAGCAGTTTGCGATTGCTGAGCTTTACAAAATTGAAATAGAATAATTGCGAGTACTACTATTAGTTTTGTGTTCATTTTTTTTAATTTTTATACGTCTAATATTTTAATGGCCTCCCCAACTGTGGCTCGGTAATATTATATTCTATTGCATCAAGAAGTGCTACTTTTTCACCAATGTTATTACTAGTTTTTGTAAATTCACTTGCTTTTTTTGTGAGCCATTTTCAAACTACTCTTTTGTTTTGGGAGTTGCTGAATTGTATGTTTTTTTCGCAGCTAGAATCTTTTCTTCGTCCATTTTTCGTTTTAAATACCATTTTACATCTTTAGATTTTGGAGAACTTAAAGTGAATAGTATTTCTTTTGGCATGGTTTGGTCATTATTTTCACCATACTTTTGAACGGAAACAAGGTTCCTTTTTATAAAATTCCACCCTTTTTTAAATTGAATATCCGCACTAACGTTAATTTCTAGGTCAGCACCATTAGAGGAAGTTTGAATACATTCATCTTTATAATCAAGGTCTCTGTCTATATAAAACCAATAGTACTTATTACCTATAATTTTGTCAAAGTTTTCTTTGAGTAACATTTTTTCGTCGGAAACGAGAGATACATACCCTACGTAAACACCATATTTTTTTAGGTACATAGGCGGGTATAACTGTGAGTAAACATCATCGTAAGGCGTTTTGAAAAGGGGCTGCCCCATAATGTCAAAATCACCTTTATCTTTACATTTTAGCATATTAAATTGACTTTCAAGAGTAGAGTTCATGTGACTTTTACCAAGCGCTTTAATATCGTATTCTGGCAAACTGAAATGAATCGCACCCTCTTTATCAATTATACCTAGTGTCATTTCATCTCCATTTTTTTGCCATTGAACAAGTTCAAACCCTCCTTTGGTATAATCTAACTCCCCTTTAAGATGGTTTTCAATTGTTGGTAAAGCCGTTTGCGATTGTTGCGCTATACAAGATTGAAAATTTATTAAAAGTAACAGAAATAGTAAATTAGTTTTCATTTTTATAGTTTTTTAGCTTTAAATTTTACTTCTGGAATCTCTTCAGTGAAATTATCCATTGGATTTACTCCTATAAACAAAAAACAACCTTACATATAAGTAACATTGTTTTCTGCTTTTTTTAGATGCGTTTGGCCTGTTATTCCCAGGTAAACCTCATAATTATTTTAAGTCGTGCTATGTAATAAAAATCCTATTATAACACGACTTAAATAAATGGCTAAAATTGATGACAGACTAAAGTCTATTATCAATTTTGACAAATCGCACTAGTACCAACATTATCATAACTTAGATTGTTCGTTGTTAAGGTGTCTGGATCTCCAGTAAAAATATATTGGTGTATTGCGCAATTTGTAATATTTTTAAATAGAACATCATGAACATTTAAAACAGTACCGTACCAAGTTTCAATAGCTCCCGTTTGATCAGAATTGCTTGCATTTTCAATTGTTGCAAATCCAATTTCATTTAATGTTGAAGGTGTATCAAAATAAATGCCTCTCCATCCACTTAATGTATTGTCTATAGAAGTAAAAATAATAGGTTCTCCCACTGTTCCAACAGCTATTAAACTAGGTTTAGGTCCAGAGGCTCCTTCATTAATATACATCCTTGTATCTTGACCAAATTTCATAACAACTCCTGGCATAATTGTTAATATTCCTCCAGGAGTTACATCTACACCGCTTGGAAAATGATAGGGTACATTAAGCTTAGTCCAGGTATGATTTTCTGTTATAAAATCTCTTTCAACAATGATAGCGTCTAGGGTATTACCTATGTAGCTTCCTCCAGAAATTGTTGTGGGATAAACACCTAAAATATACATTGGGGCAGCACAAGAGGTAATTGTATTGTTTTCTAATATTAATTCGTCGCCACCATAACTAGCATTAAACCCATAAGCTTCGCTATTAGTAATTGTTGTGTTGTTCATATTTAAACGACTATCACTATAGACTATTACACCTCCTAGATCTCCGTTACTATTAAAATATCCACCTCCTGCATATTCTATTTTTGCATATTCAATCTTATTTTTAAGATCATTACTATCTATAAAAACGCCTTTCCATGAGCCTGGTATTTGGTCCTCGCCAGTAAAAACAACTTGGTCTACTGCTGTACCTAATACTTCTATAGAACCCGTTTCGCTTACTTTTATACCGGCATCAGTGCCAAATTGAATAGTAACACCTGGCTTTATAATAAAATCACCGTTTACAACATATACGCAATTAATAATATAATCTATTCCAGTATTTCTGTTTTCTAAGGTAAGGGTTTCTCCATCAGCTACCGATGTCGAGCAGTCAATTACTAAGGCTTCAAGTTCTAATATGATTTGCTCTTGCTCGTCATCGCTGGAGCAACTACTTAGTACTGCTATTAATAACAAGATGAGTGCTGTTTTAGGAAATTTGATTTTTAGTGTTTTCATTTTTAATATCTTTTTAAAAAGTTTTAGTTTATTAATATCACCTTTTAGTGTAGGAGTTTTTTAAAAGTAAACATCCATTAATAAAAAAATATTCTTTACTTAGTTGTTTACTTTTAAAAAAGTTAAATACTAAATGATAGAAAGCAAAATATTAGTAGCGCTTAAAAATGATGATAAGACCGTTTTAAAGTGGGTTTATTTGGAATACAAGCCTGCTTTTATAGGTTTTGCAAAAACTTATAAAATAGATAATGAAGATTCTCTAGATATATATCAGGATGCAATTATTGCACTTCGTGAAAATGCATTAAATGGTCATTTGGATAACTTAAAAAGCGGATTAAAAACGTATCTTTTTAGTATTGGAAAGTATATGTTTTATAAACGTTTAAAAGAAAGACAAAAGTTGCATTTAATACATTCTATTGAAGAAACAAGTGATTTCGATGAACTAAAAATAAAGGATATTGATTATAATTTTAACACGAGACAGCGGCAACTGCAAATAGCATTTAAGAGTTTAGGCGCACAATGTAAAACCTTACTAAATCTTTTTTATATGAGAGGTTTTACCTTAGATGAAATTGTAGAGGAATTAAATTACAACTCCAAAGATGTGGCAAAAAGCCAGAAGTCAAGGTGCTTAAAATCTTTAAAGCAAACAGTTAACGGTTAGGAAATGAAAAAATCAGATTATATAATTAAATATTTTGAAGGAACGCTCACTGAGGCGGAGTTGAAAGCGTTTAATACATTATTAATAAATGATAATGACTTTAAAGAAGAGTATGAGTTTCAGAAAGAATTACAAGATACTTTAGTTTTAAATGATCGCGAGCAAATAAAAAAAGAAATTCAAAATTGGGATACAGTCCAGAATATAGGTCGTTTTAAGTCTTGGCAGATTGCTGCCAGCTTAATAATTTTAATTGGAACTTCATTGCTATTCTTTTTTAATTCGCAATCTAGCAGTACAGAAGAACTTTATGCTTCATATTTTGAACCTTACAGGAATATAGTGCAGCCAATAGTAAGAGGCGAACATAAAGATGACATGCAATCTAAAGCTTTTGAGGCATATGAGTCTAAAGATTATGAAAACGCTATTCTACATTTTAATGAAATTTTAAAGGAAAAACCAAATGCGACAATTTCATTTTATAAGGCTAACGCTCTCTTGCAGTTAGATAAGGCAAATCAAGCTATAACAATATTGGAAGCGAATGTTAAAAATCCCGATACGTTACAAGATCGAAATTTATGGTACTTAGCACTAGCTTATTTAAAGGATAACAAAATTGATGCATCTAAAAACACACTAAAGCAATTACTTTCTCAATCTAAATTTAAATCTAAGGAAGCTAATCTTTTAATTGAAAATCTTGACTAACACCAGTTTAACCTCAAAAAATAGCATATAATTATGTTTTACCGAAACAGGTTCGGCACAGGCTTTTTTCGCCCATACCTACCCGTCCGGCAGGCGGGTTTCAATATAAAATACAACCGTAACTAAGGCTACCTGCCTGCCGGTAGGCAGGTGCTTATATTTTCTATTTCATCTGAACAAAAAACAATTCAAATTATTAATTCAACATTTTAAAATTAAATTGGCGTAATGGTTTTCTTAGAATAATGATAAAAAGAGGGATTAAAACAAAAAGTAACCACCAGTAATTAGTTTCTGTTTTAATGGGCGAGATGTCTCCTGAAAGCACAAAACCTGCCCAATAAAAAGGGTGTTTTAAAAAAGAGTCTTCTACAGTATTTAAATAATCTAGTTTTGCGAGTTGTAATGCCTTGTTCTTTGGTACTCCAGATTTTAAATTTTTATAAAAGGACACCATTATTTGTGATGTTTCTTTGTCTGGCACTTTCCACAAACTTGTAACAGTACTTGGTACACCTGCATAAGTAAACGCCTTCGATACATTAATTAACCCTTCTCCTTTTTTTAAATTTCCCACTCCAGTATTACAGGCACTTAAAACAGCAAGGTCAGCGTTTAGTGATATATTGTAGAGTTCTGAAATAAATAGCTTTTCCTCATCTGTAGAACCAAAACTCAAATTAGAAAACTCTGAATTTGTATTGTTAATAGAGGAGTGCATTGCCAAATGAAGAATACTATAATTTTTTGCTGTGGCTAAAAATCTTTCTTTACTGGCATCTTGACCTAGAAAGACATCCGATTTTAATAATTTGCCAATTTGTGATGCTTCAGAGGCAGCACCATTTAATTCACTATTTTCATCTCTTTTATTAATATTTGGGCTACCACTTTTATAGGTTGGTGCAAAAATACCTAGTTTATTGTTTTTTGATTTTTCAACATTAATTTGTTCGTTCCAAAGGAGAAGAGAAGGTGCGTAGCTGATACTATGATTTTCTATGAGATGTTTTCCATTTGCATCCATTAAAATTTCAAATGGCAAATAGTATAACAAATCATCTAAAATAAAAATTAAATCTTGATCATCTTCATTTTTTAAAACTGAGCTTGGTAGCAACAGTTTATATAATTGATGGAGATATTGTTCGTAGTTAACATCGTTGGTGTCTTTAAGTAAAACAATAGATTTTTTAAGTAACTGGCTAAGTTCTGCATTAGTGCTAATTTTAATAAGCTTTGTCGTAGATTTAGATACAATGAAAGCATAAACAGACTTTTGTGTAAAACAATATTTTATAATACGTTGGTTTGGTTCTAGTTTTTCTTTTAGTGTGTTTAGATTGAATTTTTGTCGTGTTTGATTAAAATAAGACGTGTAGTTTTCTTTAAACCAAATATTTAGGCTGTCAATATTCTTTTTTAAATCAAATATTTTCTCTTTAATTAATCTTTGATTTTTATCAGATTCGTTATTTAAGAATAGTTGTTTTTTGTAAAAATGAAGCTCGCTTTTTAAGTTGCTTTCCTTGTTTAAAATAGAGTCGGGAATGTTTATAAACTTTCTTTGAGTGCTATTTAAAAATTTCCGCCAGCTAATTTTCGAGTTAGATTCATCAATTTTTTCTAGAATAGCATTCTGAATGGATTCATTTTCTAACAGTAAAGAAGTGCTTAAAAGCTGCTCATTTATTTGTACCACAATATCGTACATTGTGTCATTAAATTCAGAAAACAAATAATTATCTGAAAAAGCATCTGAAGCTATTTTGCTTAAATTATGAGCTATTTCTAAATATACTTTCTCTTTTGTCGTATTAAAAGCATGACTGTAATCTTTGCTTGCTTTTAGAAGTAAGTTTATAAAATCGCTATTGCTATAAGGTTTACAATCTTTGTAATTTATGTCCTTAATTGAAACCCGTTTTGTACTATCATTATGTAAATCTTTAAACGCCAAATCATAATATTTGTGCATTAAATTAATACTATCCTGCACAAAAGCAATATGTGCTTGTTCGCCTCTTAATTGCATTAAAAGGTAAGTGTCTTTTTTTTCTAATGCTTTATTAATCCAACTATTCACCTTTAATTCAGCAGTTTTGTAGGCTTTATCATTTAGGTACAAATTAATAAGGTTTAGCTTGTCGCTTAAAAAAAATAGAGATACTCCATATTTCTTTTCTGAATTTAAAACTTCCTCATAAATTGTTCTTGCTTCTTTTGGGTTTTTGAGTGTTAAAATATTAGCTTTAAACCTCAGTGCGTTTATTTTACCAATGTTAATATAGCCTTTGAAATAGGAAAGATTATGTGGATTGTTCCGCTTATCATTATCATCGTAGTTAGAAAAAAAATCTGAAATCTTATTGTTATAGGTTATCGCTTTTACTGTATCTTTTTTGGATAAATACAGATTTGCATAATTATTCCATAAATTAACTTGAGTCCTTCCTCTATACGTTTCATTAAACCAGTCATTAAGATTAGTTTTTTTATTTTTAATAAGATTCTCAGATTTAAAAATGTATTCTTCTGCCTTGGCATAATCACCATGTTGCATATACCAAGTACTTAATGAACCGTAAGCAATATTTAAATAACTTTTATCTTTATACGGAATGGCTTCCCAAATGCGTACAACATCTAAATAGGCTTTTAATTCTTTTTTGTAATACCCAATAAAACCGTAATTAAGGGCCAAATGATGTTTATAATAAGCAACATCACTATTATATTCTCCTCTATTAGAAACATCAAGACTAATGGCTTTCTTAAGTTGATCTATAATTATTGAATAGTCTCCATAACCAGAAACAAAAGCAAGATTAAATTCGGCTTGCGCAATTAGACGATGATTATACACTAAAGTGTCCATAAAAATAGCCCTGGATGCTTTTGCCAGTTCCAAGGCTTTTTCTTGATTTGAAGTAGAAGAATACTGTTGGTATAAATACTTAGCTACATGTCCTTTAAAATAAAGATCTTTTATATGATGTTTAGTATAGGTTTCTAATGCTTTTTCTGAAGTAACGATGGCTTCATCATACTTTAAATTAAATTGAAGAAATATGGCGTCAGAAGCCTGTTTTTTAAATAGAGCTGTCTTATAATTAATGCTTGAAGTATCTATGTATTTAGAAATAATTTGACGTCTTAAGTCCTGCATGGTTTTGTAATCATCAGCACTATAAGATTCTGTTTTGTTGAAATATATCGAATCTGCTATTTTTTCTAATTTGGTTTTAGTGGGAGTTGGTGCTTGAGCGACACTATAATTACAGCACAGATAGCCGAATAATAGAATAATAGTTTTTAACTTCATACATGATAAAGTTAGGCTTTTTTGAGAAACTACTTTTGATATGATTTAAAATTTTTCAAGTTCCATGTACCATTTTTTACCAGACTTTCGCTCAATACAAAAAGTTGTAGAAATAAAAAAAACGGCTAAGTTCTAATTAGCAAAGCATTTTGTTTGAAAAGTTCAAAAAAATGATAAGCTCGATGAAATGCCTAATCAATTTACTGTCTGATCATTGCACGTTAATTACAACGGTAAGGCCATGATCACTATGTATCATAATTAAGCTGGAATTAGTTATTTTTTTATACGCTGTTGTATTCAGCTTTATTCGCAACCAATATTAAATTTCTCCCAGTCAATTTCAGATGCTTTCGGATACTTTTCCAATACTGCTTTTTCTAAATCCTCTTTTACTCTTGAAAAAGGAAGGCTATAAATTTCTTCAAACTTCCCAAATCCTTGTATCCATAATTTTTTTAGTTGTTCAACACTATAATTGGTAAGTAGATACTCAACAATATAGGCAGATTGATGATATCCAATCATATCTGGTTGCCCGTAGAAGTCTGAAACCAATAATTCAATCGGAATTAACTTATCGGTTTCCATAAAGTAACGATAAATTTGTGCCACATTATAACCGTTACAATTATTACTTGCAAAAGTTCCTAATCCTTCATTTACCCAATTTGAAGTTGGATTCTCATATCCCCATTCCAACATTGACATCAGGTGCATCAGTTCGTGTTTAATTGGCGGCTTTTGATTTTCGTTTGCTACGACATATAGAGTTTTCATATATGGCCAAGCAGAACCACTTGATTTTTGTCCAGTGTAAACTCCACTTTCTTCTCTTGAAGTGAGAAATCGAATGTATATAGATTCATTAAATTCGGACAATTCAATTATTGCTGAATTCTCTCGAATGGCGTCAAAACAATCTTTCACATATTGTTCCTTTTTGTCAAAGGCAAATCCCTTTGCAGGAAACGTGAAATTCACGTTTCTGACTGTCTTAATAACTTGAGTATCATTTTTCCAACCATCTTTTTCAATCGGTTCGATTTTCACTTTTGTTTCTGTACATCCAATTAGAAACAGAATTGAACATAATAGTAGAATGATATTTTGAGTGTTTTTCATTTATTCTCGATGTTCGCTTAAATTGTACATAATACGCCTTTATAATGCTTCTTGTCGTGTCGTTTTGGTATAAAAATAACAAAAAGGGAATGACCTAAATGAAAATTCAGTAGAGTTTTTGAAAGTAGGTGAGTGCACATAATGGGTTTCAGACCTTGCTGCTAGCCGCTATGTGCGGCCTGTTTTTATTAAAGTCTGTTTTACTTGCTTTTTTGTATTTCCTTAAGCATTTCCTTAGCGTTGTTGTTTTTGGGATTCAGGCTTAAAGACTTGTTGTAATTTAAAATTGCCAAATCATTTTCTCCCAATTTCATACAAGCTTCTGCATAACTGTCATACACATTAAAATTATCAGGATAGAGCGTCATGTTCACTTTAAAAATGTCCTGAGCCAATTTTGATTTGGCTTGATTTAAAAAGTTATAACCTAATCCATTTAAGTTATCTTCATTAATGGCAGGATTATTAGGGTCTTGCTTCATTAAGGCGCTATAGGCATTCATTGCTCCTTCAAAGTTGCCATCCAAGAGAAAATCCACTGGAATCTTTTTATCATTATCGATCTTAGTCAAAGAAGAAACAATTCTTCCACTGTTGACGTCAAGCCTAAGCATATTGATTGTTGTATTTTCTGAATTTGGCTTGAACTGAATGAGTCGGTCGCTTCCACGTGAGACATAAGTGCTATCTGAAATTTTGACGAGCTCCACCGATTCTTCCGCTAGTGTGTTTTTAAGGAAAAGTAGTTTGTCCTTTTCGAAAATTTCGAAAGGCAAATTATCATAGACCTGATACCGACCGCTAATTTCAGCGATAGTAGATGGATCAATTTCCATTCTCTTATGTGTCGGGACATAATCATCCCACTTATAAGTAAGAGCAACAGAACGAATAAGTTCCAACATAAAATCTGGTTGATTGGCATTGATTAATACAATCGCACCATATCCTTTATCCCTATGAGCAATCATCTGACTAGAAAATCCTTCGTTCCAACCTCCGTGCCCAAAATAGATTTCATCTTTCTTTTTATTTATAAAAATCCCTAGTCCTACAAATTCTTCCACAAAAGGGGTGAGCATTTTTGTGGTCATATCTTTTGACAGCCCTTTTGTACTTTGATCTTTTAGGGTCTGTTGTATGTTCACAGCAAATTTTGCGATGTCTTCTGCATTTGTCCATAATCCGGCAGGAGCCATTTCAGGATAAGTATGTCTTTTACCTTTTACCATAGACCCATCTGGCAAATACCCAGTAGCAGCCAAGGTTAGTTGTTCGCCTGTAAGAGGCTGATTAAAGGTGCTATTGTTCATTTCTAAGGGCCGTAGCACTAATTCATTCATGATCTCTGGGAAAGGTTTACCTTCCACATCAATCATCATTTGCTGTACAATATTAAAGCCACCACCTGAATATCGAAAACTCTCTTCTGGAACTTTATCTACAACGCTAGGGCCTGAGTTGGCGGGAGATGTACCATTTAATACTTCAACAAGTGTTGGTACTGGTAAATCTGGACTGTAACCTAAAAAACCATGAACAGTTATTCCTGCAGAATGATTGATTAGATTCTTCAAAGTGACCAACTTGTCTTGGGTAAATTCGCTATCTGGCAATTTCCAAGATTTTAGATAGGTATTAATGTCTTCGTTTAAGGCTACCTTTTTTTGTTCTACAAGCGTTAATGCACCATAAGCAGTTACAGGTTTACTAATTGATGCTGCTTGGAAAAGTGTTTTTTCAGTAACGGGAGATTTACTCTCTTTATCTACAAAGCCATAGGATTTTGTCCATTCAATTTTGCCATTATTTATTACAGCAATACTTACCCCAGGAACTCCATAATGCTCCATACGTTCATCTATGGTCCAAGTTGAGTCTCCCTCTATGTATATTGGAGCTATAAGACCTGTCTCTACCTTTTTAATCAGTTCAATAGTTGGATCAATAGCTGGTGTTTCAGCACACGATTGAAGTAGAATTATGGCAAGTAGAATAAAGAGATTATTTTTCATATTGCTAAATTTATAAATTGAATGGTTGATATTTATGGTTTCCAGACTTAATATTGTTTAATTCTTTCTGAAGGCTGGCAATGGTCTTATAAAATATATACTCTCTAACGCAATTAATTATGCGCGTTATTAACTGTAGTTAATTGAAGATTTAATTTTTTTAGTTTTTTCAAGTTCTCCTTATAGCCGACTATTTTTTGAGTTAACATGGCGTCATATCCAATAACGATATTTTCAAACTCGGCTTTTTCAGCAAAGTCTTCATTGAGAGAACTAAAATCACTCAATTTCACATTTTCAAAGAAGAACGGACTTAGATACTGCTTAGCATAATCTGATAATAAACCCTCCAATTGTGTGGTAGTTTCATATGAGTCATAAGTGTCAATTAAATTTTCTCTAAATTCAATATTTCTAATTAGTTCAAATTGTCCTGAAGCTTTAATATTTTCCATTGTTATTATTGATGGATTAAAATTTGAAAACGTCATCATACCTGCAGCCAAGTTTTTGATACTATCATCCTTATACTTCTTAGAAATAAGAATTTGTTTTAAATTGTCAATATCTTTTTTCTTTTCGAGACTAAATTCTAATGCTGAGGTGAGGTTGGATTCGTTATCTGCGTTTTCATTGTAGAAACTTTTCAGATAGTCTATCTCCTTCGTTTTAGACTTATTTGATTCATTTAGATTATTCAGTTGAAAGGCTATTGTGATACCTATAATTACAATAAGAAGATCGATTATTTTGGATTTCCAATCAATGTTAAATTTCGATTTTATTTTTTTCATTCAATAATGATTTTAATTAGTCAATTTCTAATTAACATCGACGACGATTTGTATAATTAGAGTGTCGCCTACGGCCTTTGTAGCCAAATTAATTGTGTCTCCACTAAACTCCGGTTTAACCCAGTTTAGGTGTTTTTGTAGATAGATTATACAAACTGAATAGCGCAACTATAATGACTATATTCTTAATTATGTATTGTCCTACCAATGTAAGCTGAAAAGGCGTATTAATAAACATTTGTTCTGGAAATAAAAATAATGGTGTAAACGTGAGTGTCATATGTACTATTGCTAGTAAAATGGCAACTCGTTTATAAATATTCATAATTAATAATACCCCTACTAATGATTCCCAAATCGCAAGTAAGATGATAGAAACGTTTGAAGGTATCAGACTAAATGTCAATACGTCTATAGTGTTTTTAGCCAAATCCTCGGCAGGACTTTGATTTGGAAAGTACTTCAATGTTCCAAACCAAAGATATGCTATTCCAATACTCACGGTCAAAATACGGTTGTTTGATATGTTAAGTTTTAGATTCATTTTTTTTTTAAATATAGTATTACCTACAATGGTTTTTTTTAATGAAAGTGTCGCCCGTTGTTTGATGATTAGTATAAGACCCTGCCGGAGCAGAGTGGAAGCGTCTAACAGAGACACATGCAATTCAGCAATATAGGCAAAGCCGCTTTTTGTTTTTTTCAGATGGCAATTTACACAAATTGGAGGAATCCTCATTCTTTAATCATCTGTGCAAGGTATTTTTATTGTACGTCCCAAGCTCGATTTCTATTTATGATAAAATTCATTTTCGTTCACCATAATTGTTGTTAATTCAACTGTATGTCCATCAGGGTCTTTTGTGTAAATAGAATAAAAATAATGATGGTCTTGAATGTTAAACTCTAAATTAAGCTTAGTATATTTTATTTTAGCTTTCTCAAAATTTTCCTTTGTAACGTTGAAAGCAAAATGGTCTATTTTTACATTTTTTGAGTTCAATTCAATTTTAGTATCATCAAGATTTGCTGGAAATAATGCTATTCCAGATTTCCCTGAAAGCAAGAAAATCGGGAACTCACCATATTCAGGTAGTTGATACTTTTTCAGCCCAAGAACTCTTTCGTACCAATCTGCGGAAGTATTTAAATCCTTCACACGAATTGCTACGTGGTCCAAAAAATTGAGCGATATTTCATTATTTTCAGTACTCATTTTCAAATTACA
>RCNB010000226.1_pt1 | contig 39144 bp, 31 predicted proteins | sample 2041321 | NCBI WGS metagenome assembly RCNB01 (sample SAMN09708232, study PRJNA481090) | Marine sediment metagenome, whole genome shotgun sequencing project.
ATATTGCCTTCGATGGCTATATAATTGTATTTTTCAACCAGTGAAATCGGGCGAATAAGTGTCTCATCGAGCTTTTCAATAGTTTCGTTGCCGTCACAATTCTGTAAACAGATCAAAATTGTTTTCTTTGCAATGGGATGAATTATATTTGGAGCAATCTCCGTCAAGGGTACCAAAACAAATTTTCTTTTCAGCATTTCAGGATGTGGAACTTTAAGATCATTGTAGAATATGACCTCGTCGTCAAACAGTAGAATATCTATATCTATGATGCGGTTATTATATCCCGTTTCATTGTTTCTGGAACGTCCCAATTTATTTTCTATACCAAGTACGGCCTCAATCATTTTTTCAGGACTTAGGCTACTCGATATTTCAAGGCAAATATTGTAAAAATCATCACCTTCAAAACCCCAGGATTTCGTTTTGTAGACAGAAGAAATACAGCGAACATGTCCTATTAATAAGTTAATCTCGTCAATCGCAAGCTGCAGGTTCTCAAGTTTATTTCCAAGATTACTACCTATTGACAAGTATGTTGTTCTAACTATTTTCAAGCTGAGTTTTTTATTTTATTTCAATGCATAATTAACAATAACATCATATATTAGTCTGATATTACTTGCTGATTAAGGCTATTACAAAGAAAACAAAACCAAGGCATAATTCTCAGTTGTTTTAGGCTTAGTTTTTAACATTTGTAACAATGATAGGCAATAAACGACATATATTAAAATACATTGAATGACTTTTTTAAGAGAATTATTAGCGGCTATATTGGGTGTATTCATCTCCTTTATGATTATGTTTTTTGTATTCTTGGCCTTTGTTTCGGTCATCGGTTCAAGTTTTGGTGAAGACGAGAATATAGTTATAAATAAAAACACTGTATTAGTGCTGCAACTGGAGGATATTATTAAAGACTATGCTCCTAAAAGCAATGATCCTTTGGAGCAATTTTTAGGCTTGGAAGAAGAAAAAATGGGTTTGGATAATATTTTGAATGCCATTGACAACGCAAAATATGATGACAATATTTTGGGGATCAGTATTGAATCTTTAATGATACGGGGAGGAATGGCCCAGATTCAGGAAATCAGAGATAAATTATTTGAATTTAAGGAGTCGGGAAAGTTCATTGTGGCTTTTGCGGATGTATTTGATCAGAAGAACCTTTATTTAAGTACAGTGGCCGATTCAATTTATGTGAATCCGGAAGGCTTTATAGATTTTCGAGGATTATCTGGTGAAGTTTTATTTTTTAAAGATTTCCAGGAAAAATACGGAATGAAAATGGAGGTGATACGACATGGAAAATACAAAAGTGCCGTGGAACCGTTTTTGGCCAATGAAATGAGTGAGGCGAACAGAGAACAAACCGAAGCGTTTCTTACATCTATTTGGTCGGAAATAGTTGAAGATATTGAGGAAAGCAGAAATATAGAAAGCTCTGAAATTAATCACATTGCAGATGAATTGATGGTAAGAACCCCTGATTTGGCAATTGAAAATAAAATGTTGACAGGCAAACTGTACAAGGATCAATATGTTAAAATATTAAAGCAGCTAGCTGGTTTACAAGAGGACGGTCGCCTGAATTCAATAAGTGTCAAGAATTATATCAATTCAGGGAAAGGCAGGATTATCAATAGTTCCTCAGATAAAATTGCTGTGATTTACGCTCAGGGTGATATCATATATGGCAAAGGAGATGAAAATAATATTGGCCCTGATCTCATCATAGAATCACTTAAAAAAGCGAGAAAGGCAAAAGGTGTAAAGGCCATTGTTCTTCGAGTAAATTCTCCAGGGGGCAGTGCCCTGGCATCAGATATTATATGGAGAGAGATAGAAATTACTAAAAAGGATAAACCTGTTGTGGTTTCTATGGGTAACCTAGCCGCTTCAGGTGGTTATTATATCTCCTGTAATGCAGACAAGATTGTAGCAGATCCAACCACAATCACTGGTAGTATAGGTGTATTCGGTATGGTGCCAAATATAAGTGAATTTGCTGATCGAATAGGTGTCAATGCTGAACAGGTCGGAACCAATAAACGTTCTTTGAACTATAGTTTGTTTGAACCTATGACGGATGATTTTTACATGGTAACAAAGGAGGGTATAGAACGGGTGTATAGTACTTTTGTGACGAAAGTAGCAGAGGGAAGAAATATGACATTCGACGAAGTTGATCAGATTGCACAAGGAAGGGTTTGGACTGGAAAACAGGCACTTGACAATGGTTTGGTTGATGAATTGGGAGGTTTGGAAGATGCGATTCGGTTAGCCGCAACAATGGTTGAACTTGATGAATACAGAATTCGTAGTTATCCTGATTATAAAAAGGAATTCAAAGATATGTTTTCCGGCCCGTTTGGAAGTATCAAACAACAAATGTTGCTTGATGAAATTGGAGCGGAGAACCTAAAAATATTCAAACGCATACAAAAATTTGATGATTGGACAGGAATTCAGACCAGATTACCTTTTTTATTGGAGATCAAATAACCTTTAATGGATCATTCGTTTCATTTCACTCCTGTATTTGGATGCGTTTTTGCCTGTAAATTCTTTAAATAACCTGTTAAAATGTGAAAAGTTGTTGAAGCCACACTCAAAGCAGATATCAGTAATACTTGTTTGATTTTCCTGCAAAAGTTTGGTGGCATGAACCACCCTGTATTCATTGACGAGTTTTGTAAAGGTTTTACCCGTGGCCTTTTTAAAATATCGACAAAATGCGGGAGTCGTCATACTAACTTTATCTGCGATCTCATCAAGACTGATATGTCTTTTGAAATTATTGTTCACATGCTTGAAAATAATATCGATCTTTTCACTGTCTTGAGGTTCAGTTTCAAAGGCAAACCCGTCTACATTCAATAAAGAGTAATCATTGGCCAGAGACAGGTCGTTAAGTATCTCAAGTAATTTGATCACCCTTGACATCCCCTGGTATTCTAACAGCCCTTCAATTTTTGGACCAACAAGTTTTTTTGTTTCCGGTTTAAAAATGATACCTTTTTTAGCTCTTTCAAAAAGTGAGTTGATATTACCCATTTCAGGAATGTTGTAAAAAATATTGCCAAGAAAATCTAATTTGAACTGAACGATGGTTTCTGTTCCGTTTGTAGTAAGTCTGTCTACAAATCCATGGTGAGGAAGATTTGCTCCAATAAGAATAAGCATACTGTTGTTGAAATAAGACAGATGATTTCCAATATGACGTTTTCCCTGCCCTTGATTAACGTAAACCAACTCTACTTCAGGATGAAAATGCCAGTAAGGAAAATTATTAATAACGTCCTTATTGTGTTGTTTCACAGAAAGACTGCTCCCAAAGCTTGGGCTTATTTTTTCAAAACTGGGTTTCTTATTGTTCATGTTTCCGCTGCTTTATAATGCAAAAATAATCTATTTTGTTTTTGTATTCTATACGAATTTACCATTATTGTGTGTGAAATTAACCAATATATATGTTAAGTTAGTGTAAACTGTTAATTATGCATAGAAATTAGCCAATTCAGTTGTTTTTGTAAAGGAATAGTCAGCATACATTTGCCATGTCTAATTTTAATAAAGATATAAAATGAAAAATTTAGCAAAAAAGAGTTTAGTAGCAGTTGGCTTGATGATGTCATTGTCAACTTTGGCAGGTAACACTGAGGTTATCTTAAACGATAAGGATAGCAAAGTAACGAACCTGAGTTTTGAAAATGTCAAAGAAGGTTCTACCTTAACCATTAAAGATTTGAATGGCTTAGTGCTTTATAAGGAAGCAATTGAGCAAAGCGGAGATTATTCAAAAGGATTTGATCTTACCACTTTACCTAATGGTGAATATTTTTTCGAATTGAATTCAGAACTGAAAATTGTTGTGGTTCCTTTTAATGTAAAGTCAAATGAAGTAATTTTCAATAAAGAGAGAGAAGAGTCTATTTATAAGCCGTTATTGATTAAGAAAGATCAAATGGTTTATGTATGGAAAACAGAAGTTGATCAATCTTCCTTATCCTACAAGATCTACTATGCAGACAACTATGACCTTGTACTTTCAGAGAAATTCGAGGAAATGGAAGAAGTGAGTAAAGTTTATGATTTTTCTACGGCTAAAAAGGGAAACTATGTTTTCGTTTTTGAAACTAATGGAAGAAGATATACGAAAACCGTAAAAATTTAAAACTCATTATTAATTAGTTATTGTCCAGTGATTTGTAAAAGTGAGCTCATCCCATATGAGCTCACTTTTTTTGTGGCATATTTTTATGAAGTTAGTCGGCTTTGATTTCAGTCGAAATTAAAGTCTCATTAGATTTCGACTAAGCCGAGCCCTCAATTACGGATAAGACATAACTTTAAATTCAATTTTGAATTTAACTGAAAAGTATGTAGAATTAACCTCATATAATATGTAAATAATATTAAATGATAAATAAGTACATAAATTGGCCAAAAATGTTGTTTTATAATCTTTCGTTCCAGCCTACATTTGTCATGTCTAATTTTAATAAATATGTATTATGAAAAAATTAACAAAGAAAAGTCTGATCGTTTTGGGACTGTTTGCATCAATGCTGACTTACGCAAATGGTGAAATCGAAATGATCAAAGAAAAGGAATCGAATGTTACGAATATCAGTTTTAAAAAATTAAAACAGGGTTCGATGTTATCCGTAAAGGATATGAATGGGATTGTACTTTACAAGGAGTCAGTCGTAAAGGCAGGGGATTATTCAAAGGGATTTGATCTTACAAGTCTACCAAACGGGGATTACTTTTTTGAACTCGATACTGAGTTTGAGATTATGATCATACCGTTTAATGTAGTGTCTAATCAGGTAGCGTTTAAGAAGGAGGAAAAATCAACAATCTTTAAACCCTTTGTCCGGGTAAAAGGTGATAAGGTTTTTGTTTCACGATTTTCTTTTGAAGAAAGTCCTATAGAATATAGGATCTATTATAAAGATAATTATGATTTGGTTCTTACTGAAAAATTTAAAGATCAAAAACATCTGAAAAGGGTCTATGATTTTTCTACGGCCCAAAAAGGAAACTATGTTTTCGTTTTTAAATCGAATGGACGAAAATTCACCAAAACAATTAAAATTTAAAACTCATTATTAATTAGTTATTGTCAGTGATTTGAAAGTGAGCCCCTTCCCATAAGGGCTCACTTTTTTTTGTACCTCACAAAGCTGTAACTATAAGCATGCTGCTCATCAGCTTTAAAATCTTCTCTGTGTATTTCGATCCATTGGGTGAAATCTATTTTCGGAAAAAATGTATCGGCATCTTCAAAAGAATGATGAACTAAAGTAAGATCAAGAATATCGGCTAGTAATAAAGCCTGTTTGTATATTTCTCCTCCCCCTAGAATAAAGGGATTTTGATCTTCCTGAGCAGCTGATATAGCTTCTTCAAGAGAATTAACTACGATACATCCATCTACCTGATAGGTTTTATTTCTTGAAACGATTATTGTCGTCCTGTTGGGCAAGGGTCTGCCCAGAGATTCAAAAGTCTTTCTGCCCATGATCACATGATGGCCAAGGGTTATTTTCTTAAATCTTTTTAAATCAGCGGGTAATCGCCAAATAAGGTCGTTGTTTTTTCCAAGGGCGTTGTTCTTCGCCACGGCAGCAATTATCGTAAGCATAGGAATAAGTATTTAGGAATTTTCTTCCAAATTGTCCAAAGCACCTGATTTCTCAAGTTTTATTTCCAGTTTTTCTATTTTCTTATTGTGTTTTTGAAGCAGTTTTTCTGTTTGAATTCGTTCCCAATCTTTATCAAAGAACCTATTCATAACAAAAACATTTACCGAATGAAGGATCAATATGAAGAGCCAGGCAAAAATGGCCCAGACGTACCAGTCTAATTCAGGATGGAAATTAATGACTTTGTTAAGCAAGACGAAAAATACCGAACCAATCAGAAACAAAACAAAATGAAAATATAATCGCTTCTTATGTTTGGTGCGTTTTCTTGCCTTCTCGTAGTATGCGTGATCTAATTCTGACTTCAAAATAAAGAATTGATTACATGTCTTTTACCCATTCCTTGATATAGTCGGTAAAATCTTCCTTATCATTAAACTCCTTATCCTTATTATTTCTCAATGAAGGAATTTCATTAAGCTTGTCGTTATACAAACTTCCAGATGTATTTAAAAATGCCTGCATTCGTTCTAAAAGATTGACATCTTCAATTTGAGTTATATGTTTGATTAGATTTAATTTTAACTGTGAAGCATTCATAGTTCTTTGATTTTTTGGGGATTAAACTGAAACCCTTCCTCTGATATGAGGATGAGGCTCGTATTCTACTAAGTTAAAGTCTTTAAATGAAAATTCAAAGATATTTTTTATCTCCGGATTGATGACCATTCGAGGTAGCGGTTTTGGATCGCGATTTAACTGTAATTCAATTTGTTCCATATGGTTGCTATAGATGTGAGCATCTCCAAAAGTATGGATAAAATCGCCATATTCTAATCCGGTTACCTGAGCCAGCATCATTGTGAATAATGCATAGGAGGCAATATTAAAAGGTACACCCAGAAATATATCGGCACTTCTTTGATATAACTGGCAGGAGAGTTTCCCGTCACTGACATAGAATTGAAAAAAGGCATGACAAGGTGGTAGAGCAGCTTTATTGTTAGCCACATTTTCTGCAAAACTAACCCTGGTGTCTGGTAAAACGCTTGGATTCCAGGCAGAAACAATCATTCTTCGGCTATCTGGATTATGCTTAATGGTTTCGACCACTTCCTTAATCTGGTCAATACCATCGCCATTCCAATTTCTCCACTGATATCCATAAACAGGACCAAGATCACCATTTTCATCGGCCCAGGCATCCCATATTTTTACACCGTTTTCATTCAAATAGCCAGTATTGGTATCACCTTTTAAGAACCATAGCAATTCATAAATAATTGATTTTAGATGCAATTTTTTAGTCGTTACCATTGGAAAACCTTCATTTAAATCAAATCTCATCTGGTACCCAAAAACACTTTTTGTTCCCGTACCTGTTCTGTCTTCTTTGGTTGTACCATGATCGACCACATGTTTGATCAAATCCAAATATTGCTTCATGTTGTTACTTAAATTTTAAAATTATTTAAAAATTCAGCTATTCAAAGATAAAATATTCTGATCTAATTTTGCCTAATCTCTTGTTAATATTCGTTGGAAAATTCATGAATAAATTTTAGGATCAACCAATGATCATACCAGCTATGGTTGCCGAAAGGAGAGAGGCAAGAGAGCCGCCAATCAAAGCCTTTATTCCGAATTCTGATAAAGTTTTTCTTTGGCCAGGGGCCAAAGATCCGATACCGCCAATTTGAATTCCAATAGAGGCGAAATTAGCAAATCCACACAGCATGTATGTCGCCATAATAATGGATTTACTATTGTTTAAATGAATTTCATTCGTAATATCTTTTAAATCAGCAAGTTGGATATAGCCAACAAATTCACTTGCCACCAATTTGATACCCAATAACTGACCCATCATCATCATATCGTTTTTTGCCACCCCGATCAACCACATTAAAGGGGCAAAAACTGTACCCAGAATCGATTCAAGTGTGAATTTGGGATAAGGGGTATGCAGAGCCATCCAATCATTGAGCGAAGTAATATCACCAATCCAACCTAAGATTCCATTGATCATAGCAATAAATGCTACGAAAACCAACAGCATAGCACCGACATTGACGGCTAATTTCAAGCCTTCGGTTGTTCCGTTAGATATGGCGTCGAGAACGTTTGTTCCTATTTTCTGAGACGCAACCTGAACCTCAGTGCTGATCTCTTCAGTTTGAGGATAAAGTATCTTGGAGATCACGATAGCTCCCGGAGCGGCCATTACGGAAGCTGCAAGAAGGTGTTTGGCAAATTTTAAACGCATCACAGGGTCATCACCTCCTAAAAATCCGATATAAGCAGCCAGTACAGCACCTGCCACTGTAGCCATCCCGCCAATCATGACCAATAGCATTTCAGAACGATTCATTTTCTCTAAATAGGCCTTAATTAATAAGGGAGCTTCAGTTTGACCTAGGAAAATATTTCCAGCAACACTTAAACTTTCAGCTCCGGATATCTTTAAGGTTTTTGAAAGGAGCCAGGCCATTACTTTCACCACTTTTTGGATTATACCTAAATAATACAACAGCGAGGTTAAAGCGGAGAAAAATATAATTGTGGGTAAAACCTGAAAAGCAAAAATATAACCAAAGGTATTCATGTCAACGACCAATCCTTCGAACAAAAATTTACTACCCGCTCGTGTAAAGTCAAGAACACTTACAAATATTTTCCCTACGGCCTCAAATGCCGCCTGAATAAATTTAATTCTCAAAACTCCTATCGCAATGAGTAATTGAAGAAGAAGACCGATCCCAACTGTTTTCCATTCAATTGCTTTTCTCTTTGCACTAAACAGGTAGGCAAGAAATATCAAAACAACCATGCCCAAAACCCCACGCCAAATTGATTCAAATGAAACCCCTTCACTTGGAGCAATTTGATCATTTACTTGTTGTGCGTTTACGGGAATTGATAACAGGAAGGTTAAGGACAATAATAATAGTCTTTTTAACATAAGTCCTTATTTTTTCTCTCTTTTTGAGATCTCGTCTCTTAATTTTGCAGCTAACTCGTAGTCTTCATTGTTCACAGCTTGATCTAACTGTTTGTAAAGTTCGTCAAGAGATTCATCCTTGAAAGTAGATGTTTCTTCAACTACGTTAGCCACTAGATCTTCCATTTTAAACTTTGATTCGGCTAGTTTGGACTCATCTTTTATTTTTAATATAATTCCTGCCTTATCAAGGATATTTTCAAAAGTAAAGATTGGTGCTTTAAATCTTGTTGCCAAAGCTATGGCATCTGACGTTCTGGCATCAATAATCTCTTCAATCTTATCACATTCGCAAATCAGACTGGAATAGAAAACCCCATCCACCAATTTATGGATAATCACTTGTTTAACGATGATGTTAAAACGGTCAGCAAAACTTTTGAACAAGTCATGTGTAAGAGGTCTCGGAGGTTTGATCTCCTTCTCCAGGGCTATTGCAATTGATTGCGCTTCAAAAGCCCCAATGATAATTGGCAGTGTTCTCTCACCATCTTCCTCACTTAACACCAATGCATAAGCACCACTTTGTGTTTGGCTGTAGGATATTCCCTTTATATTTAAACGTACTAGACTCACTGGTTTGACATAGTTTTAGAAATACCAAATTTGCAACAAATTTAAGTATAAGCCATTTCAATTTACAAATAATAATGAAAAAGACCATCAAAATTAAGGACAATTGATCGTCATAAATTCTGGCAGCCTTTTTTGAATCGGCAATTTACTAAAAAATAATATCGTATTAGAGGCTGCTTTTAAATTCTTTTAGTTTCTTAACGAGTTCGGGAACTACTTCAAAGGCATCACCTACAATACCATAGTCAGCAGCCTTAAAAAAAGGCGCCTCAGGATCAGTGTTGATTACAACTTTCACTTTTGAAGAATTTACACCGGCCAAATGCTGTATGGCACCTGAAATACCAATCGCGATATATAAATTAGAGGTAACAGGTTTACCTGTTTGTCCGACATGTTCACTATGGGGTCTCCAGCCTAGATCTGATACTGGTTTGGAACAGGCAGTAGCCGCACCAAGAACTTCAGCAAGCTCTTCAATCATGCCCCAATTTTCAGGACCTTTTAATCCTCTGCCTCCAGATACTACAATATCGGCATCTGCAATAGTTACAATGCCAGTAGTTTTATCAATTGAATCCGAAGTGATTTGAAAATCATCGTCGTTTAAAGAAGGTGAAAAATCTTCTTCGACACTGTCAACCTTATCTTCAATTAGGCCTACAGAATTTTTTGCAAGTCCGATTAATTTATGATCCGTTTCAATCTTGGTAAAACTGAAGCCCTTGGATGAAAAAACTTTTCGTTTAACAGTAAAAGGTTCTATGGAAGTTGGAAAATCGACTACATTCGACGCGTAGCCCGCTTCTAATTTCACAGCTAAGATTGGAGCGAGATACAGGCCATTATTTGTTGAATCAACTACTATAATCGTGGCATTTTCTTTCAAAGATGCCTGTTGTAAGCAATCAGCATAGGCCCTGGCGTTAAAAGTGTTCAACTTGCTATCCTGAATTTTCAAAATTTTATCTGCACCAAAGTCCGATAAAGTGTCTGTACTTGGCGCATTGATCGTAACAACAACCAGGGAAGTTTCGGCTTGCTTCGCTATGTGTTTGCCAAATGAAACTAATTCTAAGGCCGTTTTTTTAAATTTCCCTTCCGAATGATCTGCAAATACTAAAACTGACATATGTTATAATTTTATTCTTTGGGCATATTTCTAAGACGCCTTCTGTAATTATTAATTCTTTTTTTAGATAACTTTCGCCTCGTTGTGAAGTAGCTCTATCAATTCCTCAACATTTGTCGATTCAATTATTTTGCAAGCTCCTTTAGCCATAGGTTTTTCATACTTGACTGTTGTAGTGGTTGCGTTGAAATCAATGGGCGCAAGGACTTTAAGTGGTTTTTTACGAGCCATCATGATACCGCGCATATTAGGAATCCTCAGGTCTTTTTCTTCAACGAGGCCTTTTTGTCCTGCTGCTATCAAAGGCAAACCACATGTAAGGACTTCCTTCCCACCATCGATTTCATGAGTTGCTGAGGCGGCGTTATCATTTATTTCCAAACCAATACAGGCATTGACAAAATTGAATCCCAACAGCTCAGCTAACATGCCAGGTACCATTCCTCCATTGTAATCAATGGATTCTTTTCCCATTAACACCAGATCATAACCTTCCGTTTTGACTACTTCAGAAAGTTGTTTAGCGACTAGATAGCCATCAGTTGGTTCTGTATCGACTCGAATTGCATCATCAGCCCCTATGGCAAGTGCTTTTCTCAAAGTTGGTTCAACTACAGCTTTGCCAACGCAGGCAACAGTAACGGTAGCCCCCTGTTTTTCTTTGAACCACATAGCTCTTGTCAAAGCAAATTCATCATAAGGATTGATCACAAATTGAACACCGCTGGGGTCAAAATTTGAGCCGTCTTCTGTAAAATTAATTTTGGAGGTTGTATCCGGGACGTGACTTATACAAACTAATATTTTCATTTTTACCTGTTTATAATGTCTATTATATTTTCTTCGCGACGAAGTTAAAAAATATTTTTAATATATTATGCATGCATAATAAAATATTCAATACTTGAGTCAGTGAGTGTGTTTAGCGTCACGATGCATAATATTTTAAGCAAAATTGTATTGAGCTGCTGAATAATATTCATCAAAATTAGTTATTTTTGCAATCCTTTATTACTAAAAAATGAAAGTATTACAATTTAGAGAAGCAATTGCCGAGGCAATGAGCGAAGAGATGCGCAGAGATGATTCTGTTTACCTTATGGGTGAGGAAGTAGCTGAGTACAACGGAGCCTATAAAGCTTCAAAAGGGATGCTTGATGAGTTTGGAGAAAGGCGTGTAATAGATACGCCGATTGCCGAACTTGGCTTCTCAGGTATTGCTGTTGGATCTGCCATGGGCGGGGCACGACCTATTGTTGAATTCATGACCTTTAACTTTTCCCTTGTGGGGATTGATCAGATCATCAACAATGCTGCTAAAATGAGACAAATGTCTGGTGGACAGTTTAATATACCAATCGTTTTTAGAGGACCCACTGGTTCGGCCGGTCAGTTAGGAGCTACGCATTCGCAATCATTTGAGAATTGGTTTGCAAATACTCCGGGATTGAAAGTAATTGTTCCTTCAAATCCTTATGACGCAAAAGGGCTTTTGAAAGCTGCCATCAGAGATGATGATCCGGTTATTTTTATGGAATCGGAACAGATGTATGGAGATAAAGGCGAAGTACCGGAAGGAGAATATATTCTGCCAATAGGGGTTGCTGATATAAAAAGAGAAGGAACCGATGTGACTGTTGTCAGTTTTGGTAAGATCATTAAAGAAGCCTATAAAGCTGCTGAAGATTTAGAGAAAGAGGGTATTTCAATTGAGATTGTTGACCTTAGAACGATTCGTCCAATGGATCACGAGACCATTTTAAACTCAGTAAAAAAAACAAACCGATTGGTTATTTTAGAGGAAGCCTGGCCTTTTGCCAGTGTATCTTCAGAAATAACGTACCAGGTACAGGAAAATGCGTTTGATTTTCTGGACGCTCCTATTCAAAGAATCACAACAGCTGACACTCCAGCACCTTTTTCACCTGTTTTACTGGAGGAATGGATGCCAAATAAACAAGATGTGATAAATGCAGTGAAAAAAGTAATGTATCGCTAGTATTTTTAAAATAAAATCAGGAAGCCATTTGATTTTTCAGATGGCTTTTTTATTGAATGTAAAACTTATATATCGGTAAAAGTGAAAAAACATTGATATAATTTTACGTATATTTGATGCCTTATTTAGCCTATAAAACAAGTATTTGATTAGATTTTTTTGAATATAATATGAAAGAAATGATGAGTCAGAGTATCGATAAAAGTATTTTGTTCGACGATAAGGTAGAAGATGGGTTCTACATGCTAAAATTTCATAACGAAAAGGACCATTCTATTGAAGTGAGCCGCGAGGTGGATAAATCATTTTTACAATTACATTTTTGCATCAAGAATGTAGCTGAATTAAAATTCAATGGAGGTAACTATGTACTTGATTTACCAGAAAATAAGTCATTTTTATTGTATAACCCTCAAGAGGATCTTCCCATTCAGCTTGCGATGCAACCCGGGGCCAAAGTGATCAGTCTTTTGATAAGAATTGAAAAATTTCACACATTTTTTACAGAAGAGGCTGAACTAATTCACTTTCTTAGTGGTGAAAACAAAAGCAAGAAGTGCTATAGAGATAAAGAATTGAACCCTAATGAGATGATGGTATTGAATCAAATATTCCATTATGGATTGCATTCGTCACTTGAAAAACTTTATTCAAGAGGAAAAGTTTACGAACTGATCAGTTTGTATTTTCATAAATCTGACAAAGATGGTATACAAAATTGTCCATTTCTTGAAGATGAGGCCAATGTAGAAAAGATTCAGAAGGCAAAACAAATTTTGATTGAATGTATGACCGAACCACCCACACTGACCCAATTAGCCGATCAGATCAATCTTCCGATTCAGCATTTAAAGGATGGTTTTAAACACATCTATGGAGAAACAGTGTTTGCGTATCTTTTAAATTATAAGATGGAGTTTGCCAGAAAATTGTTGGCCACAAGAAAGTATAATATTTCGGAAGTTAGTTTTGAAGTGGGATACAGTACGCCAAGTCATTTTATCGCAGCATTTAAAAAGAAATTTGGCACTACTCCAAAGCGCTATATGAGCAGTTTGTAATTAGTGATTTTTCTCAAAATTAATATATAATTAAAAAGTTATTTTAACCGAAAGTAATATTTTTGTATTTCCATTCTCCTTTTCTTTTGGAAAGGATTTTTTATTTGAAACGAACGTGACGAAAAAACTACCGTATATATTATTCTTTTTGTCTTTTGGCCTCACGGCTCAAATCAAGGTTAGTGGTTTTGTTGTGGATAAATCTGATGAACCTGTTCCTTTTGCCAACATCATCTTTAAAGGGTCTATAGAAGGAACGATATCTGATGAGAATGGAAAATTCTATCTTGAAACGGAAAATACGTATAAAGAACTTGAAGTTTCATTTGTGGGTTTTGAAACCAAACTTATTCCTTTAGTAAAAGTAAATACTAATCTGCGTATCGTTTTACAAGAGGTTAGAGATCAACTGAAGGAGGTGATGATCTACTCTGGAAGAGTAAAGAAAAAGAATAACCCCGCAATAGATATTTTAAAAAAAATATGGGCCCAAAAAAGAAAGAATGGACTCAATATGTACGATCGATATGAATTCGATCGATATGAAAAAATAGAATTCGATCTGAATAATATTGATGAGAAGTTGATGGAAAGAAAGATCTTTGAAGGAATGGAAATGGTTTTTGATCAAATTGATACTTCTAAGATAACCGGGAAGGTGTATTTACCCATATTTATCAATGAATCGCTCTATAAGACTTATGGTAGAAATATTTATCCCAGAAAGAAAAACAGTATGATGAGGGCCAATAAGAATTCTGGCTATTCTGATAACCAAGCCCTGATCTCCTTTTTGAAGCAATTGTATGTGGATTTTGATATTTATGATAATTACCTTCTGTTTTTTGATAAGAAATTTTCAAGTCCCTTGTCAAAATTGGGACCCGAAGTGTATAATTATGTGTTAACCGACAGTAGTTTTATAGACAATAAATGGAGTTATAATATTCTATTTTATCCCAGAAGGAAAAATGAGTTAACCTTTAAGGGTGATTTCTGGGTCAATGACACTACATATGCCATCAAGGAAATTCAAATGTATGCCACTAAGAATTCGAATGTCAACTGGGTCAAGGAAATTTATATTGAACAGGAGTATGAGGTGCTGAATGATTCTGTTTTTTTGCTGAAAAGAGATTATATAATGACTGATTTTTCCTTAAACCAAAAGGATGAATCCAAAGGTGTTTACGGCAAGAGAACGACCCTGTATGACAATCATGTTTTTAATGTGAACCGGCCAGATGAATTCTATAAGGAGCAGATTCAGGATAATGAAGACATGTACAATCAAACTGATGATTTCTGGAAGAAGAACAGACTGGAGGAATTGAGCGACAAAGATATTGGTATCTATCAAATGATCGACACTTTGCAAAATGTTAAGCGATTTCAGCAATTTAACACTTTTGGCGAGATTATGGCCTCGGGCTATTGGAGCGTCACCAGGGGTTTTGACTACGGACCGGTTTTGTCAACGATTGGTTACAATGATGTTGAGGGTCTAAGATTAAGTGTGGCAGGAAGAACCTACTTTAGTCAGAATGACAAATCGCGTGTAAAAGGTTATATAGCTTATGGTTTTATGGATGCCAAAGTCAAGTATGGCTTGGAAGCAAAACATCTGTTCAGGGGCAAGGACAGGTGGATCCTCTCCTTGGGCACCCGTAAGGATGTAGAACAGCTGGGCGTTAGTTTGACAACATCTAATGATGTACTGGACAGAAGTTTCGCTACAACCTCCATTTTTACTAGGGGAGACAATTCGAAATTGTCAAATATTGATCTTACAAATGCAAAAGTAACCTATGAACCCATAAAAAATCTGGGCCTTAGATTAGGGACGACTTTTAAATCTTTGGAGTCTGCCAATCCTGAGGCTTTCAACGTTGATTACTTTGATGAAAATGGAGAAATTCAATCGAGTATAGAACAAGTGGATGTTAGTTTTGCATTACAATATACACCAAATCGAAAGCCCTATGGATTTGGTGTCGAAAGGTCTGTGAGTAATGAGGACCGTTATCCTACTTTCTTTTTCAGTTACACCAGAGGAATAAAAGGTGTATTTAACAGTGATTTTGACTATCATAAATTACAGTTCTATTATGAACAACCCATACAACTCGGTCTTTTCGGAAAATTGAGATCAATCCTTGAAATAGGGAAGACCTTTAATCCGGTTCCTTTACAGCTTTTGAATATTGTTCCTGGTAACCAGACATTTTTTACCTCAAAGAAATTATTTGATCTTCTTGACTATTATGAATTTATTTCAGACGAGTATGTATCACTGCATCTGGAACATAATTTTAATGGAAAGATCTTTGCCAAAATTCCCTGGATCAGAGATCTTCAATGGAGAGAGATTATTGGAATCAGAGGAGTAATAGGAGGGATTTCACAGGATAACCGGGATATCAATGCTTCTGACATCATCTACGTGGCACCAGAAAATATATACTGGGAATACCATTTTGGGATTGGGAATATCTTTAAATTACTACGAGTCGATTTCGAATACCGGGGAAGTTACAGAGATGCTCCTGGAGCTACTAATTTTGCTGTAAAAGTTGGCTTGGGCTTTTATTTCTAGAAATCCGTATACCAGTTGAACAGACTTGATTTTAAGCCAATGGTAAACCAGCTGGTATTATTTTTAGAGATCACATCACCTTGCGCATCTGGAGAGAAATTTCTAAACGTAAGGCCACCAAATATTTGCAAGTTTGTTACCGGATTCAATACATAACCTCCCTGAAAGTCGGCTATAAAAATAGTTGTAGAATTTCCCTGACCTACTTCATTGCCGTCGTTGGCCAATCTGTCATTATATGAACGCCAAATGTCTCCTCCATAACTGAAGTCGGGATCATCACCTTCAAAATCAAAACCTTTTTTACCGGCGATCAATTTCGCATTACCAAACCAGCGTTTTTTAGAATACCTCGCGATTCCGATTACTTCATAGAAATTTCCTCCCCATAAGTGAGCAATGGGCTGGTTATTATGACCAGCATTTAGTTCAATATCATCGCTGGAGAATGTATAGGGTCTTACCCAGTTAAATTCTCCCTGTAGCATTAAACCCTCAACCTTAAAGGCCTCGTAATATTTGGCACCCAGCTGAAAGGCAAATTTATTACCCCAGTAACCGCTACCATCAAATACACGACTTGTGGTCATTTCATCGATCAAAAATTGATTATATAACTCAATATTATCTTTAATTCTATATTTCATGTTTAAGCCAATAGTGGCATTTCCAGATCTGGATCCTCTAGAAAATTCAACTGACCTGTAAAAAATGATAGGATTGAAAAATGATACATCGAAGCCGTTTGGACTGCTGTTTTCATTGGTAATAACCGATTCAAATAATCCAATATTAAATCTTTTGGTAACATTCCAACTTAGATGGTGCATGGCCACAAATTTTCGCAAATTTGAATCATTAGCTACGGCTTCGGGTCTTACATCTTCCATCCACATCCATAGATTGGTATATTTGATTTTCCAAAAGGTTGTACTGATCTTTAAAAAAGGATAGGGGGAAGCAACATCAGACAAAAAGAAAGAGCGATATCCATCCCCAATAAAGTTTTTACCATTTCCAAATTGAAAATTAAAGAATTCATTTGGGGTATAACTTAAATAAGCTTCTGCCACCGGATAATCAAAAGAATCTTCCTTGAATTTTTTAGCTCTTCCTCTGCCAGGAACTACACCGTAACTTTCAGGAGGAGTTCTAAGTTTGGCATAGTCATTCACATATTCAGCAAATCTGCCCTGACTTTCATAAAAAGAGGTTGAAAAGCTGAATTTTTTCCCCAAAGACCCTTGTATTTGTAATCCTCGGGTATTATTGTACGTATAGTCAATATCTGAGTTATCCTTACCTATTTGAAGGTCAAATACCGGATTCAGGGTAAACCAAAAATTAGTACCCTTTACAAGTGCCAAATGCTCATTGTGTAGCTTTCGGCCACCCCAAGATTCCTTATCTTTTAGAATACGGGTTCTTTTGGCCTCAAGATTTATATATGGTTTAACCTCGTTGAATAAATAGGGCTTTGAAGCAGTATGTGTATTTGCATCCTTGTTCAAATGATAGATGATATCATCGTATTCCTGATGTACAAAGGGTATATTCAATTCGCTTTGAAATTCTGGAAACAAGGTGTTTTGCACATCTAATATTTTATCCTCGATATTTTTCTTTTCTTCAACTACAACGATTTCCTTAGTGTTATCACTCAATGGAATGGCAATGGGAAACTGGTACCGTTCATCAATGGCACGTCCATTATAAGTGGGTGCCTGTATATCAGGTAGGGTCCGAAAAACCCTCTTCACTTCATCTTCAAGTTCAGGATACATAGCGTTGACATAAAGTACTTCAAATTTTCCTTCCTTGGTAACAACAAACACGACTTTGATTTTCCCTTTGTATGCCGACTCCTCCACGATAGCAGGCACTTTGAATTCCTTGAGAACCTCAGCTTTTAATTTATCATTAAAACAGGCATCAAGATCATTTAGATCGGTCTCTTCACAACCTTTATAAACCGGAGGTTTAGAGACCTGGGCCTCAAGTGAAAATGAAACAAAAACCAAAAGTGAAAGGGATAAAAGTATTTTTTTCATATGAATTCGAAACAGTTGGAAAATAGACATTTGTAATCTAACTATGTAAACGCTGCAAATCTAATTTATTTTATGAACAAGATTATTTTTTAATTCATATTTTTCATTGCTTTCAGAGCAAATTGCTATGCCTTCTTCATCAAAATCTAACCTGTGCCCGTATTCACTGATCCATCCGATTTGTTTTGAAGGATTCCCAACCACGAGTGCATAAGGTTTTACCTCTTTTACCACTACTGCTCCTGCTCCTATAAAAGCAAATTTACCAATGTCATTTCCACAAACAATTGTGGCATTGGCCCCTATGCTAGCTCCTTTTCTTACAGTGGTTTTCATATACTCATTTTTTCTGTTTACGGCACTTCTGGGATTGATCACATTTGTAAAAACCATGGAAGGTCCAAGGAAAACATCATCCTCACAATTAACCCCCGTATAGATTGATACATTGTTTTGGACCTTAACATTATTTCCTAAATGTACATCAGATGAAATGACGACATTTTGGCCTAGATTACAATTTTCTCCAAGACTAGAGTTAGGCATAATATGGCTAAAATGCCATATTTTACTACCTTGACCAATGATACAAGGTTCGTCGATAACTGCCGTTTCATGTGCAAAATATGTTTTATTTTTCATGGAAATAGAACTTTTGAAAATTAATTGACGGATTCAATTAAACTTTTGTTGGATGCCAGGTTGTTTTTATTTCAAGGGTTTTTTCGATAAAATAGGGAGACTGATTTATGTCCTTGAACCAATCATTTTTTTTGTAAATAATCACGCGTTTGACATTGTTACTCGCCAATTCACCGATGCTTTTTATCTCTGGCGCATCATTCCCACAATAGATAATGGCATTGACATCCATATGGGAGGCCATATGAGAGATTAATTCTTTTCTTTCACCCGTGAGGATATTGACCACCCCTGCAGGGACATCAGAAGAATGCAACACCTCAGCAAAAGATATGGCACTAAGAGGTAGGCTATTACTAGCTAATACTATAACAGAATTTCCGCCAAGTAAGGCAGGTATGACAACTGACACCAAACCCAATAATCCCTGATTTTCGGGGGCTATCACCGATAATACACCCATCGCTTCAGGAGCTGAAAAATTAAAATGTGCACTTGACACCGGATTTACAGCGCTAAAAATTTGTTGATACTTATCACTCCAACCTGCATAATAAACCAACCGGTCAATTGATGCTTCAACTTCCTCCCTGGCCTTTTTATTACTGGATCCCTGAAGTTCAATCTCCTTGATGAATTGTTCTTTCCTTCCTTCCAGCATTTCCGCTATTCTGTATACTATTTGTCCTTTATTAAGAGCAGTAACTCCAGCCCAAGCATTTTGAGCCTTTCTGGCTATAACGACCGCATTTCTGAAATCTTTTCGGGAAGCTAAACACATATTGGCAATCAGTTCGCCTTTCTTGTCGTGTAGAGCAAAATACCTTCCTGACTCAGTTCTGGGAAATTTACCACCAATGTATAATTTATAGGTTTTAAGTATGTCTAATCGGCTCATGGTTATTCAAATTTTAAGTATGGTTTAAGGCCGTGAAGACCCCCTTCTCTTCCAAATCCGCTTTCTTTATAACCGCCAAAAGGGGAAGTTGCATCAAATTTGTTAAACGTATTGGCCCAAACTACCCCTGCCTGCAGTTTTTGGGTAAGGTAAAAGATCTTTGATCCTTTCTCGGTCCAAACTCCTGCGGATAACCCAAAAGGAGTATTATTCGCTTTTTCAATGACTTCATCAACGGTTCTGAAGGTTTGAACCGCTAATACGGGCCCGAAAATTTCCTCCTGAACAATTCTGTGCGACTGAGAGACATTTAGAAACAAAGTAGGAGGGCACCAGTTTCCTTTACTAGGTAATTTACAAGCAGGTTGATAAATCTCTCCTCCTTCGTCAAGACCAATCTTGATATAGCCTTGTATGGTTTCAAGTTGTTTCTTTGAATTGATAGCACCTATATCGGTATTTTTATCCAGAGGATCTCCTAGAATCAAAGAATTCATCCTGTCCTTTAACTTGTCGATTACATTTTTGGCCACAGATTCTTGAACAAACAATCTGGAACCTGCACAGCACACATGCCCCTGATTAAAGAAAATCGCATTGATAATACCTTCTACAGCCTGGTCGATTGCAGCATCTTCGAATATGATATTTGCACCTTTTCCTCCCAACTCAAGAGTGAGTTTCTTATTGGTTCCGGCTATTGCCTTTTGAATGTATTTACCCACTGCTGTAGACCCGGTAAATGCTATTTTATTGATCCGGGGATGTTCAACCATCGCTGCACCAGTAATTCCTGCCCCCGTAACAATATTCACCACTCCTTTGGGTAAGCCACTTTCTTTAATTATCTCAGCCAGCTTGAGAGCTGTCAATGGAGTAGTTTCAGCGGGTTTAAGAACAACTGTATTTCCTGTGGCTAAAGCCGGTGCAATTTTCCAGGCTGCCATGAGTAGGGGAAAATTCCATGGAATGATTTGACCTGCTACCCCTAATGGTTTTACTTTTCGATTTGGAAATGCATAAGATAATTTATCCGCCCAGCCTGCATAGTAAAAAAAGTGATTTGCAGCTAAAGGAATGTCAATATCTCTGGATTCCCGAATCGGTTTGCCACCATCAAGACTTTCTATGACCGCAAATTCTCTGGCACGCTCCTGGATCAACCTGGCTATTCTGAAAATGTATTTACCTCTTTCCTTGCCAGACAATACCGACCATTTTTTAAAGGCTTTTTCTGCAGCTAAAACAGCCTTGTCAACATCTTCAGCTGAGGCATCTGCTATTCTCGAAATCATTTGATTGTCTGCCGGATTAATCGTCTTAAAATATTTCCCTTCGGTTGGGGAAATAAACTCACCATTTATAAAAAGCTCATATTGCTCTTTCAATTGAATGTGATCTTTACTTTCGGGTGCTGCGTCATAGCTCCATGAAGCATTGAAGACTTTTGTATCTGAATGTTGTTTCATGATTAATCCTTTGAAAAATAATTAGCTGATTGGTAATATCCGGTTTCTGATTTCACCAATTGCATCAGAATGTCATTTGCCAGGCTACTGGCTCCAAATCTGAAATAGGTTTTATTCATCCATTTTTCTCCTAATACTTCATTAAGCATAACCAAATATTGCAAAGCAATTTTAGATGTTGAAATCCCGCCAGCCGGTTTCATTCCGATCATCTTACCTGTTTTTAGGTAAAAATCCTTTATGGCGTCTAGCATAACATAGGTAACAGGCATTGTGGCGGCAGGCTGAATTTTGCCTGTTGAGGTTTTGATAAAATCCGCCCCGGCATACATGGCAATTTCACTTGCCTTTCTTACCTGATCTAAAGTGCCTAATTCTCCCGTTTCAAGAATTACTTTGAGGTGAGTTTCGCCACAGGCTTCTTTGATAGCAGCAATCTCATCATAAACGAAATTATATTCTCCTGCTAAAAATTCACCTCTGGAGATAACCATATCAATTTCATCCGCACCTTGGTCTACTGCGAATTTGGTATCCATGATTTTGGTATTTCTACTTGACTGACCGCTGGGGAAGGCAGTAGCTACGGATGCCACTTGTATGCCAGAATTTATTAAAGCTTCTTTTGCAATTTTCACATAAGTAGGATAAACGCAAACAGCAGCAACAGTTGGGATATTATCGAGCCGCTCATGAAGATGCATTGCCTTATAACATAATTGCCGCACTTTACCCGGAGTATCTTTGCCTTCTAATGTTGTAAGATCTATCATGCTTAGGGCCAACTTCAGCCCTTCTACCTTAGAAGATTTTTTAATACTTCTTTTGCAAAACCTGTCAACGCGCTCCATGACCCCCACAGTATCATAAGAAGGAAGATTATTTAAGTTTGGAATCATTCATCTGAATTAGAAAGTCAAATTTACAAATTAAAAATGATAAGTAAGATGCTATCTTAAAAGAATAGAAACTTGCCAAAGTAGCTGAATTCATTGAGCTTTTGAAGCTAAGCGGAAAATTTGAAAATTAAAGAATCCAGATGATAGCAGGTTGCTTCTTAAACATGTTTTTATAGAAAAAAACAGGTAGTATCAGAAAAATTATCTTACTTTATTTAATCACTTCGAGTGTGATGGGAAGTGTATACGAAACCCTTACCGGTTTTGTCCTTTGTTTACCAGGAGTCATTTTGGGTAGCAGATTTACGACTCTTATTGCTTCTTTTTCAAGACGCGCATGGGGTCCTCTTGCCCTAATATCAACTATGTCTCCGGTTTTGTCTATTTTAAATTGAACATAAACTTTTCTCTTACCTACTTCAAGCCCCAATTCCTGAGCGAGATCGACTCTAAAATGTTTAATGACGTGTTTATTGATTTTGTCTTGTAAGCATTGCCTCAAGGCCTTTTTATCTCCTTTACATCCAGGATAAATTGGAGCTACTTCAATGATGGCGAAAGGAATGTCTTTTTCAAATTCTTCTTCTTCAATGATCTCTTCAATTTCTTCATATTCTGTCACCTCAACAAATTCGGATTCGTCTGTTTCAGTTGATTCCAAAACTGTTTCAATGATATCTTCTTCATTGGTAACAATTTCTATTTTTTCCGGGGCAGGTGGAGGAGGTGGAGGAGGTTTTACCTCTAAAATTCTTTGTGTAACCGGAATCTCAATAAATTCTTCAGTCTGAACTGAAATCTGATCTAAATCGCTAATATACCTGTCAACCGTTTTCCATTCCAGCGCGATATATGTGAGTAGTAATGTTAAAACCAAACCCAATTGAAAGAAAAGTTTTCTATAAGGTGATAACCTGGCTTTTCTGCTTTTTTTGTCTAACATAATCCAATAAAATTGACGATGCTCCCTAAATTAATAATTCACCATGAAAAAAATTATGACTTTTGTCATATTAAATAGTTTAAAACTAGAAGGATGTTTCTTGGTGAATGAAATTTTTAATTGATGTTGATATAAAATAGGATCAAATAAAAAAGACCATCTGTCAACTGACGGATGGTCTTTATATCTTCTTTTATGAAATTTTATTCAACAACAAGCGTAATGGGCAGGGTGTACTTTACACCAACAGGTCGTCCCCGTTGTTTTCCCGGAGTCATATCCGGCAATAATTTAACAACTCTAACCGCTTCCTTTTCAAGTCGGGCATGCGGCCCCCTGGCTCTAACATCTGTTATTTTACCAGTTCTGTCAATTTTAAATTGAACATAAACTCTTTTTTTACCGGGGGTTAAGCCAAGATCACCGGCCAAGCCTGTATTGTATTTTTTACCGACGTGCTTGGTTATTTTATCAACCATACATTTTTTCTTTTCCTCATTAGTACCCTTACATCCAGGATACACAGGTACGTTCTCTATAATGGCAAAAGGAACGTCATCAAGAACTTCTTCATCCTCAACGATCTCTTCAATTTCTTCAACTTCAACCGCTTCCGATTCATCCGTCTCTGTTGATTCAAGAACAGTTTCTTCAATCTCTGATTCGTCCTCTACAATTTCAATTTTTTCAGGAGCTGGTGGTGGTGGTGGTGGTGGTTTTACTTCCTGAATTCTTTCAGTGATTGGTATATCAATTTCCTCCTCAGCCGTAATGTCAACCATACCTAGATCATTAACGCTTCTTTCAAAGGTTTTCCATTCAATCCCTATATAAATAAGAATTAAAGCAAGGGCTAAACCTAACAGCATGAACTGTTTATTGTGTTTTTCAAGGTTTGCTTTAGGGTTCTTTTTTACTTCCATGTTCTGTTAAGTTTTTTTTATATTGCGCTAATTTAATGAAATAATTGGAACAAAAACAAGTAATTTTTAAATTGTCCCGTACCACTTGATAATTCTTTTGAATAATATCAAGGCAACTATAACACCTGCCGTGTTAGCAAAGGCATCATATATATCTCCGGTTCGGTAGGTGGTTAAGCCACTTTGTAACCCTTCAAGAATAATGCCATAAACGATCAAGGCTAAAGGTACAAAAAATTTAAATACCATTTTATCGATTCTGTCCTTCAAGGCAAAGTACCACAAAAGCGTAAGACCGAAATAGGCTGTAAAATGTAAATATTTATCACCTGATTTGACCCCCAGGCCCAGATTTAATTTAGGTATTGCACTAAGGCTCAGAACGGCTAAAATTAGCGTAGCTAGAATTGCCAGTAACAGAGCGTTACGCTCCAATAATTTCTTTATATCCTGAAGCATCTAGTAGGCTTTCGATTTCTGAGCTGTCAGAAATTCTAATTTTGATTATCCACCCGTCACCATACGCATCAGAATTCACCTTTTCAGGAGCATCTTCAATCAATTCGTTGAATTCTATAATCTCACCGCTTAAAGGCATAAATAGGTCAGAGACTGTTTTAACGGCCTCAACACTTCCAAAAACTTCATTTTGAGGAATTGTTTCATCAACGGTTTCGATATCGATATAAACGATATCGCCTAATTCTCCCTGCGCAAAATCAGTAATTCCAACAGTAGCAACATCTCCATCAATTTTTACCCATTCATGGTCTTTGGTGTATTTTAATTCTTCTGGTGTGTTCATTTTTTAAACTTTAAGTTAATTACCTATAATATATCTTACACTTATACCCCCATTGATAGTTGTTCTGGGAAATGTAGTAGATATTGCAAATTTAGAATTATTATAGTCAAAGAAAAAGGAGGCGAGTAAATTTTTATTCAAAGAATAATCTGCCAGAAATTTAAAAGAAACTAAATTTTGTCCCCCGGTTATCTGATTATTATCTATTTCATCTTCTATTCCATAGGGCCTGACAATAGTTAGATTTTCACGAATTCCCACATCCAGTTTAAAATTGATGTCTCCTTGAAAGGTAGTAGAACCTCCACCACTGCCTTTTTTAAATTTCATTTTTACATTCTTGATTCGATAGCCCATACCAAGAACTATTTCTTCACCGGAAACTTCAGTTACAGTATTGTTATTAAAATTCAGATTAAGTGCCTTATCCTTGTTAAAAGCCGCTCTTACAGAAAGAGAATTTTTTAGTTTGAAGTCAACACGAATCAAGGGTGAGAATTCTTCAATCAAATTGATTCCGTTAAATAGTTTTTCGGGGTTGAAATTACCGGCAATATCCCTGTTTGTATCTCCATAAGGATTGTCGTTATCATTCTTAAGGTTATTGGTAAAAGAGAGAATTGAATAAACTGATCTATAACTGTGTTCAAGGGTGAAACTTCTGAAATTCGTCTTCATCCATGGAATGGCCATCAATCCTTTGTAGGAAATTCTCCAGTTTGGAATCGGAGTTTTTCTAAAAGCATCTAATTGTACCGAAGAAGCCTCTTTTCCGGAATATGCCGCAAGAAAAGATGGTAGCACTACGTCTTGATTCGTATCACCAAATCCGTCAATATTTCCACCTGTTTCATCAGCGAGCCTCTGTGAAATAATAGCCCGGTTGTCTTTAAATTCCTGAAAAATGTCTCCAGGATTTTTGAAGGAAGCGCCCAGCATCATATATGATATACTGAAATTACCAACTCCATTTTTCGGTGTAGGATCCAAGATTCCATTGACCACATCAAGTTGCTGGTTAAAACTTTCAGTATAGGTTCTGTTACCGAACAATTCAATATCCAGATCTCTTGTTAATCTAACGTTAGCAGAATAGTCGAACTTATCAAAATGAGATTTACTGTAGTTTCTGGCATAGAAATTATCTCCAACATCTCTTGACAGCAACCAGCCGTTTGTAATAGCTCTATCCAAAATGTCAGCCTGACTTCCAAATACGAATCCAAAGGATGGTGACAGCTTGCCGGAAAAGCTGGTTTGACCAAGGAAACCGAATTCAGGAATATACCCTGGAAGGAAGGTTCCATTGTTTTCAGTATAGGAAAGTCTTATGTTCTTTACCGAAGTAAGTATATCTACAGCAGCTCTTCCAATTTTCTGACCGGTTGAAAGTGATTTTTTCGCTTTGAGGGTTTTACCGGTTTGGGGATCCTGTTTTACATCGACGGTCTTTCTTTTTGTAAATAGTTTTGACAGCCCTATTTGATCATATAACCGGTCCATACTCATCTCTGCAGTAAAATTGTGAGTATTGGCATTTTGGATGGTGTTTCCCACATTATCAATTGTAGTGTATGAAGGTGCCTGCCAATCATAATCGGCTGTATAATTATAGGTACCATTGATAAAACTAAGTATAGGAAATTTATCAAATGGGATCTTATAAGTCATGTTAAAAGTTTGATGATAGTGCTCCGGTCTTCCTATCGTAAAGAATTTATCGTAGATCTGAAGATCTTCATCTTGTCCAAATTCATCATACACATAATTATTCAAGGCCCTGAGAGAAAACTGAAGCGATTTTGTTAGGTTGTAGGCAACAAGATAGTCCCAGTCAAACATAAAATTTCGTTGTTTCAAGACGGGCAGATCGGGTAAGCCGGGAACCAATGATCTTGACAATTGTTCATTATAGGTTCTGATGATATTTGAATTGATGGCAAATGAGGTCGGTAAAAGATTGATATTAAAATCTTTTATAAACTGTAAATAGGCTTTGTCTGTTATGAGTCCCCATGATTTAAAAGGTTCGATTATCTTTGGCTGGAAACTATGAGTATAGTTTGCCGAAGCCCTGATTTTCTGATCAATGAATTTTTGGATATTGTAATCCCTGTGATAGATTTCATTGTACAAATAGGAAATAGAAAGATTTTCCACATCATAAAAATGAGGTTTACCGCTTTGAGATGTTCTGTTCTTTCTTACATTGATAAAATTGAGACTTTTTCTTTGCGTGTAATCTCTGGCCACATCACTGTCGGTACTTCCGTTTTGAAAAAGTACATCCTGAAATCTTGGATCGTATTTGGGATCTCTGAATTCTTCACCAAAACTAAAGTTAATAGGGATACTCATACTGACCCTTTTAGGCAGCAGTTGGCCAATATTGATATTCGATACCAGTCCGTATTGTTTCATTTCGTCCAGACTTCTTTCATTAACCATTTGATCAAGGCTCCCAAAACCGATGGTATGCATGCTACCTGTTAGCGAAATATCTGCAAAATCTGCAAAATTTGCATCAGCGTTCACAATAGCTGCCCAACTCGATTTATTATCAAAATCAGAAACACGTAATTCATTGAACCATAATTCCATACTTTTTGGAGATATGGATGCATTTTTGACTCCGAGCATAATGGTTCTGATATTTGATAAATTTGGATTTCCCTTTACTCTGATCCTGTATTCGGGCTCTTCACCAATTTGTGGTTGGGGATAGAGTTGGTTTACCGGGGCACCAACTTCAAGTCGCTCAAGTTTAAGATTTCCAAAAGATTCTATATCGGCGTTGATATTATTCTCCTCCGGCCATATTTCCTCTGCAGTCACGGCATTGAAACCGGTTATTTTTAAAGGTATTTCAACTTGGTAGTAATTATCATCAGTATCACTACCCAGTCTGATGATTCCAACAAGTTCATCGTCCTTTACCTCTATCTGACCAATCTTTCCTTCCGCATGTATAAACATTTTCAATTGCTTATACATTCTGAGATCAAAGGTTGTATTTTTAAAGATCGCTCGGGTATCTCCAGGCTGAAGATCATCAACTTTAACAGAAACTGATTGTTCGTTTTGTTGTTGAATGGTTGTGGTTCCCTGTAACCTCTCTCTTTCGATTCCTGGAGGTAATCTATAAGGAATCGGTTGTCTGTCTTCATTTTCTTCGATGTTGACAACGCCTGTTTCGAATTTTTGATTTTCATCTGGCGTAATTTCCTGAGGAGGGTCGATGGCCTCATTTATGGTTTTTATATATCTTCTCCAATCTCCTCTCACAAGTTGCAGTTCTCCAAATCTCAGTACCACAGGTATTTCGAATTTGGTAAGAAACATTCGCATAAAGCGGATAGAAGTAAAACCAGACATATCGTTGATAATATTATTAGGATCTTCTGGCGTTGTAATAGGAATTCTGAATTGATACCAGGTTGAGGTCTGGGTAGTATTATTCTCCAAAGTTACTGTTGTTATCCGTTTGTCAACAATGAAATTCTGACCTACCACCAAATCTGTTTTATTTAAGGAGACCTTGTATTGATAATAACTTTCAATGGCGCTCATGGTCTGGTCCTTATTGATATCTTCAACATCCGGATAGGTGGTTGATGAAGTTGGATAATTTTCAACAGAATTATTGATGGTTGGTGAGTTCCCTTGAGTCAGAGTAAAATCCTTGTATCGTGTAATTATAGAGGCATCTTCAGCATCGTAATCGGATCCTCTGAAATAGTGAAAATTATCTGCTGAAGGATCATCCCCGAAAGTGTTCCCATACTTCGTTGTTTCGCCTGTGTCATTTATACCATCGAGTCCAAGATCCTGATTTAATCTGGCTTCATCACTTTCTGGAAAGGCATAAAGTAAAGACTGGTCAGTAGGAATTGACGACCATGGGGTAGGCTCAATATTGGATCCCGGGATCTGTACTCCGTCTATGGGTAAACCGTTTTCAAACATTTTACGGTCATCTTTCAGGATGTCTTCGGAAATACTTCCGAAATTGAAATACAATTCTCCTTGCATATCCTGTAAAGTTGGAGGTGTGGACGGCCCTCCTTCTTCAGGTTTGATAGAGTAATTCTCGTAGGGATCCATTAACCAAAACTGAACGTATTCTATATTAGCCTGTTGGAAATTCGTGGTTGTTAAGGCTCTTGTTATACCTGCCCATCTATCTTCAGGATTGATGTATTTGCCATCTATTCCAAAGCTGTCATCGTAATTGTTGGTTCCCCTTTCTGCAGGAAAGTAGGCCATATCAAGAGTTCTGATGATGGTTGATTGGGTTACATCCAGGTCAACCTGTGGAAACAATTCACTGAAGTTCACCTGTCTCACCTCCGCTCTAGACAGCTCATCACTGTCTATATTTGGCGGCCTGAGGCTAGATCCGTAGAATATTTGGTCGATATTATACCAGGATAGCTGAGACCTCTTAGCACCAATAAGTAATTCAGGAGGTAAGCCTGCAGCAATATTTCCATTTGTGAAATCCAAATCTCCGCTTTGGCCCAAAGGCGTACTCGAGGTGAACCATTGTCTGGGGGATTTGATATCAAGAGGGATTTGAGCGCCTTCGAAATCATCTATATATGAGGTTGCGGCTCCCTCCAGATCAATCCCTTTTGGTGTACCTGGTAAAAGATAGGCGAGTTCTGACCTTACTGAAACAAAGGAAGGAACATCCGTATCAACATTTGGAAGGGCATTGGCCCATTTGGTTAATTTAGGTACTTCAGTGCGATAGGTAACATAAGCTCCAATGATGGTATTGTTAACAGGTTCTGAACCAAATTGTGCTTTTTGAGTAAGCGGTTTTTCATTGAGATTGATAATATTTCCACCCACAGCCAGTTTTTCATTGAACACATGAAGTACATCTATGCCCATATACCTTCTACGTTGCTGGTTGAAGCCAATATTATTTTCTACATCTACCTGAATAGGTGCATCAGACGCCACCAATGTTGGATTGATAATCTGTACGTTTCCAATATTATAATCAACCACATAATCAACTCCTTCGACCAGTTCTCTTCCTCCTGTTGTTACCCTTACCGACCCTCTTGGTACATTAAAAGCTCCTAAAGGGATACCGTTTTTTCCGTCCGATTTAAAATAACCTTTAAACGAGTATTTATCCTTTTGTTGAAAATCATTTTGGGCTTCTGCTTGAGTTCTGTCGTACAATTCTCTGAAAATATATATGTCATCTTCGGGTAATAATTGATCGTCAAGGAATTCTCCAAACGGTTCGACAGTTGGAAAAATAAAATAGCCATTGGGAGAATCTATGGTAATACCTTCTACATAATCGAAAAAACCATCGCCTTCTGGTTTAATGTTATTGTTTTGATCAAGACGATCAAGTCTCAACAAATTCAGAATGGTTCTGTCGTTGACTCCGGTTGTTTGTGCATTTTGCAAAATATTTACGGGTTCTCCTGTACTGTCATCATAATACAAGAGCTCTAGCCTGAAACCATCCTTTTGAAGTTGAAAGGCCCCTGGGATTTCATAGACATTCTTCATCAAAAGATCAAACATGGGGATATTGTCATTGATAATCTCGCTTCTCAACATTTTTACCACAAGATTGTCAGGTGCAATCACACCTGCGTCGGTAAATTCACCAACTCTATACACCTCTGTTCCATCTGAGTATTCATAAGCAACAGCTAAAACATCGCTCTCAACCAACCGCCTGTTTAAGGTTATAAAACCCAATTGGGCATTCATGGTAAAATCAACTCCCTGAACCAGTTTAATGGCATTTTCGAGTATGGTATAATCCCTTCCCTGAGACATATTATAAGGGGTCAAAGCCTGACCAACTGTTGATAGATCTCTTATCGGACCATTTAGAGTCAATAAATTCTGAAGATCGTTGGCCTCGTTTGACGGGTCTTTCTCACCTGGTATTGGGGTCACATTAGCTGGCCCCATACTATTTGGATTATTTTCTCCCAGATCTGCAAGGGCTATTATATTTCTGGTTCCTGTTGTGGTTGCGTTACGGTTTGTTACCCAAATTTCAATTCGGGTGATGTTGATGGAGCTATTGATCAGAGGAAAATTCGACAAAGCAGCGTCGTATGTATCACGGAACTCATGAGCTATAAAAAAGTGTCTGTTGTTGTCGTAATTACTCGCCTTGAAATCAAATTCATTCAGGATGGAACCTCCTTGAGCTGAAACGGATCTTGTTTGGGATCTTTGCTGAGAAAAGATTCCTGTAACTGTTGTTTTACCAAATTGAAGCTCCATTTTGGCCCCAAACAGATTTTGTGCTCCATTAACAAGAGAATTGCGTATGGGCATGGATACATTACCCACTTCTATCTTTCGGATGATATCATCTTCGGTAGGCGTATATTCCAACTTCACCATGTTTTGGAAGTTAAAAGTAGACTGTGTATCAAAATTAGCAAGCACTCTCAAACGTGTCCCGATTCTTGCATTTAAACTTGCATTGATCTCCTGATCAAAATCAAAAGTGGTGCTTTGCCGGTTGTTTTCCGACAGCTGAGGGTTCTCTACTCGCTGATAAATCAGTCCCATTTTTATCAGAATAGAACCTTGCACATTCACGTCAATTTGATTTCCTCCAAAGATGCTTTCAAAGAAATTGGAATTTACATAATAAGTGGGCAATAAATTTTTCTGGACATCTGAAGCGCCCTTTGTTTTGCCGCTTATGGCGTTGATTTTGTCTTTAGAATACTCCAGCATATCTCTCTGTAAGCGATAATCTTTGTATTCTTCAGGAGTCATCTGTGTTGGATTTTTGATGTAATAGTCGCCTATTTTTTCCATCAAAATATAGTTCCCTGATTGGGGATCGTAGATGATTTCAAGTTCTTTGTTGTTGTTTAGAAAGAGTCTTCCATTTTGATTGTTGTTAAACGAATATGGAAGCGGTTGAATAGTGTCGTTTTTGGTAGAAGTTGTTGATTGATTGGAAGTTATCGAATTGTTTCCTGAATTTATTTGAGCCGAGACAAAGGCCGTACTAAATAAAAGTACGATTAATATAATAGGGAGATTATATTTAAATCGATTTATTTGGATCAATCGTTACAAGTTTTTAAGCGCTTGTTTAATCAGTTCCTCCAGGCTTATGTCAGGAGAATTTTGTAAAATAACTTGTATAACTTTTTCAACTTTTTTTCGTGAAAATCCTAAGACTTCTAAAGCAGATAACGCTTCAATTTTAATTGTATTGTTTGAAACAGATAAATCTTCCGAAAATTCATAAGATTTTAGAATTTTGTCTTTGAGATCGACAATAACACGTTGGGCCGTTTTTAATCCAATTCCCTTTACCGACTGTATTTTTGGGACATCCTCACTCGCTATGGCCCGTTGAATTTCTTCAGTATCCATAGAAGATAACATGGTAATCGCGATGCTTGGACCAACTCCCGAAACCGAAAGGAGCATTTTGAAAATTTCTCTTTCTGTTTTGCTGTAAAAACCATAAAGAATATGGGCGTCTTCCCTGATCACCATATGGGTGAATAGCTTTAAATTTTCCTGATCTGGAATATTTGAAAATGTTTGAAGGGAAATGTGTATGTGGTAGCCTAAACCATTGCATTCGATAACTACATGATCGGGATTCTTTTCGACCATTTTTCCTCTGATATGTGCAATCATAAATTTTGAATCGTGATGGATTCAAATGTAATAATTTTATGCGCTTTAATTATAAATGTTATACTTATTTTAATAACATTTCAAACAGGCTTCAACCTAAATAAAATCGAACTTCTATAGGGTGCATAGACCTTTATTAACCCTTTAGATTAAAGGGTTTTAATTTATTCTGCTCTGCGCATCCACTACCGCGATACAAACAATATTGACGATCTCATCAACACTTGCACCAAGCTGTATCAGGTGAACAGGTTTTTTCAATCCCATGATGATCGGACCTATTGAATCGGCCGAATGAATTTCTTTCAACAATTTATAACTGATATTTGCTGCTTCAAGGTTGGGATAGATCAGACCGTTTACCTTTTTGCCCTGTAGTTTGGAAAAAGGAAATTTTTCATTTCTCATTGCCCCATTTAAGGCGAAGTCAGCCTGAAGTTCACCATCTATATTCACATTTGGAAAAAATTTGTGCATATATTGTACTGCTTCCGACATTTTTTGTCCAGACTCAGATTTAGAGGAACCAAAATTTGAAAAGGAGACCATCGCAAGATTGGGCGTCAAGCCAAACATTTTCATTGTCTTGTCTGTCATACGGGCAATTTCTGTCAGTTCTTTAGCATTTGGATTGATGATCATCGCGGTATCAGAAAGGAAAAGAGGTCCTTTTTCGGTGATCATAAGATTGGTTGCCGCTATCTTTCTGATGCCCTTAATCTTACCGATTAGTTCGATCATGGGTTTGGCAACCGTTGGATAACTACGAGTATAACCTGTAACAAGAGCATCTGCTTGATTTTCATTGACCATCATTGCGGCAAAATAATTGCGTTCCCTCATCCATTTTTGGGCCTCAAGCAAGGTCATGCCCTTCCGTTGTTCCTTTTTCCAATAGGTTTCTGCAAAAGCATTTCTTCGCTTTTCTTCAGATTTTGATTTTGGATCGATAATGGTGATGTCTCCTTCAAACTGTATCTCCTTCATCAGGCTCTTAATGGCTGTTTGATCACCGAGTAGAATGGGAATAGCAATACCTTCGTCATACGTGATTTGTGCAGCCTTTAATACACTGAGTTGATCTGCTTCTGCGAAAATTACTTTTTTAGGGTCAGATTTGGCACGACTTGTAATAAGCCTCATCAATTTACTTCCAGCACCAAGTCTTTCGATGAGCATTTCGCGATAGGCTTCCCAGTCTTTTATAGGTTGTTGCGCCACGCCCGACTCCATAGCTGCTTTTGCAACTGCAGGAGGAATTTCACTGATCAGCCTCATGTCAAAAGGCTTCGGAATGATATAGTCTTTACCGAATGTTATATTTTTTTTGTTATACGTAATATTGACTTGTTCAGGCACACTTTCTTTTGCTAAATCAGCCAAGGCATGAACGGCTGCCATTTTCATTTCTTCATTAATCTTCGTTGCTCGCACATCCAGAGCCCCTCTGAAAATAAACGGAAAGCCAAGTACGTTGTTGACCTGGTTGGGATGGTCAGATCTACCCGTTGCCATGATTATGTCTTTTCTTGTTTTTACTGCCAATGGATAGGCTATTTCAGGATCCGGGTTGGCGAGTGCGAATACGATGGGGTCGTCAGCCATAGACAAAAGCATTTCAGGACTAACAATATTTCCAACGGAAAGTCCGATCAATACATCGGCATTTTTCATGGCATCTTCAAGAGTGTAAAGATCCTGATCTGTGGCAAATTGTCTTTTTTGTTTGTTCAAATCATCCCTATCACTTCTTAAGACTCCTTTGCTGTCGCACATGACAATATTTTCCTGCAACACTCCTAATTTTTTATAGAGCAGCGTACAGGAAATAGCTGCTGCACCTGCACCATTGATTACAATACGAATATCTGAAGCTTTTTTATTAGCGATTTCCAAAGCATTTTTAAGGGCTGCCGCAGAAATAATAGCAGTTCCGTGTTGGTCATCATGCATTACCGGAATATTCAAATCTTCTTTAAGCCTCCTTTCAATCTCAAAGGCTTCGGGCGCCTTGATATCTTCAAGATTTATACCTCCAAAGGTTGGAGCTATGGCTTTTACTGTTTCTACGAACTTGTCAATATCTTTTGCATCTACTTCTATATCAAAAACATCAATATCGGCAAAGATCTTAAAAAGCAAAGCCTTTCCTTCCATGACCGGTTTAGACGCCAATGGGCCAATGTCACCAAGGCCTAAAACTGCCGTTCCATTGGAGATTACAGCAACGAGATTACCCTTAGACGTGTAATTATATACCTGTTGATTATCTTTTTCAATTTCTAAACAGGGTTCTGCTACTCCGGGAGAATAGGCAAGAGAAAGATCTCTTTGAGTAGAATGTTTTTTCGTGGGAACTACCTGAATCTTTCCCGGTGTAGGAAACTGGTGATACGCTAAGGCGTCTGATTTTTTTATTTTGGATCCCATTATTTAAGTTTTAGACTAAGTGAACAAAGTTAATTTTTTTGAGAGAAGAAGACGGGTGAATTCTATTTTTTTAAGAACCGTATATTACGCTCAAATCCCTTAAATTTAGTTCTCTTTACGGCCGATTTCCTAAAGATTTCTTTAAAAACGTCTTCAGTAATCTCTTCCCATTCATTTTTGCCGAAGCTAAGCAAACGGTCATCAGGATCGAATTTTTGCTCCTTATTGGGCAAGGAAAATCGATTCCATGGGCATACGTCCTGACAAATATCACAGCCAAAGGCCCAGTCTTCTAAATGGTCTTTAAAATGCGGAGGAATTTCATCTTTTAATTCAATTGTAAAATATGAAATACACCTACTTCCGTCTACCGTATTGTTTGGTAAGATGGCCTCTGTAGGGCAGGAATCAATGCATCTCGTGCAGCTGCCACAATGATCTGTTGTAAAAGGATGATCGTAGTTGAGCTCAATATCCAGAATGATCTCAGCGAGGAAAAAGAAGGATCCCCTCGACTTGCTGATGAGCAATGAATGTTTACCCAACCAGCCCAATCCGCTCTTTTGAGCCCAGGCTCTTTCCATGACAGGGGCAGAATCAGTGAATACTCTGGCATGGAAACTTCCCAAAACCTCCTGCATGGAACTAACCATTTCATTTAGCTTTTTCTTGATCACATGGTGATAATCTTCACCGTAAGCGTATTTGGAAATTTGAAAACTGTTCGGGTTCTGAACTTCAGAAGGAAAGTAATTATATAGAAGGGAAATGACACTTTTCGCACCTGGTACAAGCAAAGTAGGATCAAGACGCTTGTCAAAATGATTTTCCATGTATTGCATAGTTCCATGGTAATCATTCATAAGCCACTGCTCAAGTCGAGGTGCCTCCTCTTCCAGAAACGATGCCCTTGCAATACCACAGGCTGTAAAGCCTAGCCGTTTCGCTTCGTCTTTGACCCATTTAGTATATGCATCTTTCTTTTCCAATAAAAATATTTAGTCTATTACGGCCTAATTTACTACTGGATTCGCAGGTGTAATTAGGGTGCCTGATTAAAACAGTTCTTCTTGTGAAGAGTCCTTGGTCCTGCCAAGATGCTTAAACGCCAACTCAGTAACTTCCCGGCCACGAGGTGTTCTCATGATAAACCCTTCCTGAATCAAAAAAGGTTCATAAACCTCTTCTATGGTTTCGGCATTTTCACCAACTGCCGTAGCCAGCGTTGAAATTCCAACGGGTCCGCCTTTAAATTTATCAATTATGGTGGTTAGTATTTTATTATCCATTTCATCAAGACCGTGCTGATCGACGTGTAAAGCATTGAGTGCGTATTTAGCAATTTTGATATCAATACTTCCATTTCCTTTGATCTGTGCAAAATCTCTTACCCTTCTTAATAAGGCGTTTGCTATTCTTGGGGTACCTCTGCTTCGACCGGCGATTTCAATGGCCGCCTCCATAGTATTAGCCACACTGAGTATGCCTGAACTTCTTTGTACAATATGGGTAAGTAATTCGGTGCTGTAGTATTGTAATCGGCTGCTGATGCCGAACCTTGCTCTCATGGGTGCAGTGAGTAAACCCGATCTGGTTGTAGCCCCAATGAGCGTAAAAGGTTCCAGATTGATCTGAACACTTCTTGCATTTGGACCCGATTCGATCATGATATCAATTTTGTAATCTTCCATGGCTGAATAGAGATATTCTTCAATAACCGGGCTCAGACGATGGATTTCATCTATAAAAAGAACATCTCTTTCGCCGAGGTTAGTCAGCAATCCGGCAAGGTCACCGGGTTTATCGAGTACTGGTCCTGAAGTAACCTTAATATTGGCTTTTAATTCATTCGCGATAATATGAGCCAAAGTTGTCTTACCAAGGCCCGGAGGGCCATGAAAAAGTGTATGATCAAGAGCCTCCTCTCTTTGATTGGCGGCTTCCACAAATATTTTTAAATTATCCAATACCTGGTCCTGGCCAGCAAAATCGTCGAAAGATAAGGGCCGAAGCTTTTTTTCCACCTCGAATTCCTCTGGTGGTAGATTCTTATTGGATGCATCTAAATATTCGTTCATATTGAGATTTATGAATTAAAATGATCAGGTTATTGTATCTCTATCTCAGTTGCCAGAACAATAGCAGAGGGATATTCCTTTTTAATATGTACCATAGAATGATCTGCTTCCAGCCTGGTGCGGTAATTACCCACCTGAAGTTTCCACTGCGGGGTACTGAAAATAATGGAAGTAGTAATGTCGGGGAACGAAGCAGAAAACTCATCTTTTACTTCATAACACTCTTTTTCACTTCCGTAATAGATTTGTATTTTATGTCCCTGAATGGTTTCCAATGTTTTATTGTAATCTTTTTTCTGAGCAACCATTTGATCTATATGGGCACTGGTTTCGATCCGTACTTCTCCTTCTTTGGTTTGAGCCTCAGCATGAAAGTGCAAAAACGCAATAAAAGTCAGTGAAATCAACATTTTGTGTTTCGAAAAATTCAACATAAATATTATTTTTTACAAATCTAAAAGAATATTTTTATAAAGGCCTTTTTTTGGTTATTTAGAATGATTATAAATTAATATGATCAGATTATTAATACTTTGTCTGTACGCAAGAAAATGTATTTTTGCACAATGTTTTTATATTACATGATTAAAATCATAAATATATTAATTTTGGAATATTTTGCACGCTAAAAAGTGATTTTTAATATAACGTATACAATGCAAATGAAAATTGTAATGCCCGGCAGTACATTTAAGAAATTCTTAGCCAGCCTTTCTTTCCTTTTTATACTCACATTTAGTCTTACTGCACAACAAGGTGATCCCGCAAACGGGAAGAAATTATTCAATGCCAATTGCGCAGCTTGTCATAAATTAGATAAAAAACTTATTGGGCCTCCCTTGGAAGGTATTTCAGAGAAAAGGTCAAATGAATGGTTACAGGCATGGATCAAAGACAACAACGCTTTGAGAGCGACTGGTGATCAGGATGCCATTGATATTTTCAATGAATACAATGGAATGCCAATGACACCATATCCACAATTGTCTGAACAGGATATCAATGATATATTGGCTTATACTGACGGAGAACCTGTTGAGGCTGAAACTGCTGTCGCAACTATTCAGGAGGTAGATCCTAAGGTGGCCGTAGGAAAAAAAATATATCAAACAAACTGTGCATCTTGTCATAAGCTTGATAAAAAGCTTATTGGCCCGGCCCTTGGTGGTGTGGCAGACAGAAGGAGCATGGAATGGTTAAAAGCCTGGATCAAGGATAATAATGCCTTAAGAGCAAGTGGTGATCAGGATGCTATAGATGTCTTTAATGAATATAATGGAATGCCAATGACAGCATTCCCACAATTGTCTGATGAAGACATTGAAGCGATTATTGCCTATACAACAGCTGGAGATGTTCAAAAAGTTGTGGCGGCTGCTGAAGGTGATGTAATGGCGAGTCCCAAATCATCTACTGCCTGGATGAGCTATATTGTTGTACTTGTACTTCTTGGATTGATTGTTTGGATTTATGTAGCCAGCAATAATGGATTCCTTAAAATTGCAGCAACGATCTTTGTATTGATCCTTACAGGGTACATTCTTTTCGATTCGCTTATGGATATAGGTATTGATCAGGACTATCAGCCAATACAACCCATTGCGTTTTCTCATAAAATACATGCTGGTGACAATAAAGTAGATTGTCAATATTGTCATTCCTCAGCAAAGCACAGTAAGATGTCTGGAATTCCTTCAGTGAACGTATGTATGAACTGCCATAAAAGTATTTCTGAATATACGGGTCCAACTACTTCAGAAAAAGATAAGGCCTTTTATGATGCTGAAATTCAAAAGATTTATGATGCAATAGGTTGGGATCCTGAAACATTGCAATACAAAGAAAACTATGAGCAAAAACCAATCAAATGGGTAAGGGTTCACAGCCTTCCTGATTTTGCTTACTTCAATCATGCACAGCATGTTACCGCAGGTAAGGTGGCCTGTCAAAAATGCCATGGACCTATTGAGGAAATGGAAGAAGTATATCAATTCTCTCCCTTAACCATGGGTTGGTGTCTCAACTGTCATAAAGAAACAGCCGTAGATCTCAAAGGAAATGTCTATTACGCCAAAATCCATGAAGAACTTGCTGATAAGTATGGGGTCGCGAGTGTTACCATCGCTCAGTTAGGTGGTAAAGAATGTGGTAAGTGCCACTACTAGATTAAAGAAATTAGAAGCGCTGAGATTAGTTCAGTTAAAAACATAAACAAGAAGATTAAATATGGCATCTAACAAGAAATACTGGAAAAGTGTTGAAGAACTAAAAGAAAATAGTTCTATTGTTGAAAAGCTGCAGAAAAGTGAATTT
>RCNB010000228.1_pt1 | contig 38911 bp, 30 predicted proteins | sample 2041321 | NCBI WGS metagenome assembly RCNB01 (sample SAMN09708232, study PRJNA481090) | Marine sediment metagenome, whole genome shotgun sequencing project.
AAGAGAGAGGCTTTTGAATCTTTGCTCCATGTTTTATCTTTAAGTTTAACCTAAGGTAGCGACTTTGAAGCTCTTTGCAAAGTGCCTAAAGCAATTGATTTATTAATAGTTCTCTTGATATTTTGATATGCTCCCTTGCATAACGTTCCGCCTTATCTGCCTGCCCCTTTTCTATGGCATTGATTATTTCAAAGTGTTCTTCAAGGGTTTCTTCCGGAGGTCTTACAAGCCCCCGTCCAATTATTTTACTATGAATATTACTGAAGAAGTAAATTTTATCTAGGGGGAGGTTACCTGTAAGTTTAATTAGATTAGAATGGAAAATTTCGTCTGCTTTGGAGTAGGCCTTTATATCAATTTTCTTATTAGATGAGAACGGGGCGAAGCAAGATTGAAGATTTTCATTTATGGTCTGGTCATTTCGCAAGGCCAATAATCTAGCCGCCATACCTTCCAACGCTTCTCTACAAATGTAGATGTCGATAATTTCTTTTTCATCCCAAGATTTGATGTACATACCCCTTCTTGGAATACTTTCTACCAAATATTCGTTTTCTAAGGTTAAAAGGGCTTTACGTAATGGAGTTCTACTGACTCCTAATGACTCAGCTATTTTTTCCTGCACTATCTTCTCTCCTTGCTTAAGTTCCCCAGCAAGAATCATCTCTTTTATCTTCAGGTAAATAGGTCTGCTTAAATCTGAATGTTCAATCATAATGCTTTTTGTATACAAAAAACAAATATAATAATTTTTTACATTTATATTCTACAAGTAGTTTTCAAAGGACAATTTTGGTTCACTAACCAAAATCCCAAAACTATCTTGGCCACCGGCGGTTTCTTGTACCAATTACTTTAACTAGAGGAATACATTTATGTAAAATGGAAAATTAAAAAGTCTTTTTTGCCTACTCGTTTTAAGCCTAATACTAGCCAAAAGCCAAGAAGTCAAAATTGAAAGTCAGCTACAGAAATGGCATAAAATTACGCTGAACTTTGAGGGAAAGCCGCTAAGCGAGAATGATACTTTCAACCCATTTTTGAATTATCGGCTTAACGTAACCTTCAAAAATGGAGACACCAAATATAGTGTTCCAGCGTTTTATTCTTCCGATGGCAATGCTGCTGAAAGCATTGCTGTGAAAGGAAAAGTTTGGAAGTTAAGATTTCGACCGGATAAAATTGGTAAATGGGATTATGAAGTACCGTTTAGAAAAGTTAAGAATATAGCAATTAATGAATCGAACGATTACGGTGAACCGGTTTCTTTTGATGGAACAAAAGGCTCATTTGTTATTTCAGATACAAATGAGAAAATTGATGTCCATTATGCTAAAGGGCGCATTGCAAATGCAGATGGTACTTATTTGAAATATACAGAAACACAAGAACCCTTTTGAAGGGCGGTACAAATAGTCCTGAAAATTTCTTGGGGTACTTCGAATTCGATCAGACCCCAGAATCACATAATATGAACCACATTCAAATGACAGGAATCCGGGTGACCCTGTGTGGCAAGGTGAAAAGGGCAAAAACATTATTGGCGCTCTAAATTACCTCGCTTCAAAGGAGATGAACTCGGTTTACTTTCTAACGATGAATGTACAGGGAGATAGAAAAGATGTTTGGCCCTGGATCCATGAGAATGAACGCTATCGTTTTGATTGTAGCAAGCTATATCAACGGGAAATTGTTTTTGATCATATGGATAGACTTGTACTGATGTTACACTTCGTTCTACAAGAGACTGAAAACGAACTCTTGCTAGGTATAGGCCAGTTGGGGGTACAGCGAAAATTATGTCTTGGAGAGCTAATAGCCCGTTTTTCCCATGATTTGGTTGTCACCTAGAATATAGGTGAAAAAACGGGCCGGTTCATTGGTCACCAAAAGGGCAATACGACAGTGATAGAGAAGCCATGATTAAGTATATCAAGCAAAATGATCTTTATAGAAATTTTGTTACCTTACCGTACACATGCTCTTCCAGAGGACCAATACGAAATACTAAATCCATTCCTGGGCTTCCCATATATAGATGGGCCATCAATTCAGATCCACCGACCTGGGTTGGCGCATAAAATGACTCAATAGTGGATTCAAGAATCTCAAAAGACAAATAAGACTTGGGTGGTAGACCTTGATGAAATTGGCCCAGCTGACGTAGAGGCAAAACCGGATGCTGATGACCCGTCACACGATGAAGTAAACGGCCCTGTACTTTGGGGTAACCTTATGGCCGGAGGTGCTGGAGTTGAGTGGTATTTTGGTTATAAATTTGCACATTCAGATTTAAATTGTGAAGATTGGCACTCACGAGATGCCCTTTGACACCAAACAAAAATTGCACTCGACTTTTTTCATGGGCATCTACCGTTTTCCGCGATTTAGTCGGTAGATGATTTAACAAAAAATAAAGATGATTACGTATTTGCCAAGAATGGGGGAATCTATACCCTTTACCTGCCTAAAATTCTGGATACAAAAATTAACTTATTAGGCTCAAAAGATTCACTTTCTATCGAATGGTTTAATCCCAGAACGGTTGGAAAACTTCAAAAAGGAACTGTAAAGCAGATCAAAGGAAGAGTTTTTGTTGACATTGGCTTCCCTCCAAATAAAGAAGGTTAAACTATCGTCATTACGACTGAAATACATTATTCATAATTGTTCGTAGCAATTTTTTACCGATTAGCGAATTTAGTGTGCTAAATCGCTATATTATAATAAATTTACTATCTTTTTAAAAAAATATCTGTGTCAAACCAACAGAAATTTCTAGTTCTACTATGTGCAATTCTTATCGCTTGCTCGGCCATTACTCAAGAGCTACCTCCTATTCGCAATTTCCATCCGAACGACTATAATGGTGAAAATCAAAATTGGGCTATTTCCCAATCTTCCGAAAAACTTATTTATGTTGCTAATAGTGGAGGATTATTAGAATTTAATGGGGCTGAGTGGAACCTTTACCCTTCTCCGAATGGTTCGATAATGAGATCTGTTCAAATAATCGATAACCGTATTTATACGGGATCCCATATGGAATTTGGTTACTGGCAGAAAGATGAATCCGAAACTTTAAGCTACACTTCAATATCCAAACAAATTGATATCGATTTAATAGAAGATGAAGAGTTTTGGAATATTATCGATATGGAAGACTATATAGTTTTTCAATCCCTAAAACGAATTTATATCTACAATGTAAATGACAAATCTGTAAATACTATTGATTCAAATAGTACCATAACCAAAATGTTCAAGGTCGGACAAAGTATTTATTTTCAAAGAATCGATAAGGGTATATTTAGAATCGACCAAGGCAAAGATTTTTTAGTAAACGATAGTGATGAGGTTAAAAACAATGAAGTTATCAATATTTTCAGTCCCGAAAAAGAACTATTGATTCTAACTCAGAAAAATGGGTTCTATAGTTTAACAGGTAATTCATTGGTGAAATCTAGCTTTGCTTCAAACGAATTTTTGTCAAAAGTGAGTGTATATGATGGTATTCGATTAAAGGATAAAAGTTTTATGTTAGGCACTATAGCCAACGGTCTAATTCATTTAAGTGAAAAAGGAGAACTACTTTCCCAAATAGATCAAGAAAGAGGGTTATCAAATAACACCGTTTTAGCACTTTTTGAAGATCTGGAAAATAACATTTGGATAGGGCTCGACAATGGAATAAGCTATGTCAGCACAAGTGCACCATACAAGGTATTCAATGACAGAAAAGGTGTTCTAGGAAGCATATATGTATCACAAGTCAACAATGGTAATTTGTATTTGGGAACAAATCAAGGACTCTTTTATAAAAGATTTAAAAGCAATGATGATTTTAGTTTTATAAAAGGCACCCAGGGTCAGGTATGGGCCTTGAGAGAGATTGATGGCACCTTATTTTGCGGTCATAATACAGGCACGTACGTCGTCAACGACAACAGAGCAACTAAAATATCAAATATTCAAGGAACATGGGACATCGCTAAGCTTGACCATAAAGACAATTTTCTTCTACAAGGAAATTACGATGGACTCTACGTTTTGGAAAAGTCAAATAATTCTTGGAAGCTCAGAAATAAGATTAAAGGGTTTAATAATTCTGCCAGATATTTTGAAACAATTGGAAATGACATTTTTGTGAATCATGAATACCAAGGTGTTTTTAAATTGAAAGTTGATAACTCCTTTTTTAATGTAAAAGAGGTTTCTATTGATACCTTGTTAAAAGGCTCCAATTCTGGTATTCTAAAGTATAAGGGAGATTTGTTGTACGCCTATAAAAAAGGAGTTTTCAAATATGATGGCGTCGGTCAAAAGTTCATTAGAGACAGCCTTATAAGCAGTGCATATACCGAAGATGAGTACGAATCAGGAAAGTTAATTGTGGATGAAAAGGATGATAAGCTATGGATTTTTACAAAATCGAACATAACCTATATAACTCCAACAGGGTTATCTAACACTCCAAAAATTAAAAATATACCCTTACCCAAAGAGGTTAGGGAAGGTATTCATGGGTATGAAAATATTACAAGATTAGAAGACACAGATACGTTTTTAATAGGCACAACATCTGGGTATATAACAGTTGATTTGAATAAACTGAAAGCTAACGATTTTCAAGTTCATATTGCTAGTGTCAGAAATGGTGTTATGAAACCAATTCAGGACTTACAGAATAAAAAATTGAAGGAGAGATTTAATAGCAGTCAAGATAATCTCGACGTTTCCTTTTACGCTCCGGAATACAATAAATATTTAGCTACGAACTATCAATTTCAGCTTTTAGGCATCTATGATGATTGGAGCGATTGGTCTGAAAAATCCATTGCTTCTTTTGAGAACCTTCCCTTTGGTGATTATACTTTTAATGTTAGGGCAAAGATCGGTAATACCATGTCAAGTAATATGGGTACGTATTCTTTTGAAATTGCAAAACCATGGTATCTTACTAACTTGGCGATAACCATATATGTGCTTATTCTATTTTTAATTTCGGTTCTTACGCATAATTTTTATAAGCGATTTTATAGTAAACAGCGTAAAGAATTAATAAATAGAAATAAAAAGGAACTGGAATTGGTAAGAGTTCAAAATGAGAAGGAAATCATTAATATTAAAAATGCGCAATTAAGGGCCGAATTTAAAACTAAAAGCCAAGATTTAGCGGCATCTTTAATGAGTATTACCCAAAAGAATGAATTATTAAGAACAATAAAAGAGGAGCTTAAAGTGACCGAGGGTGACAAATCGGTTAATTCTGTAATAAATATCATAAATAAAAACTTAAAGAAAAACGATGATTGGGAATTTTTTCAAGAAGCGTTTAACAATGCGGATAGTGAGTTTTTACAGAATGCAAAGACACTACACCCCACTCTATCGCCTAATGATCTTAAATTATGCGCATATCTACGTTTGAACCTATCGACCAAAGAGATGGCCAAACTACTGAACATTACCTCGAGAAGTGTGGAGATTAAAAGGTATAGACTTCGAAAGAAATTAAAACTAAAGCACAAAGATAACCTAGTAAACTACATTTTAGGCTTGTAATTAACTCCACAAATTCCTTTTTTACCTCAACAATACCTCAACATCGGTGTTTTAACCTACTCAATTGACCTTTTAATAGGTCCCGATTTTAGTATTTAACTTATATTTAATATTACCCTCTCCATTCCCTAATAACGGTACTTTCGGCATAAAAATTAACGAAAAGTGATAAAAATTGACAAAAAAACATGTAGTTATCTATTATATATGTTTTTGTTGAGGTGATTTTTATTGAATTCACAACTTTTGATGATAAGTTTGGAAACTTTAAAATCCCTTAATGAATTCAATTCAAAGCATATCACTCAAAATAGCCTTTCTCTTTTTTACGACATTGTTTTTCGCCCAAGCTGAACGTGTTGTGGTACTTCAAAGTGATGAAGGGTCAAAATTAGTTGTTAACGGAGACGATTTCATGATTAATGGCATGAATTGGGATTATGTCCCTATTGGTAGTAGTGTTATCAGCTACAGTTTGTGGAAACAAACTGATGACGTCATCAAAGCGGCTCTTGATGCTGAAATGGGGTTATTAAAAAATATGGGCGTAAATGCCATACGCCAATATGAAGGTGTACAGCCAAAATGGATTGAGTATATCTATGAAAATTATGGAATCTACACCATGATTAATCATTCTTTTGGACGCTATGGCCTTACCATCAAAGGAACATGGGCGCCAAACACAGAATATTCCGATCCAGCTACCCAAGAAATACTTTTATCAGAGGTAACCGCATTGGTGAACAAATATAAAGGTACCCCTGGGCTGCTTATGTATTTGTTGGGAAATGAAAATAACTACGGCCTTTTTTGGGACGGCGCGGAAACGGAAGACATACCTGTTGAACAGAGAAAGTCAACCAAACGGGCTACGGCAATGTACAAGATGTTCAATAAGGCAGCTCTGGCCCTTAAGGATATTGATGGGTCGTTACCTGTTGCCATGTGTAATGGAGACGTGCTCTTCATAGATATCATTGCCGAAGAATGTAAAGACATTGATATATATGGAACTAATATGTACAGGGGTATTTCTTTTACGGATGCCTTTCAAACGGTCAAAGATAAATTGAACAAACCTTTGATGTTTACTGAATTTGGGTCAGATGCTTTCAATGCAATTGAAAACCAAGAAGATCAGCAGTCACAAGCTTATTACATGGTAGGTAATTGGAAAGAAATCTATGAAAACGCGGCTGGAATGGGCAAAGCTGGAAATTCTATCGGTGGTTTCACCTTTCAGTTTAGTGACGGTTGGTGGAAATATGACCAGACCAAGAATTTTGATGTTCACGACAATAACGCATCATGGTCTAATGGTGGGTATGAAAATGATTTCAAGGAGGGTGAAAACAACATGAATGAGGAGTGGTTTGGTATTTGTGCCAAAGGGCCAACAAATGAAAGAGGACTTTACGATCTATATCCTCGTGCATCCTATTATGCTTTAAAAGAAGCGCATCAATTAAACCCCTATGCAGAAGGGGTAACGCTAGATTTTGTTCAAAACCATTTCTCTAATATTACCTTAATGGATGCGGTCTTGAGAGCGCGTGGTGACAAAGCCGCATTAGGAGGTTCTACGAACAAAATCAGCATCAGCAACTTAAGGGCTGAATTCACAACCTTTAATACAGGTGGCAGTTTAATCACCACGCCAGAAGAACCAGCCCCAGATGAACTTACATTTCCGGATCAGCTTGGTTTTGACCACATGCAATCTTATTACGTTGGGGTTCAAGGTAATCCTACCGCAAACATGAGTGCCAATGTAAATTTCAATATTGTTGGTAACGTGGCCACAAACCCTATCGATGAAATATTCTATGAAAACAGGGCGAGAATTCGAACCGTATCTAGCGATGACGGCTCTTTAGAAATCTCGGATTTGAACAGAGTTCAAGTGTACAGTGCTGAATATACATGGAATGCCAAGGAATTTGATATAAGGGGGTTTTATAGAACGGGCCACTACCATTGGGGGTATGAGGGTGACTTTTTTGGTCTATACCCTGAGGCGAATTATGGTCCGAACCTCGATATTTATAATGGTGAAATTAGTGGTTTTGAATATGATGGTAAAAAAGCGTTAAATGGGTTAAAAGCGGCTTTCGGCCCTCAACTATGGTGGGGAGCAAACCCGGCATTTCTCTTGAAATATGCCAAAAAAATCGGTAAATTGGATCTAGCCGTAGTATATCATGAAGATATATCCGACGCGCCAGAGGTGGTTACCTCCAATTTTATTCCACAACCAAAAACACGTAGAGCTACGTTGTATGCAAAAAGGAAATTTGGAAATCTTGGTGTCGAAGTAGGGGGCATGTGGGGAGGTCAGCCTCTAAATGGCAGAAGTTTTCAAATTGCACTGGGTGAACCAGGAAACTATACGATAATTACAGATGAAATTAATGCTACCGATAATTGGGGAGGCAAAGCCAAGATAACCTATTCTAAAGGAGCATTTAATGGTTATGTCCAAGGAGCTGCTATGGGCTTGGTAGCCAATGGAGGGGCAGATCAAACACAAACGTTTACGGGTTGGAAACTAAAAGATTCCGGTAGCGGAAACCAGACCAACTTTCTTGCCGGTTTTACCTATACTGTAGGTAAACTTCAAATTGCACCTAATTTTCTTTGGCAAAAACCAATAGTAGCGGCAATGCCCAATGATGTTCAAGCGCCCGGTCGATTAAGAAATATACAAGATGACCCATTTGCGGTTAGGTCAAATAGGGAAACAACTGCCGGTGAGATCTTATTTACTTATGATCCTACACCCGCTACCTGGATGTATCAATGGGACAACGATAGGGCCGAAGATGCAAAGTTGGCCGTAAGTGGCGGATTTGTTTATCGCCATCATCCCACGGCGCAAGATGCGGCGATAGGCTTTTTAGCAAATCGTACACTATTCGCGTTTCCCAACTCTGCACCCGCAGAAGATTTATGGGAAGCCCATACGCGTATTGTATCTAAGGTAAGTCCTGACTTAGGCCTTATTGCAAATCTCTACGCTGGTAATGGACAAGCGAATGGTAGTGATGAAAGGCTCATCCAGCGAGGTGGAGGTGACATTCGAGTCATTTATAACAAAATCAAAGTGGTTCATTCTTTTAAAATCAATGACTGGGGTCCTTTTGATTATCATCGCGATTTCAACCTTACCTATCCTGTACAATTGATGTTGGACATATCGACCACATTAGGGAAACCAGATTGGTTCATTTTACCAAATACGCAAATTGGCATTCGGGGCACTTGGCGTTCTCTTGATCAATACTCGCCCAGATATAGCCCAAATACAGCATTGCCTTTTGCTCCTGAACCCATTATTAGCCCTGTTGGATTTGATAACGGAACAGAATGGGAAATTAGAACCTACGTACACATCAACATAGGAAAATAAAAAACATAAAATGAAAAGCAAACAATATTCCTATATAAAAAACACACTCCTCTTGCTACTGGCTTTCGCGATTACTGCTAGCTGCGAAAGAAATCTTTCAGATGAAACCGATTTCGCCACTTTTTCAAAAAATGCAGAAGTTTATGTTGATGGTTTTAGTGCTGGATTACAATACTTCCCTTTTGAGGGCTCTAAATTCGATGCTTTTTCAGTTGATACGGAAGTAAAATATTCAGGTGCGACATCTATGCGCCTTGACGTTCCAAATTTTGGTGACCCGGGCGGCGCATATGCAGGGGCTATTTTTCCTGACGAAGCAGGTCGGAATCTTACCGAATATGATGCCCTCACTTTTTGGGCTAAGGCTTCGCAAGCGGGTACCATTAACGAAATAGGTTTTGGAAACGATTTTGGTGAAAACAGATACTTGGTGACAAAAGCGAATTTAAGAGTAAGCACAGCATGGACAAAGTACACCATCCCCATTCCAAATCCAGATAAGCTTACGCTTGAAAAAGGCATGTTCTGGTACGCCGAAGGCCCGGAGAACGAAAATGGGTATACTATTTGGATCGATGAGTTGAAGTATGAGAAATTGGGAACTATAGCGCAACCTAAACCGGCTATTCTAAATGGAGAGGACGAAGTGCGTCAAGGTTTTTTAGGCGATCAGAACACCTTGAGTGGCCTTACACAGACTTTTAATATGGCATCGGGTCTTAACGAAACAGTCTCCGCAGCCCCAGGATATTTTGATTTTAACTCTTCCGATGTTAATGTCGCTCAAGTTAATGAATCAGGGGTGGTATCCATATTAAGCGTTGGAACAGCAAAGATTACGGCCAGCTTAGGTGGTGTAATCGCAAAGGGTTCTTTAACCCTTAATATACAAGGTAGTTTTGACTTAGCTCCAGTACCTATTAGAGCTGCAAGTGATGTCATCTCTATATTTAGTGATGCATACACTAATGTGCCTGTAGACTTTTACAACGGTTTTTGGGAGCCTTTTCAAACAACAGAATCTGCTGATTTTTCTATAGATGGAGACAATATTTTAAACTATACCAATTTTAATTTTGTTGGTAACCAGTTTAGTAACCCAACAGTAGATGCAACAGCAAAACCTAATTTTCATGTTGATCTTTATATTCCTGGAGCAATAGATCCAGCGGTTAATTTATTAATAACGCTTAAAGATTTTGGTGATGATGGCGCAGATGGAGGTGGTGATGATGAGATTCAACAAATATTTTTTGTCAACTCTGATTTTGTTGGAGATGAGTGGAGCAGTTTTGATATCCCAATTACTTTGATAAACAAAGATAGAATTGGACTGATTATATATGAAAATATTAATGGTTCACCATTATCTAATTTTTATGTAGACAACATCTACTTCTATAAACAATAGTTTGAATTCAAAATTAATAAGATATCTGAATCGAATGAATAGAAAAAAAAGAATGCAAACAATATTGTTAAGATATGCTTCTTTGGTAGTACCGTTTCTGGTAATAACAAGTTGTTCCAATGACGAAACCCAAACCGTTGCACAGTTCACAGAGCTCGTAATGCAAGATGAGTTTGATGCCGACGGGGCACCAGATAACTCAATTTGGGGTTATAATATTGGAACTGGCAATAATGGTTGGGGGAACAATGAATTGCAATACTATACCGACCGTAGTGAAAATGTGAAAGTAGAAAATGGGGCACTGGTAATTACTGCAAAAGAAGAATCTTTTAATGGTTCTTCGTATACTTCGGCAAGACTGTTGACCAAAGGGTTATTTGACCAGGCCTACGGCCGTTTCGAAGCTCGAATTCAATTACCATACGGACAAGGTATTTGGCCTGCTTTTTGGTTACTAGGGGCTAATGATCAGGAGGACTGGCCTCAAATAGGTGAAATTGATATTATGGAATATCGCGGCCAAGAACCGACTAAAGTATTAGGATCAGTTCACGGGCCTGGATATTCAGCTGCTGAAGCCATTACAAAAAGTTACACTTTGCCAAATGACCGTTTTGATACTGATTTTCACATATTCGGTATCGAATGGGGTTCAGACTATATAAATTTCTATGTAGATAATGTATTGTACAACCAAATTACACCGGCTGATGTTACTGGTGAATGGGTTTTTGATCAACCCTTTTATATTCTAATGAACGTTGCCGTGGGGGGCTCTTTTGTGGGCTCACCAAACAACGAAACTACTTTTCCTCAAACAATGTTAGTAGATTATGTGAGGGTCTACAAGAATGATAGATTAAATTAAACTTAAACTAAAGAATAGTACTATGAAAAAATTATCAAGTCGATTTAAGAAGATTTCATACCTGATCTTGGGAGTGTTTTTCCTCGGATGTAGTAGCGATGACGGGGCTGCAAAGCTGCCTGAGGTAGTCGCCGGGTTTACGTCTACTGCCAACGAAGATACGGGCGCGGTAACATTTAAGAATACCTCGACAAATGCAACTACGTATTTATGGAATTTTGGAGACGGGAATACTTCTACTGAAGCGAATCCTGTAAAGATTTTTACCGACGGCACTTATACGGTAAGCTTAAACGCTTCAAATCAAGCTGGGGCATCAGATAACTTTGAAGATGAAATCACCGTAACTACGACAGGCCCCGTTGAACCCGGTGAACCCGGTGAAGTTACTTGTACGGAGGAAACTGCCCAATCACTTAGTGCTGCAGACTTTAATTTGACTTTTCAAACCGATCCAACGGCGAGCATTGGTTCGTTTGATGCTGGTTTCTCTTGGATTGACAATCCTGATACTGACAATGAAGTGAACAGTTCATGTAAAGTTGGTCAAATAGATAGAACCAGTGCTAATCCATTTGCAAATAACCAAATTGAACTGGATGCCAAATTAGATTTTAATGCGAATGGCGGCTTTACCATGAAAGTTTGGTCTCCGACAGCAGGTACTAATGTCTTGGTCAAATTAGAAGATAAAGCGGATGCAGGATCTTTTATAGAAATTGCTGTTGTAACAACTATGGCCAGCGCGTGGGAAGAATTGACTTTTCCTGTTGCAAGTAGCGAAAGTGGTAAATATGATTTAATAATATTGTTTTTTGAAGTAAATACTGATACTGTAGAGACCTATTACATCGATGACTTCGCCCTATATGCTTGTACTGTTGATTGTGGCGGTGAACCCGTTGATCCTGGAGAACCCGGCGAAACCGGTGACAATTTAGCAACTAACGGTGATTTTGAAACAGGCGATATTTCTGGCTGGGATCTATCTGAGAATAATGGTTTCTTTGAGTCTACCGATGCAGAGGCCGCTTGTGGAACTTTTTCTGGGCATCTTGTTGCCGATATTGACAGTGGCAATGGTGGTCCGTCTTTCCCTTTTGTAAAACAAGCTAATATTGGTATCGGAACGGTTACCCCAAACAGCGAGGTCACCATTTCGTTCGATCTGCGTGGATCGGTAGCTGGAGATGGCGGCGTTTTTATAGCGGAGTTTTTCTCTGAGAATTCTAGTGGTGGTACTTCCAAGTCAGAAATACTAGGTGGTGGACCGATTTTCCCTACAGATACTTGGACAAGATACAGTTACACAGTTACGACCGGAGACGATGTTAGTGCAGGTATTACATTGTTGTTAAAGTCTGAATGTGGCCCGGTTGCAGGCTGTGCAGTAGATGCGTATATTGACAATGTTTTTATTGGCGTTGGTGGTGCTAGTGGTCCTGATTGTGAAGGTACTGGCGGTGGTGGAAACCCTGGTGGTGGAAACCCTGGTGGTGGAAACCCTGGTACCGGTACTGGTGATGAGTTTACCACAAACGGTGATTTTGAAACAGGAGATATTTCTAGCTGGACCACATTTGTAGACGCAGCTGGAGCTTCTTTTGCAGCCAGTAGTGCTCAGGCCAACGGAGGTACGTTTTCAGGCAACCTTGTATCCGATTTTGAAGCAGGCAATGGTGGTGCGGTAGACGCAGTGGTCAAGCAAGCTAATCTTGGGGTCGGAACCGTTACTCCAAATACCGCATACGTCGTTTCTTTTGACTTGCGAGGTTCATCTGGAGATGGTGGAGACTTTTTTGCGGAATTTTTCTCTGAGTTAGACCCTGAGGGCACTTCCAAAGCCGAAATCCTCACCGGTGGTCCGCTTACGCCGACCGATAACTGGACGACCTATAACTTTGCCGTTACCACAGGTGATGATGTCTCTGGTGGTATAACACTGCAGTTGAAGACTTCGTGTGGTCCTGTTCAGGGCTGCGTGGTTGATGTATACATTGATAACGTATCCGTTAAGCTTGCTGCCGAATAATCAAGTGGTGGGTAAGAACCTATCATTTTAATTGCATAAAACGAGAACAGATTGGCACTATGATGTGGAAGTAATTTATAGATAAAATAGGTCATATGTGTTTTTGAATTACATTTTAAAAGGGGCATTTAATATGCCCCTTTTTTTAAACTTGGACGTGGCACCTGAAGTATTATTAGCAATACAAGTGAGATATGAATAAGAGAATTTTTTCCATTACAATGATATTGGAATTTATACTCATGGCAATTATGAGTTCCTGTTCAAGTGAGAGTTCAACTGAGGAGCTAATGGAAACTGATATTTTTCCAACAAATTTGTCCTGGTCCATAAAAAGAGTTGGGTCTGACACTAATACCCCTAATGGAGATGGCTCTGGGGTAGTGCTGTGCAGCGCATCTGCTGAAAATGCAGTGCGTTATGGTTTTAAATTTGATGACCAATCAGAAGTGGAAAACACAACGGGAGAGTTAGAACATACCTTCACAAAAACGGGTGTTAATAACTATACCGTCAGAATGACTGCATATTCAAGTACTGACAACATAATCAGCATCTCTGAGGTTGTTCCCGTACTAGTTGGTGACGTTGATGCAGAAGCACAAAGACCTGGTGTGATTTGGGCCGATGAGTTCGATATCGATGGTCCGATAACAACTAACAAATGGCTTGCCGAAACAGTGCCACCCAACAATGGAAGTTGGTTTAATAATGAACAACAGCACTATACCGATAGAATGGATAATGCCTTTGTGTCTAACGGAACCTTAAAAATTGTGGCTAAAAAGGAGGTGTATACGGCTTTTAATTCAACTAAAAATTATACTTCTGCACGATTGAATTCAAAATTTGCATTTACCTATGGTCGAATTGAGGTACGCGCCAAACTACCTAAGGGCGGCGGCACTTGGCCGGCAATTTGGACTTTAGGCTCTAATATAACAACTGTTAATTGGCCTTCTTGCGGAGAGATTGATATTATGGAACATGTTGGAAATAATGTCGGTAAGGTTTCAAGTGCTATTCATACCCCATCAAGTCATGGGAATACAGTGAATGTAGAATTTTTAAATATTGAAAATGCAACAGTCGATTTTCATGTTTATGCTGTGGATTGGACTGCCGATAAAATGGATTTTTATGTAGATGACAAGCTGTTTTACACTTACAATCCACCTACTAAAAATAGTGCTACATGGCCGTTTGATGCTGATCAATTTATCCTTCTGAATATCGCCATGGGCGGAACATTGGGTGGGAATATAGCTGCTGAATTTAATCAAGGTACTATGGAAATTGATTATGTAAGAGTATATCAAGAAGTTAAATAATACCCTAAGCTTGTGAATTATGTGCGACTCAAGTTGAGCTCACATGTTCAATGAGTTAATGAGGTAGTTTTATTAAGGAGTGTGTTACAATTGTTAGCAGCGTGGGAACGTATGCCTTGGCAAGGTATTCAGGTTGTGTTCGAGAACCAACACAGAATGAATTAGATAACACAAGAATTCAAGAGCGTACAAATACTGGACTAAAAAAAAAGGCTAGCATTGAAAAATTTGGTTACCAGCCTTTTTTTTATTTAAACACGATAAACAGTTGAACGAATATTTAATGAAGACAAAAAATATTTATATAGGGCATTCGAAAATAGACTCAGGTCAAAAGGAGGTTAGTGGCGAATTGATTCGGTTTGAAAATGAAGACTACTACAGAATTTCAGGCTACGATGGCATGCGGCCTTTCTTTATGAGTATAATAAGCAATTCGAATCATTGGATGTTTATTTCAAGTAATGGTGGGCTCACAGCAGGGCGCAAAAATTCGGAATCCCCTCTGTTTCCTTATTATACAGACGATAAAATTACGGAATCGGCCGATGTAACAGGAAGTAAAACTATTCTTCAAGTCCATTCCGAAAACCGAATTTTTTTATGGGAACCTTTTTCTAATGATTACACTGGAATATATAAGATTCATAGAAACTTATATAAAAATAGCTATGGCAACAAAATTGTTTTTGAAGAAATAAATGAAGATTTAGGTCTTATCTATAGATACCACTGGAATTCTAGTGACCAATATGGTTTTGTAAGAAAGTCTACAATAATAAATACAACTAGCAGCGAGGCAAATATCACAGTTTTGGATGGCATTCAGAATATTATGCCCTATGGTATTAATTCAGATTTACAAAACGAGTATAGCAACCTTGTTGACGCTTATAAAAAATGCGAGTTGGAGCCCGAAATTGGCCTCGGCATTTATGTCTTAAGTGCTATTATCGTAGATAAAGCCGAACCAAGTGAAGCGCTAAAAGCGACTACAGTATGGTCCGCTGGTATTGAAAATTCCCAATATTTAATTTCCTCCCTACAACTTGATGCTTTTAGAAAAGGCAAAACAATTACACAAGAAATAGCTATAAAAGCAGAAAAAGGGGCATATTTTGTTTGTACGGACATGATACTGCAGGCCAAAACCGATAAAAGTTGGTTAATAGTGGCCGATGTAAATCAATCCATGGTCGATATAAGTAAAATCTCAGAGAAAAATAAGAACGAGAAAAATCTTTATGATTTGGTTCTTGAAGATGTTGAGATGGGCTCAAAGCATTTATTAACACTTAACGGAGCCTCCGATGCATTACAATTGACCGCAGATAAATTAAGGGATACCAGACACTTTGCAAATACGTTGTTCAATATTATGCGAGGTGGAATTTTTGATAATAATTACCAAATTGAAAAATCTGATTTTGTAAAATATATTAAAGGAGCGAATAGCGAACTACATGTTCAAAAGAAAGTGTTCTTAGAACAACTGCCTGAGCAGTTTTCGCTCGATTACCTGAGACAATTATCCGATCAAGACCAAGGCACCAATTTTAAAAGGCTTGCTTTTGAATACATGCCCTTAAAATTTAGCAGAAGACATGGTGACCCAAGTCGTCCTTGGAATAAATTCTCTATCAATATAAAAGCCGAGGATGGGACAAAAGTATTGGATTATCAAGGAAATTGGCGAGATATTTTTCAGAATTGGGAAGCGCTCGCCCATTCCTATCCTGCTTTTATCGAAAGTATGATCCACAAATTCCTTAATGCGACAACATTTGATGGCTACAATCCATACCGGGTAACAAAAGACGGCTTTGATTGGGAAACCATAGAACCGGACGACCCTTGGTCGTATATCGGGTATTGGGGAGATCACCAGATTATTTACCTTCTAAAATTTTTGGAATTTATTGAACGTTACTTTCCACATAAGTTGGGAACATATTTCAATCAGAAAATTTTTGTGTACGCCAATGTACCCTACAAAATCAAAAATTACCAGGATATCCTGAAAAATCCGAAGGACACCATCATTTTTGACGCGGAGTTGGATTCGAAAATCAATCAAGAGCGTGTAGAAATTGGTGCCGATGGCGCATTGCTTAAACTTGGCCATAAAGCAATTTACAAAGTAAATCTTGTAGAAAAATTATTGGTTACGGTATTGGCGAAGTTGTCAAATTTTATTCCTGAAGGTGGTATTTGGATGAACACACAAAGACCGGAATGGAACGATGCCAACAATGCTCTAGTGGGTAGCGGTGTTTCTATGGTTACCCTTTATTACTTAAGACGATTTTTGAATTTCTTAGAAAAGGTGGTTAAGGACACTTCAGATGAAAATTATGAAATCTCGGAAGAGTTGTGCATCTTTTTCGATAGCGTAACGGTTACGCTACTAGACAATTCACTTATTCTTTCTGGAAAAATATCCGATGAGGATAGAAAAACGGTACTTGATGGGTTGGGCAACGCAGGTAGCAAATACAGAAATACTATTTATAAAAATGGCTTTAGTGGCAGTAGTAGAAGTATTGCGAAAACTGATGTACTACAGTTTGTTGAGATTACCATAAAATACCTCGATCACAGTATTGAAGCGAACGAAAGGGCAGATAAATTATTTCACGCTTATAATTTAATGACCGTGGAGAACGATACCGAAGTTTCGATTTCCCATTTATCGGAGATGCTTGAAGGTCAAGTGGCCGTTTTAAGTTCGGGGTATCTTTCAAGCGAAGCATCTCTGGAGCTTTTGAACGCCCTTAAAAGCAGTAATTTGTTCAGGCCTGATCAGTACAGTTACATACTCTATCCCAATAAAGAGCTTCCAAGATTTTATGACAAGAATAATATTCCCTCCGAACACGTAAAGGAATCAGACCTCGTACAACAACTTTTAAAAGATGGCAATTCTCAAATTGTTGAGAAAGACCTTCAGGGAAACTATCATTTTAATGGCTCGTTCAACAATGCAGAAAGTTTAAAGAATGCCTTATTACTCTTACCTGAAGAACAGTACGGTGAACTTATAAAAAAAGATACGACGCTATTGCTGAATACTTTTGAAGAGGTCTTTGACCATAAGTCATTCACAGGCCGATCTGGAACCTTTTTCGGGTATGAAGGTTTAGGGTCAATCTATTGGCATATGGTTTCAAAACTCTTATTAAGTGTTCAAGAAACTTGTTTGCTGGCGTTTGAAAAGAATGAAAATGAAGTGACAATAGGAGGATTATTGGATCACTATTACGAAATAAATGCTGGTATTGGTGTACACAAATCTCCAGAATTATACGGTGCCTTCCCTACTGACCCCTACTCCCACACTCCCGCGGGCAAAGGAGCACAACAACCCGGTATGACCGGGCAGGTAAAGGAAGATATTCTCAGCAGATTTGGAGAGTTAGGTGTTGTTGTAACTGATGGAAAAATAGAATTTAATACATGTTTGTTACGAAAAGAAGAGTTTTTAAATACCCCTGCAACCTTTGAATATGTAGCCATTAATAACGAAGTAAAAGATATTCATTTAAAGAAAGACTCACTTTGCTTTACGTATTGCCAAATTCCCATCATTTATGAGTTATCGGCGGAGGAAGGCCTTAAGGTGTTCTTTGATAAAGCCTCAACTCTTGAATTTGAAACCTTAACTCTTGATAATCAAACAAGCGCTAAGGTTTTTGAAAGATCGGGGGCTATTACCAAAATTGTTGTTTCCCTCAAAAATTAAATAATAGTTTGAATGAAACTTTACAGTTTACGTACTGTTTTTAGTCGCTATATATTAGATACGAGCACGGATTAAAAGATTAGTGACGTGAAAAAAAACATAAAAATAACTATTTGCCTTTTTGTAATGACGCTGGTCTTTTCTTGTAACGACAAGACTAAAAAAGAGAGCAAAATAACGATGGATAAAGAAGGCTTAAGTGCAAAGGATATTTTGGGTAATCCCGATTATCTGGCCATGTCGTATGGCGGGTATAGACATGTAGATCATGATATTGAGCCTACTTTGAATGAGCTAAAAGAAGATTTGAAAATATTGGCCGCAATGGGGGTCAAAATGCTGCGTACCTATAAAGTGCATTTACCGCAGGCGAGTAATCTTATTAAAGCGATTAGTGCGCTGAAAAAGGAAGACTCCGATTTTGAAATGTATGTGATGCTTGGGGCTTGGATCGATTGTAAAAATGCATGGACGGACCAAGAGCCCGACCATAATAAAGAAAGTGAAAGGAATGCTGTCGAAATTGCAACTGCGGTAAAATTGGCAAATCAATATCCTGATATAGTAAAAGTCATTGCTGTTGGCAATGAAGCTATGGTTAAATGGGCTACAAGTTATTTCGTGCAGCCGAGCGTTATTTTAAAATGGGTAAACCGCCTTCAAAATCTTAAAAAATCAGGTGAACTCTCGAAAGACCTATGGATTACAAGTTCAGACAATTTTGCCTCTTGGGGTGGTGGTGGTGCGGAATATCATGTGGAGGATTTGAACAAATTAATTGCTGTAGTGGATTATATTTCCGTTCATACATACCCTATGCTTGATACACACTACAATTCAGATTTCTGGGGAGTTCTAGAAGCTGAAAAAGACCTGTCAGAACTTGAAAAAATTGAGGCCGCCGTACATAGAGCAAAGGAACATGCGATGTCCGAATATAAAAGTGTCAGTGCTTATATGAAAAGTTTAGGCATTGATAAACCTATTCATATCGGCGAGACTGGTTGGGCAAGCAGTTCTGATGGCTTTTTTGGTGCTGATGGCTCAAAAGCGGCTGATGAATACAAACAAGGGATATATCACAAACTAATAAGGGAATGGACCAATAAAGAAGGTATTTCCTGTTTTTATTTTGAGGCTTTTAATGAACCGTGGAAAGGCGCTGGAAACCCTAAAGATGCCGAAAACCACTTTGGATTATTTACAACAAATGGTGAAGCAAAATATGCACTTTGGGATTTGGTAGATAAACGGGTTTTTGAGGGATTAACAAGAAACGAACAACCAATCACTAAAACGTATAATGGCAATAAAGATACCTTAATGGAAGGTGTATTGGTGCCCGGTGTTGCTAAGGTAACAAAAACCGAATAACATATTTGAAGAGGTAAAATAAAATGAATGGAACTCAAAACGAGTTCATTAGTATAATAACGAGAATACAACCTAAAAACCATAAAAAATGAAAAATACTGCAACAGTTCCCGAGGCTAAAGTACCTATGGGGCAAAAAATCGCTTTCGGGCTAGGAATGCTTGCCAATCAGATGTTTCCTGCCGCCTTGGGTATTTTTATGGTTGTATTGGTACAAGATTTAAAATTCCCGGGATGGATGTGGGGAGTCTTGTTTTTCTTGCCAAGGGTCTTCGATTCGATAACGGACCCTATTATGGGGTTTATTTCAGATAACACAAAATCGGTATGGGGAAGGCGTAGGCAATATGTGTTTATCGGCGCAGTCATCATGGGTATAGCCTTTGTTTTGATGTGGCAATTGCATAGAGAAGATGGGATAAACTACAATTTCACCTACTTTCTACTTTGGTCGTTTGTATTCTATTTAGGGCTAACTATTTTTAGCGTGCCTTTTGTGGCGATGGGTTATGAAATGAGTGACGATTTTCACGAACGCACCAATATTATGGCCGTGGCACAATGGATAGGGCAATGGGCCTGGGTAATCGCACCTTGGTTTTGGGTTGTAATGTATGACCCCGAATGGTTTCCGAATGCGGATACGGCAACAAGAACCCTAGCTATCTGGGTGGGTGTGGCATGTGCGATTTTGGCGATGATACCGGCCATATTTATAAAAAGCAAGTCGACTAAAGATGATGCTAATCTCACGCCCTTAAATCTGCAAAATATCCAGAGTAGTTTAAAGGAAATTGTAAAAGGCTTTATAGATGCATTTAAAATTGAGCCGTTCCGGAAACTTTGTATTTCCACCTTCTTAATTTTCAATGCCTTCAATACTATTGCGAGCTTTTCATTTTTCATTGTGGTTTACTACTTGTTTAACGGAGATGCCGCCGCTGCTGGAATCTGGCCTACCCTTTTTGGGTGTATTGGCGCGTTGGGGACCACTTTTTTAGTGATACCTATTGTAACGTGGATGTCTAAAAAAGTAGGTAAAAAGAATGCCTTTTTAATATCTCAGGGTATATCGATTATCGGTTATATAATGCTTTGGTTTCTTTTCATACCAGGAAAGCCGTATATGTTTTTGTTCGCACTACCCTTCTTCTCTTTCGGAATTGGAAGTTTATTCACAATAATGATGTCGATGACGGCAGATGTCTGTGATTTGGATGAATTGAATACAGGAAAGCGCAGAGAAGGAATTTTTGGTGCTATTTACTGGTGGATGGTAAAATTCGGTTTTGCAATTGCAGGTTTGTTGACTGGCGCCATTATGACTTTGGTCGGTTTTACTCCAGATGCCGAAAATTCAGATTCAGCGGTAACAGGTTTGAGAATCTTTTACTCTGGCCTCCCAATCGTAGGAACTTTGGTCGCTATGTTTGTGATGCGTAATTATGACCTTACAGAAGAAAAGGCCCATGAAATAAGCGCAGAACTATCAAAACGCAAAGTAAATTTTAATAGTGAGCTTTCAAAGAAGGCTTCACAATCATTTCGACCGGCTAAGAAAAAACTTGAGCAGAACATTCAAAGAGCATCATTGGAAACAACTACAACTAAAAGTAACCAACTATTCGATAGCTAAGTAGTTTCCCTATTCAAGGCTTCAAGGCTTCAAGGGATATCTGAAATATATTCTACAGCGAACCCCTTCTAAGTTAATAAGCTAAACCTCTTTGAGTACAGAAAACCAAGAAACTTTTTACAGAGACATGGGCGATGAAGTAAAGAATCCGACTTTGGTATTCAGGCTCTCGATCCCTAAACGGGAAGCTTAGATATCGCTTTGGACTATTTACCATAGAAAAGGCCTAGGAACGTACTTTCTTAGTTTACGTAATTAGTAGTGCCCTGTAATAGTAACTTCCCAGTTTAATATTGATAATTTCCGATTGCTGTAATGTCTCTATAGCAACATATATGCTTTATGCGTATTAAATGGAAGGCTAAAATGAGGGAATTGTAAAAGAAGCGCATTAATTTTGTGCGAACTACTGCTCACAAGGCCATAAAGACCTCAACATTACCCTTACATTCTTCAATTCAATATCGAGGTGGGCTCCAATAACTTCTTTATCAATACAATATGAAATGTAAGGGTATACATCTATAATTCAACTAAATTTTAGGTATTAACTGCGTATTGAGCATTTCATCGATCATTTGTAAATTGACTCAAGACCAGTACCTACACGTATAGTTTCTTTATATGCTAATATGATGATAATCAAGTGTTCAAGAATTATATTTATCCCAGCTATATGAGTAATGAATATCTATGAATAACGTGTATGTAATTGCCCTAATCACCTTTATCGGTTCATTTGCCTTGGTGATGTATCTAATCCCAAAAATCAGATATATCGTTGAGCGCCGTAGTCTTATAGATCAGCCCGATAAAAGAAGTTCACATAAAACTTCAACACCCACCATGGCGGGCGTTTCATTTTTTCTAACATTGGTCTTAGCCTTAAATCTATTGGACACATGGGACGTAGATAGAGTCGCAATAAATTTAATTGCCTCTCTTACCATAATCTTTGCGTTGGGTCTAAAAGATGACCTAATAATATCCACTCCGAAAGCTAAAATTGGGGGCGAAATATTAGCCATTTTATTTATCCTATTTTGTAATTGTATGCAGATTACTTCGCTTGATGGTTTTTTAGGAATACATGGAATTCCGTCATTAGCCTCCTATGCCCTGATTACTTTAATGATATTGACCATTATCAATTCTTATAATCTACTAGACGGTATTGACGGTTTGGCTTCGACTATAGGTATAGTGATTTTTAGTGTTTTTGGGTATATTTTCTTTATAGCAGGTCTACATTTCTACTTTATATTTTGTCTTTGTTTAATTGGTACACAGCTTGCATATCTTCGCTACAATCTGTCAAAGACTAAAAGAATATTTATGGGAGATACGGGTTCCCTGACCATTGGGTTCTGTATCGGGTTTTTAGTATTAAAATTTTTGTCCCTTGATGCGTCGGAACTAAGCGGGTTTTCTTTTAATCCCGAAAATAAATTCATTGTAATAGCTTCTCTTTTATTTATTCCGCTATTTGACACTGTCAGAGTAATCGGAATTCGTATTATAAATAAAAAGAGCCTTTTTTCCCCGGATAATAATCACATTCATCATGTCTTGATCAATTCTGGCCTATCGCATTTTAAGGCTAGCTTTTTTCTGGGTTTCTTAAGTTTAGGGCTATCTATAGTACTCATTTCACTTTCTACATATTTCAATAGTTTTCAAATGCTAGGAATTTTGATGCTTTGCTTCTTATCTTTGCTAGGTCTATTTTATAAACTTAAAAATAATGTTAGAAGCAAAAATAGATTTAGCCATTTGGTAAGGGCCATTCAATTCTTGTTTTAAATCGAATTACTTGCCTCTGATACATATTAATTTAGTGATATAAGATTTTTATCTAAAACAAGGTTTCAAAGAAAAAGAAAAAATCAATATTTCAATAGTCAAAATGCTCAATAACAAATCAATATTAATAACAGGAGGAACCGGTTCTCTAGGGAAAGCCCTAACAGCTACTATTTTAGAAAACTGGCCAAAAGTAAAAAGGCTTGTCATTTTTTCAAGGGATGAACAAAAGCAGTTTCAAATGGCTCAGGACTACCCCATTTCTGAATATCCTCAAATGCGATTTTTTATTGGTGATGTAAGGGATAGGGAAAGATTGGTCAGGGCTTTTGAAGGAATAGACTATGTTATTCATGCAGCGGCCATGAAACATGTTCACATAGCCGAATATAACCCCAGTGAATGTGTGAAAACGAATATAGGAGGAGCTGAAAATGTAATCTATGCAGCAATTCAGACAGGAGTGAAAAACGTTGTGGCACTTTCAACAGACAAGGCCTGTGCGCCAATTAATCTGTACGGTGCTACCAAATTAACTTCGGATAAGTTATTTATAGCAGCGAACAATATTAGGGGAAAGAACAATATAAAATTTTCAGTAGTTAGATATGGCAATGTGATGGGATCCAATGGATCGGTAATTCCATTTTTCCTTAGTAAGAGATCAGACGGCGTATTACCAATAACAGTAGAGACTATGACCAGATTTAACATTTCTCTCAAGGGAGGTGTCGATATGGTTTTACATGCGCTGAAAACAGCTTGGGGAGGCGAAATCTTTATTCCCAAAATTCCATCCTATAAAATTACCGATGTGGCCAATGCAATAGGTCCAAATTGCGAACATAAGGTCATAGGAATTAGACCGGGAGAAAAAATTCATGAAGAAATGATTACCTCCTCAGATTCATTTTTCACATATAATTTAGGTAAGTACTTTGTAATTATTCCACAAACGCCTATTTGGAAAACTACTGATTTTATATCCAATTTCAATGCCGAGGCGGTGCCTGCGGGATTTGCCTATAATTCTGGAACAAATACAGAATGGGAAACTGTTGAATCGTTGCGGTCTTTGATCAAAGAGCATGTAGATATAAATTTTAAAATATAAATATGAAAAAGATACCTTATGGCAGGCAAAATATTACCGATGAAGATATTCAGGCCGTTGTTGAAACATTAAAAGGCGACTGGTTAACTCAAGGGCCAAAAATAGGTGAATTTGAAAAAGCCTTTGCCGAATATGTCGGGGCTAAATATGCAGTAGCAGTTTCAAATGGCACAGCTGCATTACATTTGTGCACTTTAGCATTAGGCGTAAACAAAAATGATAAGGTAATCACTACACCAATAACATTTGCCGCATCCGCAAATTGTGTGCGTTATGCAAGAGGGGAAGTTGTTTTTGCAGATATCGATCCAGAAACTTATTTGTTGGATATAAACGAAGTAGAAAAATTATTGAAAGCAGCTCCAAAGGGTACGTACAAAGGTATAATCCCTGTTGATTTTGCCGGAAGGGCAGTAGATATGGAAGCTTTTAGAAATTTGGCAGACGAGTACGGCTGTTGGCTAATAGAAGATGCTTGTCATGCCCCTGGAGGTTACTTTACGGATAGCAAGGGTAACATACAAAATTGCGGAAATGGACAATTTGCGGACTTAGCCATTTTTTCTTTTCACCCTGTTAAGCATATAGCAGCTGGAGAAGGAGGAATGATTACGACCAACGATGAAGTGCTTTATAGAAAATTACTAAATCTAAGGACTCATGGAATTCAGCAAGATGCATCGAAGAAAATTTACGACCATGGAGGTTGGTATTACGAAATGCAGGAACTCGGATTTAATTACCGCCTGACAGATATTCAATCTGCACTGGGTTTGAGTCAACTACAAAGGGCCGAGCAAGGCATTGAAAAAAGAAGAGAAATTGCTAAAAAATATCATCAAAAACTGCAAGAAACTAGCTTTATAAAAGGGCAGTCAGGCGTTGTTCCTGGGCATGCTTATCATCTTTACGTCATTGAAACTGAAAATAGGAAGGAATTATTTGATTATTTCAGGAGTTTGAATGTTATTGTACAAATACACTATGTCCCCCTCCATTTGATGCCTTATTATAGACAGTTCGGCTGGAAAGAAGGAGATTTTCCAAATGCCGAAAATTATTATGAACATTGTTTAAGTATACCTATGTATCCTACATTAACGGATGAAGAGCAAGCTTATGTAATAGATGAAATTAATACTTTTTATAGTGAAAAATTAAGCACGGTAAATCATTTGTAAGTGAAAAATATTGATTTAGAATCTGAACGTTTAACCCTTAAAAGACTTTCGGTAAATCACATTTCCACTGAATATCTAAGCTGGCTCAATGACCCCCAGATCAATGGGTATTTGGAAATAAAGGGCGAACAAACCCTGGAGATGTTAACATCATACATTGAACAACAGTATAACAATGAAGTCTATTTTTGGGCCATCCATTTAAAGGGTTCAAATAAGCATATTGGTAATATAAAAATTGACCCGATAGACCTTGAACTTAACTCAGGGGAATATGGAATTTTAATGGGCGATACGATAAATTGGGGTAAAGGATATGCTAAAGAAGCATCACTAAGAATAGTAAAATACTGCTTTGAGGAATTAAAATTAGCAAAAATAACACTAGGTGTTATTCAAGATAATAGTAATGCCGTAAAACTCTACGAGAAAATCGGATTTACCATAGATGATATAAAAAAAGATGTTGGATTCTATAATAACAAATTATGTAATTCTTTAAGAATGTCACTAGATGTCGAAAATTTTAAATAACAAACTTATTTTAGGAACCGTGCAAATGGGGCTACCCTATGGTATCAACAATACTTCCGGTCAAGTCTCCTTGCATGATAGTTTCGAGATTTTAGATTACGCCTTTGAGAATGGGATAGAAATTTTAGATACTGCGGAGGTCTATGGTAACGCTCATAAAGTAATCGGTGAATTTCATAAAAAATATCCGACAAAAAAATTTCAAATTATAACAAAATTGCCAAATCAATTAGATGGTGATATTAGCAGAAAAGTAGATAGCTATTTAGATGAAATAGTAGTGGATCAATTACACGCCTTACTATTTCATAGTTTTTCAAGTTATAAGAATAGCATTAACGATTTTGATGGTTTAAGGAAGTTGAAATTGGGTAAAAAAATCAAGAATATAGGGGTTTCAGTCTATACCAATGGCGAAATAGAAGAGGTTCTTGAAAATGAGGAAATCGATATAATTCAATTGCCCTTCAACCTTTTTGACAATACTAATTTGAGGGGGGCAATACTTGAAAAAGCAAAATCTAAAGGAAAAACTATCCACACAAGATCGGCGCTTTTGCAAGGACTCTTTTTCAAGGATGCCAATGAGAAAAGTGAAACGGTACAAAACTTAAAAAGTGAATTGACTGTTTTAGCCGATATTTCTAAAAAATATAATGTTCCCATTTCCAAATTGGCATTGAGTTACTGCATACATCAAAATACTATAAATAATGTACTGATAGGTGTTGATTCCATTAGTCAATTAAAAGACAACATTCAATCTGTGAATTATGAAATCTCGCCAGAGATAATTGACGAAATTAATACCATACATGTAACAAATTTAGATGTACTAAATCCCTCGTTATGGAGCTAAGGACGATACTAGTTACGCAAGCGCGCTCTGGGAGCACAAGACTACCCGGAAAAATATTAAAAGAAGTAGGAGAAAAATCATTGCTACAAATACATCTAGAAAGATTAAGTAAATGCTTCAAGGTTTCTCAAATAATAGTTGCAACTACCGACAAAGAGGAAGATTTAATAATTCATGACAAGGCGATTGAGTGGGGATTTAACGCCGAAAGAGGCTCTGAATCAGATGTATTGGACAGATTTTACCAAGCAGTTAAAGATAAAAATGCAGATTGGATCGTTAGAGTAACCTCAGATTGCCCACTTTTAGACCCTGCTCTGGTAGATAAGGTTATCACGTTTGTTCAAGAAAACGATAAAGATTATGGATCAAACGGATTTATAGAAAATTTTCCTGATGGTCAAGATGTTGAAGTTTTCAAATTTTCAGCACTGGAGCAGGCATGGAAAAATGCAAAAATGCAATCAGAACGGGAACATGTAACTCCGTATATTAGAAATAATTCTGACTATTTTGGAGCTGATATATTCTCAGCTATTAATTATCCCTGCGAATCTGATTTTTCTAAAATAAGAATGACCGTTGATGAGCCAAGGGATTTTGATTTAATCGAACTTATAATAAACAAACTAGGAACTGATAAAACCTGGTTGGAATATACCAATTATATTATTGAAAATAATTTGACCAAAATCAATGATCAAATTATTAGAAATGAAGGATTATTAAAATCATTAAAAGAAGATGATAATGGGTAAGGGGCAAGAATTATATAAAAAGGCTAAAACACTTATTCCGGGAGGCACCATGTTGCTTTCAAAGCGACCGGAAATGTTTTTACCAGAACATTGGCCATCCTATTTTTCCAAATCAAAAGGCTGTAAAGTATGGGATTTGGATGGCAGGGAGTTGTTAGACATGTCTATTATGGGTATTGGCACCAATACCCTTGGTTATGGCAATGATGAAGTAGATGCCGCTGTAATACAAACGGTTAAGCAAGGCAATATGAGCACATTAAATTGCCCCGAGGAAGTCTATTTGGCAGAAAAATTAGTAGGAATGAACCCATGGGCCGATATGGTTCGGTTTGCGCGAACAGGAGGAGAAGCCAATTCAATTGCCATTCGGATAGCTCGAGCGGCGGCGGGTAGAGATAATGTTGCAATATGCGGGTATCATGGTTGGCACGATTGGTATTTATCGGCCAATCACAATGGAGGTGATGATTTATCTGCGCATTTAATACCGGGATTAAGCCCTAATGGAGTTCCTAAAAGCTTGAAAAACACAGTATTTCCTTTTCATTATAACAACTATGAGGAGTTGTTGGATCTTGTAGAAAATAACGACATCGGGGTTATTAAAATGGAGGTCATGCGTAATTTTGGCCCCGAAGATAATTTTTTACAGAAAGTAAGAGACCTAGCCAATCGTAAAAATATCGTATTGGTATTTGATGAATGTTCTTCAGGGTTCAGAGCGACTTTTGGGGGTATTTTTCAAAAATTCGGTGTTGAACCAGATATGGTAATGTTCGGAAAAACATTAGGAAATGGTTATGCCATTACTGCGGTAGTAGGAAAGAAATCGGTAATGGAAGCTGCCCAAAACACATTTATAAGTAGTACTTTTTGGACAGAACGTATTGGCCCCACAGCTGCGCTTACCACATTAAAGGTGATGGAAAGGGAAAAGTCTTGGGAGCTAATTACTGAAATTGGAAGTAAAATGCAAAAAGGATGGTTAAAATTGGCCGACTCATATCAATTGGATATAACAGTTTCGGGCCTCTCCGCCATGACCACTTATGGCTTTAACAGTCCCGATGCGGCAGCTTATAAAACCTATATAACTCAAGAAATGTTGAAAAAAGGGTTTTTGGCAAGCACTCACTTTTATGCATGTACAGCACATACACAACAACATTTAGATTCTTATTTTGAGGCATTAGATGGTATTTACGCAACTATATCCCAATGTGAATCGAAGGAATTAGATATAAATGATGTATTGGAAGGGCCAATTTGTCATGGCGGATTTAAAAGATTGAATTAAGAATTCATGAAAAATTATAAAGCTCTAAATAGGCAGACATTTGCCAAGGGTAACCACCGGATAGTACCTCTTCGTATGGAAGATCGTAATGTTATTATGAAATGGCGTAACGAACAAATATTCCATCTTAGGCAAAACAAACCATTGACCAAGGAAGACCAGGACACCTATTTCAATACCGTTGTTGCCCATTTATCCATTGAAGAAAGTCCAAATCAAATACTATTCTCGTATCTTGACGGAGACACTTGTTTAGGCTATGGTGGTTTGGTCCACATAAACTGGGTGGATCAAAACGCTGAACTATCATTCATAACCGATACTTCGATAAAAAATGAAAAGTATGCATTTCATATGTCCACTTTTTTGGGGTTGATAGAAGAAGTGGCTTTTAGCGAGCTTGGTTTTCATAAATTATTCACATACGCATTTGATGTGAGACCTCATATTTATCCCATCCTGGAAAATAATGGATTTATAAGAGAAGCAGTTCTTAAGGAACAGTGCCTTTTTAATGGAGGTTTCAAAGATGTTATTATACACGCCAAGTTCAACAAAATTGATAAATCTTGATTTATGAAAAAGGTATTTATCATAACAGGAGCAAATCGAGGTCTAGGTAAAGCCTTTGCAGATCTTTTAATTAAAAAAGAAGATCATTTTGTTATTTCAATATCTAGAAGTGCAAGCGAGGAGCAAAAAACTAATACACGGGCGAACTTCTATTTTCTAGAGGCAGACTTGGGTGACAATAACCTCGGAGAAAAAATAGCAGTTCTAAAAGAGCTAATTGGCAACCAAGATGTTTGTTTTATAAATAATGCAAGCGTAATTGAGCCAATAGTTAAAATTGAAAATTTAAACGAAGAAGCTATAGATAAAACAATTTCGATTAATATCAAATCAACAATGTTGATTACGCAATATTTGCTTTACCATTTTAACAATAACGAATTATCATTTGTGAATATTAGTTCAGGTGCAGCCAATCGGGCCATTAGTAATTGGTCACTCTATTGTTCATCAAAAGCATTTATCAAAATGTTTTTTAATGTGGCTGAAAGCGAATACGAACAACATCGTTTTTTCAATATAGACCCTGGTGTCATGAATACTACTATGCAAAAAAGTATTCGAGATAGCGATTTTCCTGATGTTTCAGGTTTTCAAAATTTAGAAAAAGAAGGAAAATTAAGATCAACCGAAGATGTCGCTTTAGAAATAGTAAAGACCATTTCATGAAAATAGCCGTCATATCAGATATTCACGGAAATTATGAAGCGCTGGTTGAAGTACTGAAAAAAGCAAAGAAGGAAAAAGTTGGGCATTTATTAGTTCTCGGTGACATTGTAGGGTATTACTATCATCCGGACAAAATATTGAAATTGCTTTCAGAATGGAGTTTTGATATTATTAAAGGGAATCACGAAAAAATACTTGGAGGCTTAATAGCAGATCAGAAGTTAGGGGAGTCAATTAGATTAAAATATGGCAGTGGTCATCAAGAAGCGATCAATAAGTTGACAAATGAACAATTAAATTTTTTAAGTGGTTTGCCCGAAACAAAATCGGTACAGCTTAATAAGATGGCTATATTAATGTGTCACGGAAGCCCATGGTCAAACGATTATTACGTATACCCTGATTGTGAAAAGGAGATTATACTAAAGTGTGATTCAAAAGAACATGATTTTGTCTTAATAGGGCATTCACATTATGCTTTTGCAATCAAAAATGAAAATAGTATTTTAATTAACCCAGGTTCTGTTGGGCAATCCAGACAGGTGGGAGGCAAAGCATCTTGGGCTATTATTAATACCATAAACGGATGCTTTCAGTTACTGACAACAGATTATAATGTTGAAAAGTTGCTCAATGAAGTTGAAGAAAAAGATGCTGATATAAAGTATCTAGCAGAGGTTTTAAGAAGAAAATGATTCATCACTTATGAATAAAGCAGTAAACATATTAGTTACGGGTTGTGGAGGAGATATTGGTCAAAGTATCGGGAAAATATTGTCTCAATCTAACTACGCTAAAAACTTGTTCGGCATTGATATTAGTGATAAAAACGCAGGGCAATTTATCTACCCAAATTTTGCTATCGGGCTACGATTTACACATCCAGATTATTTAAAGAATATAGAATCATTTGTAGAGGACAATGCGATTGATATTATTATACCTATGGCAGAACCGGAATTACGATTTTTTTCCAAAAATAATATTTTGGATAAAATTGGCAGGGCAAAAATGATTACTGCCTCTTCCATCTCGTTGAAGGTTGGTTTTGACAAATTCAAGACTGCAGAATTTTTGAAAAGTAAAAACCGTCCATTTCCAAAAACATTTTTGGCAAAAGACATAAAGACGATTGACACATTTCCTGTAATCCTAAAATCCAAAACAGGATCTGGCAGTAAAGACATTCATAAGATCAGCACAATGGATGAGTTTTTATTTTACACCAGAAACAATATAGAAGACTATGTGGTTCAGGAGTTTATAACCGATAAGGATGGTGAATTCACCTGTGGTTTGTTTAGAAGTAATCAAGGCGAAATCAGGTCTTTAATTTTTAAAAGAGAATTAGAGAAAGGCTACAGTGGCTATGGTGAGGCAATTGAAAACAGTGCCATTACTATTCTTTTAGAAAAGTTGGCGGTTGATTTAGATTTAGTAGGAAGCGTAAATGTGCAATTAAGATTAGCCAAGGGCACGCCTATGGTTTTTGAAATCAACCCGAGATTTTCGAGTACAGTGTATTTTAGACATCTGTTCGGTTTTGAGGATTTAATATGGTCTATAGAGGATATATTAGGATATGAACTGACTGATAATCGTAAAAATGTTACGGGCAGAAAATTCTATAAAGGGTATGAAGAATACATAAAATAAGGTATTAAATGAAAAGTATTAAAATAGGTAACTATACAATTAACCAAGAATCCCCGGTATTTATAATCGCTGAATTATCTGCAAATCATAATGGCAGCATAGATACAGCAATTGAAACAGTTAAAGCCGCCAAACGTGCAGGGGCCAATTGTATAAAACTGCAAACATTTACGGCGGATACCATTACGTTAGATTCAAAAAAAGAAGATTTTAAAATCAGTCAAGGTACACTCTGGGACGGGCAATATTTGCATGACCTGTATAAGACAACGCACTTACCATGGGAATGGCATGAGAAAATAATGGAAGTAGCCAAAGAAGAAGACTTAATCTGTTTTTCTTCACCGTTTGACCCAACATCTATAGAATTTTTAGAATCCCTAAATGTTCCTGCTTATAAAATAGCTTCATTTGAGATTACAGACATTCCATTGATTGAATTGGCAGCTTCAAAAGGTAAGCCTGTTATTATTTCTACAGGTATTGCAGAACAAGAAGACATAGAGCTGGCTTTGGATGCCTGCAAACGAATGGGCAATAATGATATTGCATTGTTAAAATGTACGTCTAGCTATCCTGCACCAATAGACGAAGCAAATATGAGCATGGTAAAAGATTTAGCCGAGCGTTATGATGTAATTAGCGGCTTGTCTGACCATACCATGGGAAGTACCGTGCCGGTTGTAGCGACGGCCCTTGGAGCTAAAATTATTGAAAAGCATTTTATTCTGGACCGGTCTATTGGTGGTGCTGATGCTTCTTTTTCAATGAACGAGGCCGAATTTACAGCTATGGTAAAAGCGGTAAGGGAAGCCGAGAGTGCAGTTGGCGTAATTAGCTATAATCTTACCGAAAAACAAAAAAAAGGTAAAGATTTTGCGCGTTCTTTATATATAGTAGAAGATATGGAAGCAGGCGATATAATAACAAAAGAGAATGTTCGTTCAATTAGGCCGGGATTTGGAATGCATCCAAAATTTTACAAAGATGTTCTAAATAAAAAAGTCGTGGCAGACCTCGAAAAAGGTACACCTTTAAAAGTGTCTTTTATTGAAAACTATAGCTAAAACTAATGTGTGGATAAGTTAAAAGGGCTTTTAATTAGGTACAAAGTATTAGTCAGCAACTTCTCGTATTTGGCGGTATTGCAAATGATAACATTATTAGTGCCAATAATTACCTTACCTCACTTGTTTAGGGTACTCGGGGATACTACTTGGGGAGTTGTAGTTTTTGCTCAATCTGTAGCTCTTTATCTGGGCATACTCGTAAGTTTTGGCTTTAATATTTCTGCTACAAAAGACATAAGTATTCATAGAGATGATACTTCAAAAATATCAGAAATAGTGAGTAGTGTTTTGATTTTAAAAGGTGCTTTATTTATTGTATCACTTTTAATTATAACCGTTTTAATCTATACAATTCCATTCTTGCAAGACTATAAACTGTTGTTTTTGTTGAGCATGTGGTTTTGTTTGTACGAATTTGTTTTCCCTATATGGTACTTTCAAGGCTTAGAGAAAATGAAGTATATCACATTAATAAATCTTGGAAGCAGATTTATCTTTTTGATATTAATATTTGTTCTAATACGGGAAGAATCTGATTACTTATTAGTACCTGTTATTAATGGTATTGGATCTATTTTTTCAGGCTTAATGGCCATGATTATTATATTTAAAAAGGATAAGGTTAAGTTTTTCATTCCTAAAATTACAACACTTACTTACTATTTTAAAGAGAGCTCGCCAATATTCCTTTCTAATTTATCACAATTGTATATCAAGATGAATAAAATCATAATTGGTGCTTTTATTGGCTTAGATCAGGTTGCTTATTATGACGTCGCAGAAAAAATAACCAATTTAATGAAAGTACCAATAAGCCTTATTAGTCAGACTGTTTTCCCAAAAATTGTTAAAGACAAAAGTTTAAGTTTTATTAACAAAATTTTAAAGCTTAACCTAGGTATACAGGCAGTGCTACTTTTAATAGTTATACCAACTGCACCTTATTTAGTTAAGCTTCTTAGTGGTAAAGATATTCCGCTGGCAGTAACGTCATTAATTATTCTATCATTCACAGTTATTCCAGTAGTAATTAATAATTCTATGGCTGTACAAACCCTTTTAGCCTTTGATCTCAAAAAGTATTTTACACGCTCTATTGTTGGCTCTGGAATTGTATATGGAATCCTTATTCTAACCATGTACATTTTCGATATCTGGCATTTATATGGGATATGTTTAGCTGTTCTAATTTCTGAACTAGCAACATCTTTACTGTCTATTTATTACGTAAAAAAAAACGTGTATTCTCAAATTAAACCTATATGAAAATAGTCGATATAGTATTCAGTTCAAGGCTATCATTACCAAATGGAGTGAGCAGGGTCGTTAGAACTTTTTTAGAAAGTGATGCTTTTTTTAAAAGTCAATTAATAGACCTTTCTATAATAACTCCTGATAGATTCCATGAAAAAGATGTTGATCAGAGTAAAAAATCTTCTAAGAAAAGTTTGAAAATTTTTTTAAAAAAACTAATACCGTATTCCAGCTATTTGACTGTAAAATATTTAAAATATGCAGAAAAAATGAAAGAGCATATTGTTGATTCTTACCTGTCAACAGATGCCAACGCTGATGTGCTTGTCTTTCATGAATTCTCGACCTGCTATCATTATTTAAAAAAACGAAAAAACACTAAGGCTAGGATTATATTAGTCATGCATTCTAATGGCGAGTTTTTTAAAATGTTGCACATATACTATCCGAAGTTAGCTAAAACAAAGTACTATCAATATTTAATAAATGTTGAAAAAGAAGTGAGGAGTAGTGTTGATAGATTAGGCTTCGATGCTAAAAATGCTATGGAACGTTTTCATGATTTAAATCCTAGTTATGATGTAAATAAATTGTTCTACGTCTATAACGGAATAGGGCGTACTCCGGAAATAAAAAAAACAGATCAACTTAAAAAACTACCTGCAAAATACACCTTTTATTGTGCAGGAACTATTACAAAAAGAAAAGGGCAGGAGCTCATTATAAGAGCATTTAACAGATTATCTGATGAAGAAAAATCACAGTTCAACATCACCTTTATAGGTGATGGGGCTGAAAGAATCAAACTCGAAAATTTCGTAAAAGCAAATAAACTAGATAAGCAGATTTTCTTTGAAGGTTTTGTGAATGATTTAACCAATTATTTAATACAATCCAATGGATTTATGCTTACCAGTTATGATGAAGGACTACCTATATCCATCATTGAAGCACTAAGATTAGGGCTGCCAATTATTTCAACTAATGTTGGTGGAATTCCTGAAATGGTAGTCGATAAATATAATGGATTTTTAATAGAACCAAATGAAGAGGAAATATATCAAGTATTTAAAAATTTGAGTCAATATGATTTAAGTAAACTAGGCAATAATTCCTTAAAAATGTATGAGGATAAGTTTACACAGACTGCGATGTTTCGAAATTACGCAAACCTATTTTTGAGTCTTAATTAATAAAAAAACACATTCATTTTTTCTATGAAAGAATTATTAAAAAGGATAATCATAACAAGTAAACCTATAAACCTTTTTTATGTGTTTGTTTTGCGCTTGTTAAATAGAAAATCTAAAAAAGAAATTGCAACAAGAAGTGAACTTTCAATTTTCGACTACAAAAAAGTAATTGAAGAAATACCACTGTACCCAACAGATATCGTAATAGATAATAATTATTATGGTTTAAGTTATTGGTTGCATAAATATATGGGAACAAAAACACCTTTAAACGCATACATAGAACATGGTTTAGTTTTAGGCTCTTTAGTTAAAGAAGATGCCGTTAAATGGTGTGTTCCTAAAATTATGACAATAAGTGGTACAAGAGAAAATCATATTAGCAAAAAAACTTCTAAACCTGTTTTAAAAATAGGCCCTTATATCCATTATGCAGACGATTTGCTCTCAGAGGAGGTCTTTAAGAAACTCAAACAAGAATTAGGCAAAACATTAATGGTTTTTCCATCACACTCTATAAAAAATATTGAAGCGAACTTTAATAATAATGAATTAATCACATATATAGAATCTAAGAAAGTGGATTTTGATTCAGTTGCTATTTGCATGTATTGGAGGGATGCTCTCAATAAGGAGTTAGTTGCTTCTTATGTAAATAAAGGCTATAAGATTGTTTCAGCAGGACATGTTCATGATATTAATTTTTTATCGCGATTAAAATCAATTATAAAACTTTCTGATTTTGTGATTTCAAATAGCGTTGGAACTCATATTGGGTATATCACGTTTTTAGAAAAACCTCAAATGATACTTAATCAAACAGTAAATTATAAAGTTGATAAAAATGATCAAAGAGCATTTACACAAAGAACTAAAAAGAATTTAGAAGCTTTAGAAGAAGAAACAGCAGAAATTTTAGAATCATTTCATAGCTATTCTTATCAAATTAGCCAACAACAAGTAAAAACGGTTGAGAAGTATTGGGGGCTTAGCGAGTTAAAAACCAAAAATGAACTTCTGGAATTTATTATAAATTAATACCTCAAGTACTATTTAGACTAGAAAATTTATTTTTATTTCAAGTATTTGAAATTTTTTATAATTAAAAAAGTAAAAGTTGTATGAAGAATGTTTTGGTTATTGGTGGAAGTGGTTTTATAGGTTCTAATATTGTTGATAAATTACTCGATAATGGCTACAGAGTATCTATTTTGGATTTGCCAAATTCAGATAAACCCAGATTGAATATAAAAACATATTATGGTAGGTTAGAAGAAATCGACTTAATAAAAAAAATCATCAATGAAGATTCCATTGATACCTTAGTTCATTTGGCCTCTGCTATGATTCCTTCGAGTGATTTAGATAGTTATTGTAAGGAGTTCGAGACAGTTATAAAACCTACAATTCGGTTATTATCTTTTTTAGCAATTTCAAATATTAAATTTGTTTACTTCTCTTCTGGAGGTGCTATTTATGGTGTAAATAAAAAAGAGGTTTTTTCTGAATCAGATAATACAAAGCCAATTTCTTATTACGGGCAGTCTAAACTAGTATTAGAAGAGTCAATAATGTTGGAAGGGAGGAAACTAGGATTGAATTATCTTATTCTTAGACCTTCTAACCCTTATGGGATTGGCCAAAATATATATGGTAACCAAGGTTTAATAGCTGCCTGTATTGGACATATTTTAAGCGGTGAGAAAATCACGATATGGGGAGATGGAAGTGTTATTAGGGATTATATACATATTAATGATTTATCAATTGGAGTTGTTAAACTGATTGAAAATGGTGTTAATAATCAGATATATAATATTGGAAGCGGGATAGGGTATTCTGTTAATGAGATAATAAGTATGTTGAAAAAAAGTTTAGGTATTGAGTTTAGAGTAGAGTATTTGGATGCAAGGGCTGTAGATGTACCAGTTATGGTATTAGACGTAAAAAAAGTACAATTTATTATAGGAGATACTAAAGTGTCAATAGAACAAGGTATCATAGATTTTTATAATTATGAAGCAATGAAACCATGAATGCTGAAACAGAAGAAATTTTAATAGTGTTCAATACCTATTCCTTTGATATTACAAACCAACAAATTAAGGTTGCTGATAAATATTAGGGATTTAGTTACATGAAAAAACTAGACGAAATAATTTTTTTGGGCTTTCTTCAGAAGTTCTCTCACCCTAAAAATTAAAAGAATTAACAATTTCATAATACATAACAAATGTTAAGCCTGTATAAGGTTAAGAACTTAAAATCTAAATCTAAATCCAAATTTGTATTTGGTTCTATTTTACTATTTTATTTATTTTTATTTGCAATTAATGAATATTTTACAAATGTGGCTTCTGTTAATTTTTTAATAAATTCAATTGTAGTTACAGTACTAATTTCCTTTCTTTTAATCCGAAAAACATTTTATCTTCATAATTTAGTTTCTCTTTTTTTTGTCACATTTTCATTATTTATTTTTTCAAGAATATTTTTAAGTTTTTTAGGTTTAAATTCAATTAGAGAGAGTTATAGTTTCTACTATGGCACAATAGATGAAAAATCTTTAGTAAAGGCTCTTTTTGTAGTTATTATTTCATTTATCTCTGTACTGTTTGGTGTGTATTTAAACAAATCTAAAGAGCAGGTGAAGGATCGGTTTAAAAGAATTAATTTTATTAATGTTAATAAATCATACGGAAAGCTAATAGTTATTGTTTTTTTAATATTATTACCAGGAACACTTTATAAATATTATTTTGATTTAGGACAAATATTAAATGAAGGATATCTTTCACTTTATTCAAGGGAGGCTATAGAATCTGCTCCTTTCTTTAGTAGACTTTCTTGGTACCTTTATACTTTGTTTTTACCAATTATTTTTGCTGTCGACTTTGGTAGTAAGAAAAAAACAAAATTATTAATTGCTCTTTTGCTAGCTGTTTCATTATTAGATGCATTAAAGGGATCAAGAGCTGCCTTTGTAAGACCTTTAATGTTTTGCTTTTGGTATTATTACACTTTTTACAGTGAAAAAGAAATTAAGTTATCAAAGTTATTACCTATTCTAGGTGCTCTTTTGTTTTTCACACTTTTCATGTTGCTAAATAGAACTGATGCCAAAGTAGATATTAATAGTTTTAAAATTATTTCAGACCTAGTTTTTCACCAACAAGGTGTTTCTTTTACAATCATTGCACTATATTTTCAATTTCAGGATCAAATTTTATACCCGACAAAATTCTATTTAATTACAAGTATTACTTCACCATTACAATTTCTTTTTGATAGAGATGTGTTTGCAAGTGGAAGAAACTTTGAAATGGTAAGACAGACATTTAACATAGATTATAAATTAATGTATGCTATTAATTCAAAAATGTTTTTTAATGGCTATGGGGTTGGAGGTAGTTATATGATTGAACTTTATGCCTTTATGGGTATTTTGACGGTTGTTTTAGGCTCTATTATAACAGGATATTTTATTGTTTCTTTCGAAATAAATATTTTACGGAAGGGAAAGGCATGGTTAGTAATATTTGCATGGTATTGGGTAAATCATATAGTGTTTTT
>RCNB010000229.1_pt1 | contig 38836 bp, 38 predicted proteins | sample 2041321 | NCBI WGS metagenome assembly RCNB01 (sample SAMN09708232, study PRJNA481090) | Marine sediment metagenome, whole genome shotgun sequencing project.
AGGTTCTGGGGTACAGCATATTGCAGTTGCTACAGAGGATATCATTACTACAGTTTCTAAATTAAGAGCTCGAGGAATAGAGTTTTTAAGCACGCCTCCGGAAGATTATTATAGAGCGGTGCCCGGTAGATTGGAAGAATTTAACCATAAGTTAAGGGAGGATATTGAAACTTTAAAAAACTTAGGTATCATGATTGATGCAGATGAAGAAGGTTATTTGTTACAGATTTTTACAAAACCTGTAGAAGATAGGCCAACTTTGTTCTTTGAAATCATACAAAGAATGGGAGCTCGAGGGTTTGGTGCAGGTAACTTTAAAGCACTTTTTGAAAGTATTGAAAGAGAACAAGCCAAACGTGGAACGTTGTAGTCCTTTGTTTAATGATGTAATGATTTAATGAATCATTACATCATTGAATCAATGTATAAACGAGGTCATCCGTTTTGCTTTTAGGTAAATAAAAGCATAGTTACGGACATTAATTTGCATGGTTCATCCAAATGTGGGGTTGGAAATCAATGTTATTGTTTAGTTTTATGACAAACAACAACCAAACCTTACTATTTTATGAAACAAATTATTTTTTACATGTGTGCAGTCTTGATACTTTTAAGCTGTGCACCACCACCGGTAGACAACTCTGCGAATGAAACTTTTGAAAAAAACTCAAAAACAGTTTTAGACAATTTAACCGGTTGGCAAAATGAGAATTTAGACTATTCCATGTATGCTGATGATTTTGCTATGCTGGAAACAGGTTTTGGTTCTGAGAATGATTCTGTATCACTTACGGAAATGATGGAAAATGACAAAAAAATGTGGCAAGCATACGATTTCAAAATGCTTAATGAGCCTGTTTTATTGCCGGGTGTTAGTGCGGCCACCATAATTCCTGATGGCTCAGTTCGCCATTACAGTCAATGGGAAATTACACTTTCTGCAACAGATTCTACGGAGGCAAGATCAGGGGTGATTAACATGTATGAGTCCTTTGATTTTAATGAGGAAGGTAAAATCAGGTACCAGCAGGTATATGCAGATTTTACAGGAATCATGATGTATTTGCACAGTCCGGAATAAGTTTAACTGACAATTGAATAATACTTAAAACCGTTATTAGAAATAACGGTTTTTTTATTTTTTCTGATAAATGTTTCAGAAGTGAAAGTCTCGGAGCTGAGAATTTCACAAAAATACTCGAGGTCTGACTCCAAGTCAGACCCTGAGCGCAAACATGTTTACTTTAAGGATTTAGAACACTTAATAGTAAATACTAGAATCGATGTTAGTCAAAGTTTTTGGGAGTGCTGTATTTGGAGTGGAAGCAATCACCATTACAGTAGAAGTCAACATAGACAGGGGAATTGCCTATCACTTGGTGGGCTTACCCGATAGTGCCATCAAAGAAAGCAGTTACAGGATTTCAGGCGCTCTTAAAAATTCAGGGTATAAATTTCCCGGTAAAAAGATTACCATCAATATGGCGCCAGCTGATTTGAGAAAGGAAGGTTCCGCTTATGATCTAGCTCTTGCTCTCGGTATCATGGCTGCCTCGGGCCAAATGGAATCGGCAAGATTACATGAATTTGTGATTATGGGAGAGTTGTCACTTGATGGAAGCCTAAATCCTATCAAAGGTGCACTTCCTATTGCTATACAGGCCAAAAAAGATGGTTTCAAAGGATTTATCCTTCCAATTAAAAACGGGAAAGAAGCTGCAGTAGTAGAAGGGCTCGAGGTTTATGCCTTAAACAACATTAAAGAAGTCATCGATTTGTTTAAAGGTGAAAAGCACTTTGAACCTTTAAGCGTAGATATCCAAACGGAATTTTATGAAAAAACGAATTCAGATGATCTTGATTTTGCTGATGTAAAAGGACAGGAAACAATCAAGCGTTGTATGGAGATCGCTGCAGCAGGAGGACATAATATCATTCTTATAGGCCCACCCGGTTCAGGAAAAACCATGCTGGCCAAAAGGTTACCTACTATTTTACCTCCTATGTCATTGATAGAAGCCATGGAGACTACGAAAATTCATTCGGTAGTGGGAAGATTGAACGGAAATAGGGGTTTAATGTATAGAAGGCCATTTAGATCACCTCATCATACGATTAGTGATGTTGCCTTAGTAGGAGGAGGTACCTACCCACAACCCGGTGAAATTTCTTTATCTCACAATGGCGTTTTGTTTCTCGATGAGTTACCAGAATTCAAGCGAAGTGTGTTGGAGGTCATGAGGCAACCCTTGGAAGATAGAGAAATAACTATATCACGTTCACGCTTTACGATTACCTATCCCAGCAGTTTTATGTTGGTTGCAAGCATGAACCCCAGTCCCGGAGGTTTTTTTATAGATAAGGATCAGGTGTCGAGCGCCACGGTAATGGAGGCCCAACGCTATTTAAGCAAGATTTCGGGACCTCTGCTAGATCGTATAGATTTACATATTGAGTTACAGCCGGTTCCTTTCGAGAAGCTTTCGGAAAAACGATCTGGTGAAAAAAGCAAACAGATCAGAGAAAGAGTAATGGCTGCTAGAAATTTGCAGTCGGAGAGATATAGTTCAAGGAAAGACATTCATTATAATGCTCAAATGAATGTAAAACAAATACGTAAATATTGCCGACTTGATAAAACCTCCCAGCAATTGCTGAAACATGCGATGCAACACCTCAATTTATCGGCCCGGGCTTACGACAGGATCCTGAAAGTTTCCAGAACGATTTCTGACCTCGCGAACAGTGATCATATTTTGCCTGAACATATAGCCGAAGCCATTCAATACAGGAGTCTGGACAGAGAGGGGTGGTTGGGCTGACAAAATTTAAGGATTACATTTTTTAAAACTAATAAAATGCAATAGTTATTATTCTTCAGTCTTACTCTTTATAACTAGAGGTTTACGAGGTATTTGAGCCTCGCGTTGTGCAGTATTATACACAAATGACGCAACGATCACAGCCATTTGTTTAAGATCATCCATAACCAGCCGCTCATAAGTATCCATATTGGTATGATGTGTTCGGGTTCTGTATTCTACTGGATCTTGAATAAACTGAAAACCGGGAATACCGACGGCGTCAAATGCCAGATGATCAGTTCCTCCTGTGTTTTGAAGGGTAAGGGTGGTATTTTCCATGATATCTTCAAAGGGAGTAAACCAGGATTTAAAAATGGGTTCCACTTCCTGATTTCCTTGTAAATAAATGCCTCTGATTCTTCCGGTTCCATTGTCAATATTGTAATAAGCAGATATTTTTTCATGTTCCATGCTAAAGACCATGGTCTCTGGATCGCCCAGATGATTCTTTACATAGTTACGAGAGCCGTGTAAACCCTGTTCTTCCCCTCCCCATAAGGCAATTCTAATGGTTCGTTTTGGACTGAGCCCTGTAGCTTTTAAAATACGAACAGCCTCCATCATGACAATACATCCGGCAGCATTGTCTGTTGCCCCGGTTGCTCCGTGCCATGAATCCAAATGACCACCGAGCATCACAATTTCCGAAGCGAGATTATTATCAGACCCCTTAATTTCAGCGATAACATTATAGCCCTGTAAGTCTTCATTGTTAAAAGTAGTATTTACTTCTGCTTCGATTTCAACCGCCACTTCATTTTGAGATAGCCTGGCCATAAGGTTTACGTGTTCGGGTGCCATCTCAAGTTCAGGTACGCCTACAAAGGCATCTTTTAGATATCCTTTTGGGCTGGAGGTGAAAAGTGTACCATGTTTACCACTTGTTCCTTTTAGAATTAAAGCAACGTCTTCTTCGGCTAAAAAAGCAGCTATTTTTTTGTTCAAAGCTCTCTGCTTCAGTTTCTTTGCTCTAGCTTCTTCACTATAGCTCCCTTTACTATCATCCGGTATTAGCATTTTTTCGAGTTCCTCTTTTGTGAATCGAGTGGCATCAGGTTTGAAGGTTGGTTCCTGATTCTGGGGCGGTATTATGGCGATAATGGCTCCTTTTAATTTCCCTTTGTAGCTAATAAAATCTTCTTCTGATTTGATGTCTACAACTACCACTTTGCCATTGATTATTCCGTTGGTTCCAATCGACCAGGCTTTAGGTACGGCTATAAAGGGCATATAATAAGGTTTGGTCATGGCCACATAACTTTTGTTAATCTCCCATCCTTTGCCAAATTCACCCCAGAATTCCTTTGAAGCTTTAACAAGACCCCATTCAGTTAATTGAGCCACAGCATAATCAGCGGCCCTTTCATAACCTTCAGAATTGGTTAAACGCGGTCCTGCTTTATCGATTAGTTCAAAGGCGATTTGTTCAACTTGAGAATTTTGAAGTCCCTCATTTTTAATTTTCTCAATCGCGGCGATATCAATATGTTCCTGTCCTCTGACAAAAGTTGCGATCAGTAGGGTAGTAGTGAATAATAATTTAAGTTTCAAAAGCTTGTTATTTTAGTTAATAATTCCAATAAATACCAGACGTTGCCATATATTTCGAAATAAATATAAGTGTATTTTTCTAAATCGTGGCCCTTCATTCGTTGACCATCGCCACAATCCTAAGGGGAGCTCCACTTCCACCTTTTATCTTCATGGGTAAGGCAATGACTTCAAAACCTTTGTTGGGTAATTGATCCAGGTTAGTGAGGTTTTCAAAAGCAGGTATGTTTTTTGATAAAAGGATAACATGACTTTTAAAATCCTGGGATTGTCCGTAATCAATACTTGGGGTGTCAATGCCTATTGCATTAATAGTTCGTTTTTCTACCAACCAGTTTGCTGCTTCAGCAGATAGTCCCGGAAAATGGAGTAGGGCAATGGCTTCAGTTCCTCGTCGAACGGTTCCAAGATACTTTTCCTTAAATGGATAGTAGGTCGAATGTCCTGTATACAAGAGAACAATCGATCCATCTGGGATGGTCATTTGCTGTTCTTCTTCCCAATCTATAAAATCCTGAATACCGATCAAATAATCGACATCCTGAATTGCTTTATTTGATACATCAATTTTAATCGCAGGTCCAATAAGTTTTTCCAATGGAATTTGGTCAACTGTTTGCCCTCCTTTTACAAAATGAATCGGAGCGTCAATATGTGTGCCACCGTGCTCAGCTGTACTGAAATTATTCGCTGAATAATAAAAACCTTGTTCAGTTTCTCCCATAAACACAGTATCAAGCTCAAATTCCTTAGCCGTAACCCAATAAATGGTCTCTTTAGAATATTCATGAGACAGATCAACGATTTTTAAAGATTCCGTTTCTTTAGTCTTTGGCAATGAAGATTCTTTTGGAGCCTGAATGGTTTTTTCACATCCGATGAGAATAAATAAACCAACCAATATTTGGGCAATGTAAAATTTCATAAAAAGCGTTTTAGATCTATTGGTTTAAATGGAGTATGCTTTATTTCAATTTTTCCTGAAAAAACTCCATAGTTCGTTCCCAGGCCAGATCGGCTGCTTCTTTATTGTATCTCGGAGTGGTATTATTGTGGAATCCATGGTTAACATCAGGATAGATATAGGCTATATATTCAATATTAGCGGCTTCTAGGGCTGTTTCATAAGCCGGCCAGCCTTCATTCACCCTTTTGTCTAAACCTGCATATTGCAGCATCAAAGGAGCCTTAATTTGATTGACATCTTCTTTGGGTTGTTTTCCGTAAAACGGAACCGCTGCCGACAAGTGAGGTAGTCTGACCGCCATCATATTAGAAATCCATCCTCCGAAGCAAAAACCGACAACACCTATTTTTCCGTTGCAATCTGGATGGGCCTTCAAATAGTCATAGGCAGCTATAAAATCTTCCAGCATCTCATTTCTGTCTCGTTTTTTTTGCAATTCCCTTCCATCATCATCATTTCCGGGATAACCACCAAGCGGAGTCAGGGCATCGGGTGCGATGGTAAGGAAACCTTCCAAAGCGGCAACCCTTGCTGTGTCTTCAATATAAGAATTAAGGCCTCTGTTTTCATGTACAACCACGATACCGCCCAGTTTAGTCTTTACCTCAGAAGGTTTTGATAATAAAGCCTTTATATTGCCTCCTCCCTTCACTGAATTATAATTGATATATTCCGATTCCAATCTGGGGTCACCAGGCTGAACCTGAATAGAATTGATATAATCGGGCATCAAAAAACTCATTAGTGAAGAAACCGTTAAACCACCAATGGCATAAGTGGATAATTTTTTAACAAAGTCGCGTCTTTGAATTCTGTTATGTGCATAATCATCGTAAAGATCAAAAACTTCCTGGTTCAAATCTTTCTTTTCAAATATATTCATGGTTATCAGGGTGTTAGTCGGACATTTTTAGTTTAGAATATGGCCCTTTCACGATTTGTGAAAAATAGTTTTTAATCGGGAAAGCGACTTTCGTAAATATAAGAAATTTATAAACTATTTTTTTCAACTTGTTAATTCAGGCTTTGTTGAATCAAGAACAATAGGGTTTTATAGCCTGATTTGTAACATAAAATATAGTAATTTAAAGGCTTTATTCACTCATGGTCAATTCTATTCTTAACAAAGCCTTAAAAAGTGCTAAAAAAGTATCATTTTCGAGAGACGCTAAAATAATTTTTTTTAGCGATCTCCATAAGGGAGATAATAGTTATGCAGATGATTTTCGCCATAATATTAAAATTTACAAATACGCTTTAAAAAATTATTACGATCAGAATTACACGTATATAGAGCTGGGAGATGGGATAGAGCTTTGGGAAAACAAATCATTCAAGCCTATTTTTGAGGCGTATAAGTCCATCTTTGAGCTTCTGGAAAAATTTCATGTTGAGAAACGACTTTACCTTCTCTGGGGAAATCACGATATGGAGTTTCGTGATCCAATAATGGTTGAAAAGTTATTACACACTTTTTTCCCACCCAGGAATATTGTCGATAAAGAGGCGTTTTTTGATCTTGAATACCATGAAAGTTTGCTGCTGGAATTTGAAAACACAAAAAGGCCCATTTTTGCCATTCATGGGCATCAGGCTGATTATATGAATTACAGACACTGGAAATTCAACAGGTTCTTTGTACGGTATTTCTGGAAGTATATGCAAAAATGGTTTGGAATAAGCGATCCGACAAGTCCGGCGAAAAACTATAAAGGATTGGTAAAGGTTGAAAGAAAACTGAACCAGTGGATTATCAATAACAATCAGCAGATGATTATTTGCGGTCATACCCATCGGCCCCGTTTTCCTGATCCTGGTGATATTCCCTTATTTAATGATGGTAGTTGCGTGCACCCCGCTTCGATTATAGGTATAGAAATAGTAGATTTTCAAATTTCCTTGGTTAAATGGCATCAGGATAACAACAATAATTCAGCCGGAATAGTAAAAACTATTTTGGAAGGCCCTGTGCCTTTGGATAAGTATCTTTAATTGAAATATTGAATTATAAAAATCTACAATATAGATAGTTACGACCAATTAAACTTGTCTTCCATTGTCGAAATTAGCTTTCTCCATTAATTCGCCTGTTTCTGAATAGGCTTCAAAAGTTCCATCTTTCCTGTTATTTTTAAAATAACCTCTGATTTTGGCCTGTCCGTTTTCATAATACTCTTCATAAGGACCTTCTTTTTTATCATCTTTCCACGTGATGGATGACTTTAATTGTCCGCTTTCAAAATATTCTTCAATACTACCTTCAAGTACGCCCTTATCATAGTAGCCTTTTCTCCAAAGTTTACCACTTTTGTAAAAAGTCTCGAAGAAATCATCTTTTTGATTTAATAAATACTGAGCCTTCACTTCAATCTCTCCGTTTTCATAGTGTTTTTCATATGGCCCTTCCTTTATTCCATCTTTCCAAATTACTTTTTCATCCATTTGGCCATTTGAATAATACGTGTTGCAGAAACCATTTTCTTTACCGTTTAGAATATTCCACTCACTTTTTAGGTTACCATTCGAATAGTTTTCGTAGGTAATGCCTGTAAAAGCTTCGTCATCCAATTGTAAAATGTTGTTGGTCAATTTGACTTTTGATTTTTCCACACGAAGCTCCTTTTGGCAACTTCCTGTAATTAAGATTAAGCCGAAGGTCAAAACAAATAATAATTTTTTCATGCTATATAAATTTTGAAATAATTTTGGTTTACTAAAACAATTTTGTCCATTCAAATGTATTGAATTCTTCCGAAATCCTTGAGAATTTTATTTAAAATTTAAACACCATTTGTAAATTTATAAAGGGGATTAATCTAAGTCAATGACTTTGATTTCTAGCCTATTAAAATTCCTTATTTCCAGGTTCTTTTGAGAAATGACAAAAAATTCTCAGACATGATATTTTCGATATCTTTTTGTGAATAGCCTCTCTCTTTTAATTTATCGGGAACTTTTTGAAGATCGGCAATTGTATCCAGATCATAAGGGCATTGTTCTTTGCCGAATGCACCATCGAGATCAGTTCCAATCCCTACATGTTCTGAGTTGCCTGCCAGCTGACAAATATGGTCAATGTTGTTAACCATCAGATCAAGCGTGACTCCCAGCTCTTTCGGAGTTGATACGCCTCTTACCCAATTTGGAACCATCATCCATGCATCAAGGGCTATACCGATCACAGCTTTTCTTTGAACGAGTTCAGCTATTTGTTCATCTGTAAATTGACGATTGTGATCTACAAACTCTCTACAGTTGTTATGGCTGGCCCAAACGGGACCGTCATATAGTTTCATGGTCTCCCAGAAACTCTGATCGCAGAGGTGTGTGGCGTCAAGAATAAGACCTAAATCAGTAATTTTTTTCAAAAGTTCGCGCCCTTTTTGACCGATACCTCCAATCGAATCGGTACCATGTGCATAGGTTCCGGGGCCGTAATGAGCGGGTCCTATCGCTCGTAATCCTTGATGCCATGCATGTTCCAAATAATCAGGTGTTACGATGGAGTCGGCCCCTTCCAGACTTAAAATATAGCCGATAGGGCTATCGGGCTTTGGATTTTTCCAAAGATTCAGATGACTCTCCAGGTCGTGACTGTTGCAAATGGCTCTCAATTCACCTGCTCTTTCCATTTCCTTGTACCAGGCCAGTTGACCCTGAGTTTGGGCCCATGCCTGCTCAGGAGAATTCCAACCCGGAAGAGAGCTCCCCTTTTTGACGTATCTGGCTATTTGAGTTGCTACGCACAAACCAATGTTACCCCTTCTCATAGCATCAAAGGAAACGGTGTTGTTTCCCCGATCGGGTTTGTCATTCATACCTTGTTCACTTTTCCTAATTTCGTCAATTGTCCAGCGCAGGTCGCGGTTCCATTCCAGGGCATTCATAGATAGGTCGAGGTGTGCATCAAAAATCAGCATAGTTTAATTTTGAGGTTTAATTCTAATGTATTTTTCAAGGATATACCTGTCGAGTCCGGCTTCTTCTATTTTTTCGTGGCCTTGCTGAATTAGGGAATCTCCTTTGATTTCAACTTTGAACCGAAATTCGTGCCCTCTGTAATCAGAAGCATTTATAAAATTAAGGGTTTCTATATAATCGGAGCCATTGAACGTGTAGGATCCACCGCCTGCCACGAAATTTTCGCTTGTGCCTTCTTCTTGATTGAAAAAGGCAAAATGACTAGCGTTGATGATCTTGATAAAATCAGTTTCGCTTAGGTCTTTCACCTGCAAGGAGTCGTTTTCACGAATGTCAGCATAAACGAGTTTCCATGAACCTTCGATTGGGTTTTTATCCTTGGTCTTTACGCTTTCAGGTACTGGATCTTTAGGAGTACAGGCGAGCACTATAAAGAATGCAGTTATCAGAATTACAGTATTTTTCATGATTCAATTATAGAGTTAATGTAAGGTATGATCTCTCGCTGCAACGGCCCATGTTCCTGTTATCTCATGATTTTCAACGGTAAGCGCTTCGGGATACTTGGATACGGTGGGGCAAATATGAATGGGAGTAGCATAGAGGGTTTGTCCAAGATGATACAACTCGCTATTCATGCATTTTACAACGAGGTGTTCTTCACTTTGGGAGATTTGTTCAAAGTCATGATCTCCCAAAAACTCAACTCTTGGAAGGCTCATTTCGGACGCCACTGATTTATGGCCGAGATCTAAGCACAAGAGATTCTTACCGGGTTTACTGACGATCCTGGTAAGTAAAACTGCGGCCCGAAGAAAAGTAAGATCTGTGTAATTTCGGGCATATCCTTCATCCCATAGTAAAGGCGTGCCAGGACTTAATTCGACATTTTCTCTTTTTTCATGAATAGGAAAGGTGGGGGTTCCTCCGGCAATTATTACGGGTATTGTATACCCCTCTAATTCAAGTTCTGTTTTTAAGTTGCTTACAGCCGCGAAATCCTTCTCACATACTATGGCTCTTTGAATCGGGTCGGAATCATGAATATGTCCGTCATAAACATGCAGGCCTTTTGCATCAAGGAAGGGATCATTTTTAATCGATTTATAGAGCTTTTTAGCCTCTTCCCCTGGAACTATACCTGTTCTGTTCATGCCATTATTAATGTCGAGCCAAAGGGCAAAGACGATGTCTTTAGCCAAGGCGACTTCTTTAAGATTTTTTTTTGATTCTTCACTGTCAACCAGAGTTGAAAACTTCGTTTCGGGAAATGTACCCATTAGTTCAACGAAAATTTCTATTTGTATCGATACAGGTTGCATCGCCAGGAGTATATCTTTGGCTCCTGCGATAGCTAAAAGCTGGGCTTCGGCAAGCGTGGAACATTTGAATTTGTAGATACCCAATTTTAGTTGAAGTTGAATAATTTCTAACATTTTATGGGTTTTGATATGAGGTCTAAGACGTTCCGGTTTCTTTGCAATGCGCAACATAAGTGCTGCATTTTGCTGTATCCTTTCGGGATAAACAAGTAAAGAAGGACTTATGACCTTGCTGCTGTCAATTAATTCATACCAGTTGAAATCTTCCATAAGCGATTTAGTAAAGTTCAAACATGGCTTCAACTTCAACCGGTATTCCATCCGGAAGCATCATACCGACAGCGCTTCTTGCGCCTATTCCGTATTCATTGCCGAAAACATCTGCCATCAATTCGCTAAAACCATTCATTACAAGTGGCTGACGCTGAAAGTCAGGTGTGCAATTCACCATACCAAGTACCTTCACTATTCTTTTGACTTTGTCTATATCTCCAAAATGGGTAAGAATCGTAGAAAGCATAGTTAGGCCAACTTGTCTTGCAGCCTTATAACCTTCTTCCTGGCTTAGATTGTCTCCAACACGTCCTTGCATAAAAGAACCATCGAAATTTACAGGAGCCTGCCCCGATATATATAAAAATTTGTCAATGACCAGAATGGGCCGGTAAACTCCGGCAGGTTTGGGTGCGGGAGGAAATTGTAATTTCAATTCTTTAATTCGTTCAGATACTAATTTGTTCATAAGGTTCTTTAGATTTACACAAAGAGGTTTAAAATAAGGACACCCGTAATACCGATAACTCCTACCATGGTTTCCATCATGGTCCAGGTGCGAAGTGTTTCTTTTACAGATAAATTGAAATATTCTTTAAAGAGCCAGAAGCCTCCATCGTTTACATGAGAGAGCATCAGGCTGCCGGATCCTATGGCAAGAACCATCAACTCCGGCTTTACACCAGTTCCTGAAACCAGTGGCAAAACGATTCCTGCAGCCGTGAGTCCGGCGACGGTGGCTGAACCTATGCATACCCTGAGAATCGTTGCAATCAACCAGCCTAATATCAATGGCGAAATGCTGGAATCTCTTAATAGATCACCTAAATAATCACTCACCCCACTGTCTACGAGGATTTGTTTAAGACCGCCTGCTCCAGCGATGATCAGTAGAACCATGGTAATACTCGATACTGAGGTTGCTACGGAACTCATTACTTCAGTCATTTTCTTTCCACGTGACAGCCCTAAGGTATATATAGCGACCAAAACTGATATCAGCATCGCCATGACAGGGTTTCCAATAAAAATAATCAGGTTTCTAATTGGAAAATCTGTAGGTAAGACATAATCAAATAGCGTAGATAGTCCGATTAGGATCACGGGTAATAGGGCGGTAAAAATACTGACACCCATTTTTGGCATTTCTTCATCCTTAAGAATCACAGGATTATAGAATTCGGGAAGGGGGGTAGCCACTACGTTCTTGATAGTTCTTGAAAACAGCGGGCCCGCTATAACGATGGCCGGAATAGCAACGATGATGCCGTATAACATGGTTTTTCCAATGCTGGCATCAAACATTCCTGCAATAGCCGTTGGAGCCGGATGAGGAGGTAAGAATCCGTGGGTTACAGACAAGGAGGTAAGCATGGGCAGACCCACATAGATTAGCGGGAGGTTAGTTGCAGCTGCAACTGTAAAAACCAATGGAATGAGAATAACGAAGCCCACCGTATAAAACATAGGGATTCCTACTATAAATCCGGCTAAAACCACGGCCCATTGTATATACTTAATTCCAAAACTATCGACAAGCTTGGTGGTGATTCGTTGAGCAGCTCCGCTATCGGCTACTAACTTTCCGAGCATCGCACCCAAACCGAGTATTAAAACAAGAAAACCAAGGGTGTTTCCGATGCCATTTTGAATAGACAATACGATGCTATTCAATTCCATACCTTGGAGAAATCCTACAAGAAGGCAGACGATGATAAATGATAAAAAAGCGTTTAATTTAAATACTGCGATCAATAAGAATAATAAGATGATTCCTAACAGAACAATAAGTAATGGCATATAAGAGATTTTAAGAATTGGAATTGATAAGGCTAAATTAAAAATTAAAATCAAGGAAGAAAATATATCTAGACGGAAGGAGGGAAGTGATCGACTAATAGCAATATTACGATGCTGCAATACCTTCTCGATCTATTTGCCAAGAGTATGAATTTTGATTTTTAATACCTGATTTTATAAATTAGGTACGTAAATTAGGTCTTAGATTGTGAAATTTCGAAATACATTTTAATGCTAATTTAAAACTTTAGATAAACTACATTTATATTTGAGAACTAATTATTTAACCATGCACTATAAATATTATCTATAGTTGTAAAACTATCATTATTGAGTTGTTTTTTTTGTTATCAGGACTGAGATAAATGATTTTGATCGATAAACTGAAATAAAAAAGGAAGACACAAATGATTTATGTTTCTAGGGGCTTAATTCTGTGAAATTCAAGTTTCAATTAAGTGAAAAAGGCAAGATTGTTTTTTAATTTTAAAGAAGTCCTAATTGTTTTAAATTAGACGCTAATTGAAAAGCATTTGTAAAATGTATTGCATTGATTCCCAAAAGCCTCGCTGCTTCAATATTCTCAAGACTGTCGTCAATAAAGACACAAGTTTCGGGGCGTAGCTGGTATCTGTCTAGCGTGATTTTATAGATTTTCGAAAAGGGTTTTCGGGTCTTTTCCTCCCCTGAAACTACAATACCTTCGAAGCGTTTCAGGAAGTCAAATCTCTTTTTTGCGATGGGAAATGTCTCTGCACTCCAATTGGTTAGTGCGTAAAGTTTTACTTCGTTCATTTTACTCAATGAGTTTAAAATCATCACAGTATCCTTTATTTCACTTTTTAACATTTCTTCCCATCGTTCGAAAAACGCCCTAATCTCCTTTTCATATTCGGGATATTGTCTTATCAAAATTTGGGTACCTTCCTCAAAGGTTCTTCCAGCGTCCTGTTCCATGTTCCAGGCCGTGGTGCAAACTGTATTGAGAAACCAGTTCATTTTATTTATATCGTTTTCAAAGATTTTTGCATATAAATATTCCGGATTCCAGTCAACCAGAACTCCTCCAAGATCAAAAATTACTGCTTCTATTTTAGACACCTCCATACTTAAAGTTCATTTTTAGAATTGCTTTTGTCAGAATTCACCATTAAAAATGCCTTGATAAAATTGTCAATTTCACCATTCATTACGGCATCTACATTTGCCGTTTCTTCTTGGGTACGCACATCTTTAACTAATTTATATGGATGCATTACATAATTTCGAATTTGAGATCCAAAGTCGATTTTCATTTTACCTGCCTCTATGCTGTCTCTTTTTTCACGCTGTTTCTGAAGTTCGATCTCATAAAGCTGCGATTTTAACATCTGCATGGCCTTTTCTCTGTTTTCAAGTTGGGAGCGTGTTTCTGAGTTTACCACCATGATACCCGAAGGTTTATGTCGCAATATGGCCTTGGTCTCGACTTTATTTACATTTTGTCCGCCAGCACCACCCGATCTGGCAAAATCCCAGGTAATATCTGCTGGATTGATCTCAATTTCAATGGTGTCATCAGCCAACGGATATACATAAACCGAAGCAAAGGAGGTGTGACGTTTTGCATTGCTGTCAAATGGAGAGATCCGTACAAGTCTGTGAACCCCGTTCTCTCCTTTGAGATAACCAAAGGCAAACTCCCCGTCAATTTCTAAGGTTACTGTTTTTATACCGGCAACATCACCTTGCTGATAGTTCAGTTCTTTGATCTTGAAGCCCTGTTTCTCACTCCACATCATATACATACGCATAAGCATTTGGGCCCAGTCACAACTTTCAGTTCCTCCAGCTCCGGCTGTAATCTGCAGCACAGCACTTAAGCTGTCACCTTCGTCAGACAGCATATTCTTGAATTCAAGTGATTCGAGTAAGTCGATGGTTTTACGGTATTGCTCGTTTACATCTTGCTCAGAAGCTTCATCTTCCTTAAAAAAATCATAAAGAACGTTTAGGTCTTCCCCATCTGATTTTAACTGATTGTAGTCTTTAACCCATTTTTTCTTTCCTCGCAGGATCCTCATGATACGCTCTGCCTCTCTTGAATTGTTCCAAAAATCAGGATCAGAGGCCTTTTCTTCCTCGTTAGAAATCTCTATAAGTTTCTTTTCAATGCCCAGATAATCTTTTAAATTATCAATGCGTTGAATGATATCTTTTATTTGATCAGATGTAACCATAGCGCAAAAATAAACTAAAAAACGACATTAGAAATTTTAATGAAATTGTCACCTTATTTTTATAGTTTTAATAAAATTTAAGCCATCTTTTGGTGAGATTTAGGAATAGAAAAATATACAATGAATAAATTCATTCTTAAGTCTGAAAATATTTCGGGATTTCATATCTTCGATTAAGTGTTTGTCTCATATAATTCTATGAGAATTTATATTGAAACTTGAATATGGATATCAATTGTGATTTAGGGGAAGGAATGATAAATGACGCCGAACTTATGGCTGAGGTGGATTCTTGTAATATAGCTTGCGGTGGCCATACCGGAGATAAGCGGTCTATGATAGAAACACTTAGACTTGCGAAACAGTATGGAGTGAAGGCAGGGGCCCACCCCTCATTTGAGGATACATTGAATTTCGGACGAAGCGTATTGCAGGTGCCGTTGAATGATCTGAAATCTCAATTGATTCATCAAATAGCCGGATTGAATGAACTTGCCAAGGCAAAAGGAATGAAATTACATCATGTGAAGGCGCATGGGGCTTTATATAATGAGACGGCTCATTCGAGAGAAATGGCAAATGTTTTGATCGAAGCCGTTAATTTTTTCAAAGAAGATCTTTGTATATTCGCTCCTTATGGTTCAGTATTGGTGGAAGAGCTTAAAAGGAAAGGAATCAAGCATTGGGTAGAAGTTTTTGCAGATAGAAATTATAATGACCAATTGCGATTAGTCCCCAGGTCATTTCCCGATGCCGTCATTAATGACCCAAAAGAAATAAAAAAAAGGGTGATTAAAATGATAAAGGAAAAATTAGTGATTACTAGTGGTAATCATGAGTTGAATATTGATTTCGAAACAATTTGTGTTCATGGAGATCATCCTAAAGCATTGGAAATACTAAAGGAATTGCGTGACATTAAAATAAGCGAAAATTGAATTTATACAAGTTAACATATAAACCATTGGGAAGTATCGCTGTTCTCATTTCATGGCCGAAATTGATAGATACAGAGATTTTAAAAAACATCAATCTGTTCAGGCACAAAATTCGGGCAGATATGGGAGAGTATGTTTTGGAAACAGCTCCTGCCTATAATTCTCTCGCCGTTTTTTTCGATACGACAAAGATCAAGTATTCTTCTGTGGTTACTGATCTTAAAGAAATTTATTCATCAAAGGATCAAAAACTATTAACTGCAAATAAAATATGGAAGATACCGGTTTGTTATGAAGATGAATATGGCATCGATCTGGCAATGCTGGCTAAGGCTAAAAAATTAAGCAAGAAAAAAATCATTGAACTTCATAGTAAACCGTTTTATGACGTTTACTTTATAGGTTTTTTGCCAGGATTTCTTTATCTCGGAGGATTGAAGCCAGAATTGGAACATCCCAGAAAAGCCAATCCCAGAATAAAAATCAACCAAGGTGATGTGGCATTGGCCGGGAATCAAACCGGAATTTATCCCAGGGTAAGTCCGGGCGGCTGGAATATCATTGGAAATTCCCCCTTGTGTTTTTTTAAGCCGGATGAGTACCCGCCTTGTTTTGCAGTATCCGGGGATAAACTAAAATTCGTACCTGTAGACAAACTGAAGCATGCGGAAATCAAGAAAGAGGTAGAGGCTGGAAATTATGAAATAGAAAGCGAGATTTATGGATAACAACATTTTGATATTAGCTGAAGGCATGCATTCTACTATTCAAGACTTAGGAAGGAAAGGTTATCGCTCTTTTGGCGTACCCATATCAGGTGCCATGGATAAATACAGTGCCATCCTGGCCAATAAACTGCTCAATAACGATGAAAAATTACCCGTAATGGAAATCACACTTGTGGGGCCCAAAGTGATGTTTGAAGATCACTCACTCGTTGTATTGACAGGTGCAGATATGTCTCCGGAAATAAACGGATCTTCAATTAAAATGAATTATGTGTATGAGGTAAAAACGAGTGATGTACTAAGCTTTGGGGAACTTAAAACTGGCGCACGGACTTACCTAGGGGTTAAAGGAGGATTTCAAACCGAAAATAAATTCAATAGTTATTCTTATTATGACGGTATTACTTCACAGCATAAAATAAATAAAGGGGAAAGGTTAAAAATCGCATCCTATGACGCGAGTCTCGAGGTAACTTCTTCGAAAATTAAAGTAAAAAGCTCACATTTTGATCTTAGGAAACTTGAGGTAACCAAAGGACCTGAATTTAATCGTCTCACAAAAAAACACCGTGAGTTGTTATTTTCCAAAGAATTTAAAATTGACAAACTGAATAATAGGATGGGATATCAGTTGAAGAATAAGTTTCCGCCAATAAAAGTTTCGGAAATAATTACTTCGGTTATTATTCCAGGTACCATTCAATTAACCCCTTCCGGAAAATTAATTATCATGATGAGAGATTGTCCAACCACCGGTGGCTATCCCAGGATCCTGCAATTAACAGATATAGCAATCAATCAGTTGGCTCAGAAGAAGGAAAATGACGTGTTTAAATTCGATTTGGAAAGCAGCTTTGACTTTCTGGGAAGGTTGGTGAGTCGTTTCAAAGACTGATCTGCTAAAAAACAACAAAAATGATCAAAGAAGAAATTAACCTGATAAGTGATACTATAACGCGTCCTACCAAAGCCATGCTCGACTATATGATGAAGGCTCAGGTAGGGGATGATGTTTTTAATGCTGATCCCACTGTCATTGAGCTTCAGAATAAAATATCAAGCTTATTTGGAATGGAGGCCGCTTTATTTTTTCCCAGTGGTACCATGGCAAATCAAACCGCTATAAATTTGCACACACGACCTGCCGAACAATTAATCTGCGATAAGTGGTCTCATGTGTATAATTATGAAAGTGGCGGGGCCTCGTTTCATTCAGGTGTTTCCTGTAAACTTATTAATGGAGACAGAGGAATGTTTAAGGCAAAACAATTAAAGGAGGTTATCAATGATCCAAAGCAGTATTATTTACCAATATCTAGCCTTGTCGTTGTTGAAAACACAACAAATAAGGGAGGTGGTGCTTGCTGGGATTATTCGGAATTGCAGAAAATTCAAAAAATATGTTCAGAACATGGTCTTTCTTATCACCTTGATGGAGCACGTTTATTCAATGCGTTGGTGGCTAAAAATGAAACACCGATACAGTATGGGAAATTATTTGATTCGATTTCAATTTGCTTATCAAAAGGATTGGGAGCGCCAATAGGTTCGTTATTGTTGTCGTCAGAAAAGAATATCCAAAAGGCCATCCGTATCAGAAAATTATTTGGTGGCGGCATGAGGCAGGTGGGTTATCTTGCTGCAGCTGGTATTTATGCTCTTGACAATAATGTAAATAGATTGAGTGAAGACCATCAACGTGCAGTAGCTCTTGGCGAGGCATTGAAAAAGTCTGATTGGGTAGCTAAAGTAGAACCTATTGAAACAAATATCATTATTTTTCAATTGCACGAGGAATTTGATGAACTACTGTTTTTGAGTGAGTTGGAAAAACATCAGATCAGGATTATATCAATGGGGGAGGGCAAATTGAGAATCGTAACACATCTTGATTTCACCGATATCATGTTGGAGAGGGTTGTAGATGTTCTTCAGCATATGCCACGATAAATATTTAGTCAATTATTTGATTCGTATAGTGGATCAATTTTGTAATGTAATTGTTTTTTGGTCGTCATAGATCTAAAATAATAAAAGATGGAAAAAGTGAGATTAGTTTTACCTTTGATTTTAATACTAACAATAAGTTTGTCTGCTCAAAAAAATAAAAAAACTATGAATGATCAACTGGCCGTGGCTACCTTTGCAAATGGATGTTTTTGGTGTACAGAAGCCATTTTTCAACAATTGAAAGGAGTGGAAACTGTGCTTCCAGGTTATACTGGAGGGGAAGTTGATAATCCTTCCTATGAGGCAGTCTGTACCGGCTCAACAGGGCATGCTGAGGCTATACAGATCACCTTTGATCCATCTGTGATTTCATACAGAGAATTACTGGATGTATTTTTCTATACTCACGATCCAACAACACTTAACCGTCAAGGAGCCGACGTTGGCACCCAATACAGGTCTGCCATCTTTTTTCACAATAAAGAGCAAGAGTCGGATGCAAAAACCATCATAGCTCAATTAACAGAAGAAGGTATTTATGCTGATCCTATTGTTACGGAAGTATCAGCTATTGATGTATATTATCAAGCCGAAGACTACCATATCAATTATTATAATAACAATAAGAACCAGGGCTATTGCAGGGCTGTCATAAATCCTAAGTTAGACAAATTCATGAAGAAATATGGTTCCAAGACCAAATGAAAGAATAAAACAGTAGCGAAATTATGATGCTGTTTAAATGGTCATCGAAAAGATCCTGGTTTCGGGTTTGTTATTAATCAATCTGAGATCAAATGCCATGCATATGTTTCTGACGAACATACGACCCGCTTCCTTGACGATCAGCTTGTTTCCGTTCAATTCTATCAGCCCATCATCAAAGATCTCAGTTAAACGGTTTAAAATACCTGCTTTTGTATCTTCATCAAGATCCAGATTCCATTCAGTTTCCAAATTGCACATTAAATTGAGGATGTGTTTTCTGATGATGAGGTCATTTTCACTAAGCAGATGTCCTCTGAAAATAGGGATGATACCTTGGTTAACCTTTTCTGTATAGGCTTCAACTGATTTTTCATTTTGAGCAAAAGCATACCAGGAATCACTGATGGAAGACATGCCAAGGCCGATCATAAGTTCGGTCTTTCCAGCGGTATACCCCATGAAATTTCTGTGTAAGTTCTTCGATTGCATCGCTTTGTAAAGAGAATCGCTTGGTAAAGCAAAGTGATCCATACCGATTTCAACATATCCTGCATCAAAGAAAAGTTGTTTCCCCAATTCGTATAAATGTCGTTTTTCCTTGTCTTTTGGAAGATCGTTATCATCAAATCCGCGCTGTCCTACACCCTTGATCCATGGCACATGAGCATAGCTGTAATAGGCAATACGATCTGGTTTTAACGCAATGGTATTCTTTATGGTGTTTCTTATACTTTGTTCGTTTTGAAAAGGGAGTCCGAAAACCAAATCATGACTGATAGAGGTATAACCAACTTCCTGTGACAACCTGTGAATTTTTTCTATCTGTTCAAAACTCTGAATTCTATTGATGGCTTTTTGAACTACCGGGTCATAGTCTTGAATACCAAAGCTATTTCGACGAGAACCCAGGTCATATAAGGTTTTTAACTGATCCTCAGACGTATGGTTAGGATGTGCCTCATAGCTAAATTCAAAATCCGAAAATTTTTCAGCCCTTTTGAAAATACCATCGATTAATTTCTTTAAGTTTTCTGAAGAAAAGAAGGTTGGCGTACCGCCTCCTAAATGAATCTCTCTAATCTTAGGTCTCTCAACCAAAAGATCACAATAAAGATCCCATTCTTTTAGTACGGTTTCAATATATGGCTGCTCAACGCTATGCCGTTTGGTGATTCTTTTGTGACAGGCACAAAACGTACATAAATTTTCGCAAAACGGTAAATGAATATACAAACTGATCCCTTCCAGATCATTACTTTCCTTAAAGGCCTTAACTGTTGTTCTCTTCCAGTCTTCAAGAGCGATTCCCTCCTTGTCCCAAAATGGAACTGTTGGATAACTCGTATATCTGGGGCCTGGGATATTGTATTTTTTGATGAGTTCTTTATTCATTTCACGGTTCTTAAATGACCTGTTAAGCTTTGTATTCTTTTACGGCATCAATAAATGCCTTGGCATTGTCTACAGGGATATTAGGTAAAATACCATGCCCTAAATTTACAATGTATTTATCTTTTCCAAAATCATTGATCATTTGAGTGACAATTTTCTTGATCTCTTTGGGAGGTGACAACAATCTCGATGGGTCCATGTTTCCTTGCAAGGTAACACTGTTATGGGTTAGTTCACGAGCTGTTTTAGGGCTAACGGTCCAGTCAACACCTAAGGCAGATACCTTTGATTTTGCCATGTCTTCTAAAGCAAACCAGCATCCCTTGCCAAAAGCGATAACGGGAGCTTCTTCATGAAGTGCGTCAATGATTTGTTTGATGTATCTCCAGGAAAATTCCTGATAGTCAACAGGCGACAGCATTCCTCCCCAGGAATCAAAAATCTGAACGACATCAACACCGGCCTTCACTTTTTCCTTTAAATATGCTATGGTAGTGTCGGTAATTCTTTGCAGTAATTGATGAGCTGCTATTGGTTGAGTAAAACAAAATTCCTTGGCTTTGTCAAAAGACTTGGAGCCTTGGCCTTGAACACAATAACAGAATACGGTCCAGGGTGAGCCAGCGAAACCAATTAACGGAATCTCATTATTGAGCATTTCTTTGGTCATTTTAATAGCTTCCATTACATAACCCAACCTCTCGTTGATGTTAGGAATGATCGTTTGATCAACGTCTTTCTGCGACCTGATTGGATTTGGAAGGTATGGACCAACTCCTGGTTTCATTTCAAAGGGAATATTCATAGCCTGAGGAACTACCAGAATATCTGAAAACAAAATGGCGGCATCCATTCCATATCTTCGTATGGGTTGAACCGTTATTTCAGATGCAAGTTCAGGAGTTTGGCATCGCGTAAAGAAATCGTATTTTTCTCTAATTGCAATAAATTCAGGTAAGTACCTGCCAGCTTGTCGCATCATCCAAACCGGAGGTCTTGAAACGGTTTCACCTCTTAAGGCCTTTAAAAATAAATCGTTTTTGATCATAATTGTAACTTGGTATCACGAAACAGTATACTGTTTTCTCTATCTAATTTTATTATTGTTTTTCGGCTACTTTGGCCATGGAAATATCGATCGCTTGCCCGATCTTTTTGAGATCTTTTCTACTTAAAGCTGATGAAAGAAACCAGGCCTCAAATTGGGAAGGGGGCAAAAACACTCCATGCTCCATCATTTGCCAGAAGAATACTTTAAACTTTTCTGTATCACTCGATTGGGCCGATTTAAAATCGGTAACCTCCTGCTTTGTGAAAAATGCATTGATCATCGAACCAAAATGGTTTACTTGAATATCAACACCATGTTTTTTTGCTGATTCAAGCAGCATCTCCTTTATTTTATTAGCTTTTTTATCGAAAGATTTATAAGGATTTTGTCTTTTGAGTTCTTTTAAAGTAGCAATGCCACAAGCCATGGCAATAGGGTTGCCAGACAGGGTTCCTGCCTGATACATTTCACCTAAAGGCGCTACCATTTCCATGATCTCGTTTCTTGCTCCATACGCACCTACAGGAAATCCACCACCGATCACTTTCCCAAGGCAGGTGATGTCGGCCTCAATTTTCAACAATTCCTGAGCGCCTCCATATTTAGACCTGAATCCTGTCATGACTTCATCGGCAATAAGCAAAATTCCATTTTCACTGGTGATTGTACGGAGTTCTTCAATAAAGCTTTGGCTAGGTTGAACTACACCCATATTACCTGCAATAGGTTCAATGATTACGGCTGCAATATCCTTATGGGCGTCTATATGTTTTTTGACACTTTCAAGATTGTTGAATTCAGCGATCAACGTATTTTTTACGGCGTCATCCGGAACACCTTTGCTTCCGGGTAAACTCAAAGTAGCTAAACCTGATCCGGCGGCAACTAACAAGGCGTCTGAATGACCGTGGTAACAACCCGAAAATTTAATAATTTTGTTATACCCGGTAAAAGCTCTCGCAAGTCTTATCGCACTGAGAACAGCCTCGGTACCTGAATTGACAAAGCGCACCTTATCCATTCCGGGAAAGGCGTCGCAAACCATTTTTGCAAGTTTGATCTCTTTATTGGTAGATGCGCCAAAAGTGTAACCCTTTTTAAGAGCCTTCTTTATTGATCTCTCTACTTTTTTATGACGGTGACCCAGTATCATAGGGCCATATGAAAGAACAAGATCAATGTATTCATTATCGTCAACATCAAAAATCTTACTGCCTTTGGCATGATCTATAAAAATAGGTATACCACCTACCGACTTAAAGGCCCTTACGGGCGAATTCACGGCACCTACAAGATTTTTTTGACCTTTATTGAACAGTTCTACTGATTTTTCTATTTGCATTTTTTGATTGTTTCTTCTTTGGTCAAATTTATTTTCTCAACAGCACTTTTGCTACATCTTTAGCAAAATAAGTAATAATGATGTCTGCACCTGCCCTTTTCATCGACAGTAAACTCTCCATCATAACTTTTTCTTCATCTATCCATCCTTTTTCCGAGGCAGCTTTAATCATCGCATATTCTCCACTAACATTATAACAGGCAACAGGGCGGTCAAAATTGTTCTTAATATCGCGGATTATATCCAGATAGGAGAGTGCCGGCTTGACTATTAAAATATCTGCACCTTCCTGGTCGTCAAAATTGGCTTCTCTTAAAGCCTCATCCCGATTGGCGGGATCCATTTGATAGGTTCTTCGATCACCAAAACTTGGGGTGGAATCAGCCGCGTCACGAAACGGACCATAAAAAGCCGAAGCGTATTTAACGGCGTAAGACATGATGGGAAGGCTTGTAAACCCGGTTTCATCTAATGCTTCGCGTATCGCTAAAACCATTCCATCCATCATTCCTGAAGGTGCAACCATATCTGCCCCTGCTTTCGCGTGAGAAATAACTTGCTTGGCTAAATTCACCAAGGTTGCGTCATTATCTACATCATTGTCATGAATGATCCCGCAGTGTCCATGACTCGTATATTCGCAAAAACAAACATCGGTAATGACATAGAGTTGAGGATAGTGCTTTTTTATAAAGCGAATTGATTTTTGAATAATGCCCTGATCGTTCCATGTTTCTGAGCCAATCTCATCTTTTGAGCTTGGAATACCAAAAAGCAGAATAGCCGGAATATCCAATTGACTTACCTCGTCAAGTTCTTTTGAAAGGGTATCAAGAGAGAATCTTTTGATACCAGGCATGGAAGGGATCTCTGTTTCGATACCTTTTCCTTCCTCAATAAAAACAGGATAGATAAGATCATTGAGCTGCAGGGTGTTTTCCCTTACCAGCCTCCTGATATTTTCAGTTTTTCGAAGTCGCCTTGTTCTGTTTATCATATATGACTTTACTTTATAAAATATGAATTTACCTGATTCAGCACACTTTCAACCGAAGGAAGTTGAGCTTCCACAACAGTTTTGAAGTGTTTCTGAGCTTCAATGGCTGTAGTGCTTCCAATGCAAAATGCTACTTCCTGGTCAACACTATTTTTGCTGAGAAAACTTTCTATACCCGAAGGGCTGAAAAAAAGCAGGCCGTTATACTTTTTAATCAGCTGATTGGGAGTTAACAAGGTCTGGTATGTGATCACTTCATGCAAAGAAATACCGTTTCTGCTTAAAATACCGGGTAATTCATCCCTTCTTTTGTCTCCGCAAAAATAGGTTACTTCTTCATTTTTAATCTGATCTACAAGATAATCAGCCAATTTTGCGGCCGAATTCTCAATATGTGAAACTTTTCCTATTTTTCTTTCAATCAGTCTTTTAGTTCTTCTTCCAACACAATATATATGCGTAAAACTTAGTTCTGAAGCCATAAAGCTATCCGAAATTGCTTCTACGGCATTTTGGCTTGTAAAGATCACGTGTTTTATGGGTTGTTTTACAACAGCCGCTTTGATTCGATTGAACCTGATTGTTATAAAATCACTCATATCAGTTCCTATTTGCTGATTGAGGGTACTTTTTTGCACAATGGATAGATTCTTTGTAGAAAAAATATTGATCTCTTTCTCAACTTCACCTTGCTTTCTCATTAATTTCTTTCCTCCCCGATCGAGAATATAATTTGCTGCAAATGAGGCGAGATCTGAAATATGATTTAAAGGAACTGTTTTTGAAAATTCAACCTTTTGTTTGCCATCTGTACTGAAGAGAGCTCCTTTAAATTTGAGTTCTTCGTCCTTTATCATGGCCAGAGCGCCAATAGGAGCCGAACATCCCCCTTCAAGTTTATTGAGGAATTCTCTTTCTACACCCACACAGATTTCGGTTTCCGTATCGTTAAGCTCTGCACAAATCTGAAGCAGGTCCTTGTCTTTTTCAAGGGCCGCTATCATCACGGCACCCTGAGCAGGAGCAGGGAGCATCCAGTCAAGTTTTAATAAATTATCAGGCAAAAGGCCAATCCGTTTTAGTCCGGCCATCGCGAAAATAGCTCCGTTCCAGTCATTTTCCTTTAACTTCCTTAGTCGGGTATTTACATTGCCTCTTAAACCGGTAATTTCATGATGTGGAAACCGATGTAGCCATTGTGCCTGGCGCCTTAGGCTACCCGTAGCAATGATGGCTTTTTTTCTCGTAAAGAATTCATCATCGGTTTTTAACGCCAGAATATCATGGTGCAAGCCTCTTTTAAGAACTGCTGCTTGTATGATGCCCTGGGGTAAAACAGTTGGAACGTCTTTTAAGGAATGAACGGCAATATCAATTTTGTCATTCAATAAAGCCACGTCAAGATTTTTTGTAAAAACACCAATAGTTCCTAATTCATAAAGTGGTTTGTTAAGAACAGTATCTCCAATAGAATCTATCTTTACGATTTCAGTTTCATGCCCAAGATATTGCAGTTGATTAGAGACAGTATTTGCCTGCCAAAGTGCCAATTCACTGGACCTGGTTCCAATTCTAATAATTTTTTTCATATTAATAATCTGTAGGCTCTAAATTAAATACGTCTTTCATCACTTTGATACTCTGATTGGCCTGTGTATTATCTGATTTCAGATGCATGGCAAATTTAGATACAATCTTATTGATCATTTGAGATGTGACGTCTTCAATAAGTTCTGCATTCACGTCTTGGTGCTTTTTAGAATGCGCAGTAATAGCGTCCTTCTGGATGAGTTCCAGAGATTTTTTAAGAGAATTTATTGCGGGAGTACTTCTTCTGAACATCAACCATTCGTAAAATTCAGATTTGTACTTTTGAATGATTTCTTCCACTAGAGGAATTTGTTTCTTTCTTTCTTCCAGAGTTTCCTGGGTTTTCTTGGATAAAACATCTACATCGATAATCGTGATATTTTCCTTTTGATTGATTTCCGGGTCTGCGTTTCTCGGAATAGAAAGGTCAATAATAAGTTGATTCTTTTCATCCGAAATCATATCTGAAGTTACTGTTGGGCTCGAAGCTCCTGTTGCGACGATAACAATATCTGAAAGCCTGACCTGATTACTTAATTCACGGTGTTCTGCAACCTCAACTGAAACTTCACTTGCCAATTCTTTGGCAACACTTGCTGTACGATTGATCACAGTAATTTGGTGCGCCTTAAGGTATTTAGCACAACTTCTGGCTGTGTTTTGTCCAATATCGCCCAAGCCGTAAACAAGAATTTTTTGTGGACGTTTTTTACTGTAATTATCTTTTATGTATTGTATAGCGGCATATGAAACAGTAGTTGTTCCGGAACTAATACTTGTTCTGTTTTTAGTTTCCTTACTTGCATGAAGAGCCACATTAAAAAGTCTTTCAAGATAAGCATTAACCGTCCCGGCTTCTTTTGCCATTGCAAATGCATCTTTCAATTGACCTACGATCTCATAGTCACCCAGGATCTGGCTTTCGATTCCGGTAGCGATTCTAATCACATGTTCGGCTGCATCACTATTTTTGAAAACGTAAGAAACTTTAGCAAATTCTTCAACGGTACCTTTGGAATATTCACACAATAAAGAAATCAGTTGAAAAGGGTGCTTAGCAAAACCCATAATCTCAATACGATTGCAGGTAGACAGGATAACAACACTTTTAATGTTGATCCTTTTGGCCTCAGACAAAAGTTGCGTTTGATTTTCTTTGCTTAAACTAAAATTACTTCGGGTAACTACATCCGCCTTTTCGTAATTTAAGCCAATTACATAGAATTTTTTGGAATCTGAATTTTTAGTCATATCAGGATGATTCATAGAATTCGTGGTTTGTATTCTTTTGATCAATAAACTTCGGACCAAAATTACGCTACAAGAATTTTTTAAACCATGATTTTTATCACATTATAAAACTGTATTATCTTTTGTCAATAAATACGCTGGAATACAATGAATATAGGTGGTTTCATAAACAATACAAAAACAGTGTTTCGCAAAAATAGAGAGATAGCTTGGGAAAAGATGTCGTTTGAAATAAAAAAAATAACGATAGAAGTTAAAAGCGGAATGTTTAAAAAAAATCTTCCTTGTATGAGTTTCAAGATTGAAAACTATTATATTTACGCTTCATATTTTGTAAAATTAAAACAATTATAATTTGGGAAAGAAAGGTGTGTTATTGGTCAATTTGGGATCTCCGGATAGTACTGAAGTCAAAGATGTTAGACGCTATTTGGGTGAGTTTCTAATGGATGAGCGCGTGATCGATATTCCATACTGGAAACGTTTTTTATTGATCAAAGGAATCATTTTGAACGTTAGACCGAAAAAATCTGCGGCTGCCTATAAAAAAATCTGGTGGAAAGAAGGATCTCCCTTGGTCGTAATTTCCCAAAGATTTACTGATAAGGTCCGAAAAAAAATTGACCTTCCTGTAGCTTTAGGAATGAGATATGGTTCAATGAGTATGGAAAAGGCATTACGTGAATTGGAATCGCAAAAAGTCACTGATGTATACTTGATTCCACTGTATCCTCATTATGCGATGTCATCCTTTGAAACAGTTGTTGAGAAAGCTAACGAATTACTGGCAGATTCTTTTAAAGAGATGAAAATGGAAGTTCTGGCGCCATTCTATAATAAGCCGGATTATATTAAAGTGATGAGTCAGCATCTAGCGAAGGAGTTGGAAGGATTTGACTACGATCATATTTTGTTTTCTTATCATGGAATTCCCGAAAGACATATTTTTAAAGGAGATATAACCGGATCGCATTGTAAGCTCAATGAAACTTGTTGTGAAGTGAAATCTAAGGCTCATGAGACCTGTTACAGGCATCAGTGTTTTGAAACCACAAAAGGTATCGTAAAGGAGCTTGGATTGGAAGAAGGCAAATACAGAAACTCCTTCCAGTCAAGATTGCTGAAAGATCCCTGGCTAAAACCCTATACAGATCATGAACTTGAGGCCATGCCCGAACAAGGAATTAAGAAACTGGCCGTAATTACACCTGCATTCGTATCCGATTGTTTGGAAACCCTTGAAGAGATCGCTATGGAGGGCAAAGATGAGTTTCTGTCCTTTGGAGGAGAAGATTTTAAACATATAAGTTGTTTAAACGATGACGATGCCTGGGTTGAGGTAATGGTGCAATGGATTGAAAAGTGGAATTCTTAATGCAATCTTTATGACTTATTTATATGTGAAATCACTGCATATTATCTTTGTAACTACTTGGTTTGCAGGATTATTTTATATCATTCGTCTGTTCATTTATTACAAGGAAGCCGAAGCCAAGGACGAACCTGCTCAGGGGATTCTTAAAAAACAATATGCGCTTATGAGCAAAAGGCTTTGGTATATCATTACCTGGCCTTCGGCAGTTTTAGCTACTATTTTTGCGATTTGGATGTTAATTTTGCAACCTTTTTGGCTTGAAGCAAATTGGATGATCATTAAACTGATTTTTGTCGGTCTGCTTTATGCCTATCATTGGTCTTGCCAGGTGATGTACAATCAAATAGCAAAAGGTCATTTGAATTTCTCCGCTTTTGGTTTAAGGATTTGGAATGAAGTGGCCACCATTATACTATTTGCCTGCGTTTTCCTCGTTGTCCTTAAAACAACATTAGGCTGGATCTTTGGTGTGGCAGGAATTGTGGGTGTCTCTGTTTTACTGATGCTTGGAATAAAATTATACAAACAGATAAGAGCTAAAAGTAGCTGGGATAAATAAACTCGTATGGAAGAACTCAGTAGAAAACATAAGTTGGTTATCGGTATCCTGTTTGATCTTATAGGAATGCTTTCGTATATTTTTCCTTTAATTGATGTTGTATGGGCTCCTTTATCAGCCTATTTGATGATCAAAATGTACAAGGGAAATACAGGTAAGATAGGTGGACTCATTTCATTTTTGGAAGAAGCTATTCCAGGGCTCGATTTTTTTCCTTCCTTTACGCTTGTTTGGTGTTATGTCTTCTTAATAAGTAAAAAAGATATTACTTAAAAAAACGACCAAGACCCATTCGTTGAAGCATTTTCTTTTCAAAATTCCAGAAAAAAGTAAACTGACCGAAAACCCATCCCACCAGTGGTAGGGTAATTTGATAAATCGGAAATATCAATAGAATTCTAAAGATAACATAAAGTATATAAGGCTTTGTAGTTTCAGGATTCAGTCCAAAGAATTGAGTAACAGGACCTGCAACCCAAGTGGCAAAAGAACCGTTAATAGAGAAAACGAAGATGATCGCAATAACCTGCCAATTTGAACTAATTCCCCATCGCTTTTTCAATTTTTCCATTAGCTTCCTTCTTTTCGGCAAATGTAAGAATAATATGTAAATGAACAAATTTTGAAAAATAAACCTTACACGATTATTCAGGTACAAGTACTGTTTCTGCATATCAACAAGTGTTTTTTTTAGTATCTTCCCGCAAAATATAGGGTATATGAAGAATTTGGCTTTACACTGGAAAATCTTGTTAGGAATGGTACTTGGTGTGGCATTGGGTTTTTTAATGGTCAGTTTTTCGGGAGGGAAGGAAATCGTTCAGGATTGGATCAAACCCTTTGGCACCATTTTTATAAACGCATTAAAACTGATTGCAGTACCCCTGATTTTAGGTTCCCTGATAACCGGAGTTTCTAATTTAAAAGACATTTCTAAATTGTCAAAAATGGGAGGGAAGACAGTTTTGATGTATTTGATTACAACAGTTGTTGCAGTAACCATAGGACTGTTGTTGGTAAACGTCATACAACCTGGTGAATCGATTAGTGAGAAAACCAGAACCGAACTGGTTGCCAATTATTCACAAAGCACTGAAAAATATAAAGAAGAAGCAGCAAATCAACAAAATAGTGGCCCCTTGCAGGCGCTGGAAGATCTTGTTCCTGATAATATCATTGGAGCTTCGGGAGAGAACAAGAATATGCTTCAGGTTATCTTTTTTGCTATTTTTTTCGGAGTAGGTTTGATTCTTTTGCCGGAAGAAAAGGCAAAACCGGTAAAAGATTTTTTTGACAGTTTTAACGAGGTGATCCTGAAAATGATTGATCTGATCATGCTGGCTGCGCCATATGGAGTATTTGCCTTATTGGCTGCGCTCATCGTAGAATCTCCAAGTGCCGATCTTTTTAAAGCACTAGGTTGGTATGCTCTGTCAGTGGTTCTAGGTTTGTCGATCATGATCGTTTTCTATACTACCTTGGTACTGATCTTCACCGGGAAAAAGCCCAAAGAGTTTTTGCAAGGTATATCCCCTGCGCAGCTGCTTGCTTTTTCTACCAGCTCCAGCGCGGCTACCCTTCCTGTTACGATGGAAAGAGTGCATGAGCATTTAGGAGTAGATGAAGAGGTTTCCAGTTTTGTATTACCTATAGGTGCTACGATCAATATGGATGGAACAAGCTTGTATCAGGCGGTTGCGGCAGTATTTATTGCCCAGGCTTTTGGAATGGACCTGTCCTTAGGAGTACAATTAGGCATAGTGGCCACAGCAACTCTGGCAAGTATTGGATCGGCAGCGGTTCCTGGTGCCGGTATGGTAATGCTTGTGATCGTTTTAGCTCAGGCCGGGATTCCTGAGGCTGGATTGGCGCTGATATTCGCAGTAGACAGACCCTTGGATATGTGCAGAACAGTGGTCAATGTGACTGGCGATGCTACTGTTTCTATGCTGGTGGCTAAATCAGAAAATAAGTTGAGTGAACCTAAGGTAAAAGACTGGGATGACAACTATAAAGCGTAGGAATATGTTCCTGATACTGATTAAGGAAATTTGACCTTGTTGTGTCAGATAAGATTTTACCAGCGAATCAGCACACTACCCCAGGTAAAGCCACTTCCGAATGCAGCCAGTAAAACTACATCTCCATCTTTGACTTTTCCTTTCTCCCAGGCTTCGCTAAGCGCAATTATAATAGAGGCAGCTGTTGTGTTTCCATAATTCATGATATTGTTATAAACCTGATCATCTCTAAGTTTAAATTTATGTTGGATAAATTGAGAGATCCTTAAATTTGCCTGATGTGGAATAAAAAGGTCTATATCTGCAGGAGCCAAATTATTGGTTGCCAAGGCTTCCATCATAACCTCACTAAACCTCACAATGGCGTTTTTAAATACAAAGGTTCCATCCATATAGGGGAAGTAGGAAATATCTTCTTCCTTAGAATTTAGTATTTCAGGTACCCAGTGTTTGATGCTAGGTGACGCTACAATCAATTTGTCGGCAAACTTACCCTGACTGTGCAGATGAGATGATAGAATACCTTTTTGATTGTCATCAGTTCTGGAAAGAACACAGGCACCTGCGCCATCACCAAATATAACTGACACACCTCTTCCTCTTGTAGACTTATCCAGTCCGTTACTGTGGTATTCTGAACCGATCACAAGAATATTTTTATACATTCCTGTTTTTATAAACTGGTCAGCTGTAGAAAGGGCATAGACGAATCCGGAGCATTGATTTCGAATATCCAAAGCACCAACTGTATCCATATCGAGCATATCCTGTATCTGAACCCCGCATCCCGGAAAGTAAAAATCAGGGCTCAGCGTGGCAAAGATTATAAAATCAATATCTTCTTTGGTCATACCGGCTCTTTCAATAGCAATTCGGGCAGCTTTGGCCCCCATAGTTGCTGACGTTTCATCACTGCCTTCTTCGATCCAATGTCTTTGTTTGATACCTGTTCTTTCCTGGATCCATTCATCATTGGTTTCCATTATTTTCGAAAGGTCATCATTGGTGACGATATTGTCAGGTACGTAAAAACCGAGACCGGTAATTTTAGAGTTATACATATATAATGCTAATTAGTTTTATCCAGTTATTTGAAAATGAAGTGCTGCCCATATTTTGGCCCCATAGCCGGTCAGTAATGTTTCACTTCTTTTGAGTTGTTCCTACTAACAAATATACTCATTTCATTCGATTTGTTTGGTGAGGTGCTGCTTAGGAGGTTGACTTCACGGAGTGGTATTATGTCATCTTGTCATAAATGTTGTTTTGGTATTCGTTTTGATTAGGCTAGGTGTACATATTAAAACTATAAACTAAATAATTATGGCAAAAGGAAAAATAAATGTGGCAGTGGAGAATATCTTTCCGTTGATCAAACGGTTTTTGTATTCTGATCATGAAATATTTTTAAGGGAATTGATCTCGAATGCTACAGATGCAACTTTAAAGTTAAAACACCTTGCATCCATAGGTGAGTTCAAAGGCGATGCAGATAATATGAGACTTGAAGTTAAGATTGATAAGGAAGGCAAAAAGCTACATATCATTGACCAGGGTATCGGAATGTCTCAGGACGAAGTAAAGAAATACATCAATGATATTGCTTTTTCAGGAGCAGAGGAGTTTCTAGAAAAATTCAAGGATGAGAAGAATGACTCAGGTATCATCGGACATTTTGGCTTGGGCTTCTATTCGTCATTTATGGTGGCTAAGGAGGTTGAGATCATTACAAAATCGTTCAATGAAGAAGAAAACGGTGCACATTGGATTTGTGATGGCTCACCAGAGTATTCCTTAAAAAAATCAGATAAAAAAGATAGGGGTACTGAAATCATCCTGCATATTGATGATGATTCTTTAGAATTTTTAGAAGAAAGCAGGATCAATGAATTATTGAATAAATACAATAAATTCATGCCGGTTCCTATCAAATTTGGAACAGAAGAAGTAGCTGATCCTGAGCATGACCCTCAAACCATCACTGACAAAGATGGTAAGGAAACCAAGGAGCCTCAGAAAATGATTACTGTAGACAGGATCATTAACAATCCGAATCCGGCCTGGACCAAACAGCCAAGTGATTTGAATGATGAAGAATACAAAAGCTTTTACAGAGAATTGTATCCTATGCAGTTTGAAGAACCGCTTTTTCATATCCATTTGAATGTGGATTATCCTTTTAATCTTACGGGAATTCTTTATTTCCCTAAGCTTACAAACAATATGGACGTTCAGAAGGATAGAATTCAATTGTATCAGAATCAGGTGTTCGTAACCGATAATGTGGAGGGTATTGTTCCTGATTTTCTTCAGATGCTAAGAGGAGTAATCGATTCTCCTGACATCCCCTTAAATGTTTCAAGAAGCTATTTACAGGCTGATGGCGCGGTTAAGAAGATATCTTCATATATTTCTAAAAAAGTGGCCGATAAACTGAGTTCCTTGTTTAAAAATGACAGGGAAGGGTTTGAAAAGAAATGGAATGATATCAAGATCGTAATTGAATACGGAATGTTGTCAGAGCCTAAATTTTTCGAGAAAGCTCAGAAATTCGCCTTGTTTCCAACTACTAAGGATGCCTATTTTACTTTTGAGGAATTTAAAGAAAAAGTCAAAGCAGCTCAAACTGATAAAGATGGTAATCTAATCGTATTATATGCCAATAACCTGGAAGAACAGCATGGTTTTATTGCCGAAGCAGAAGGGAAAGGTTATGAAGTACTCTTACTTGACTCTCCAATAGCTCCTCACTTGATCCAAAAATTGGAAACGGAAGGAGAGAAGGTGAAGTTTGCAAGAGTTGATGCTGATTCGATAGACAAGTTAATTCAGAAAGAAGATGAGCAGATATCAAAACTTTCCGATTCCGATCAGGAGAAGCTTAAAGGTTATATCGAGGAAATTGTACCGAAAGAAAAGTATTCTGTGCAATTGGAGGCTATGGATTCAATGTCGAACCCGTTTATTATTACCCAACCTGAGTTTATGCGAAGGATGAAGGAAATGCAGCAAACCGGAGGCGGAGGTATGATGGGAATGGGTGGTTTTCCAGAGATGTATAATCTTGTGGTAAATACAAACAGTGACCTCATGCAAAAGATCCTTAAAGCAAAAGGAAAGCGAAGTGAATATATTAATCAGGCACTTGATCTTGCGAGATTATCTCAAAACCTTTTACAAGGGAAGGAGATGACAGAATTCATTAAGCGCAGTTATGTTTTGATGAATAATTAAAATTCTGATGATACAAAATGAGAGACCTTCTGAAAAGAAGGTCTTTTTTTATCTCAATATTTGTATAGAGTACAAGGCATTTGTCTTTTGAACGGATTCATAGTAATTTGGATTGAGGGCTTCACTTCCGAGGGTTTCGGAGCTGAGGGCTTCACTTCTCACCCCCTCACTTCCGAGGGCTTCACGTCCGAGGGTTTCACGGCCCATGCCCTGATTGATTAGGATTCAAGAAATAATCATTGTAAACAAAAAGTCCGATTGAATTTATTCAATCGGACTTTTCATTAAATCATTAAATCAATATATCATTAATCAATTGGAAAGTCAAAATACGTTTCAGGAAAAGGTTCATCTTTTAAAGTAAAATGCCACCATTCCTTTTCATAAGATTGCCATCCATGTTTTTCCATTCTTCTTTTCAGCAACATTCTTAAAGAATGCTGGTTCTTTGTAATTGATTGGGTATGTGCCGTACTTGACACTTCATCAAACAGATCATAAGGGCTTCCCATATTAAGAATCTGCTTGGTTTTTAATGAAACAATGGTTAGATCAACAGTGCTTCCGCGGCTATGGCCTGATTTTACAGATATATACCCTTTTGAGAATAACTCTCTTTTATCAACATTTGGATAATATTGTAGCTTCATAGTTGTGTCGCTTTCGTCTTCCGCCCATTGCACAAATTGATCTGTGGCGCGCTGAGGTCGGTAGGCATCGTAAATAAGGAGCCCAAAACCGAGTCTTTCCAATTCATCCTGTACTTTTTTAAGAGCATAAGCTGCATCTTTGGTAAGTAAACATATTGGTTTGTCATAACCAACAATGCGTTGACCTACAAAGTTGTTCTCCCCATAGTATCTTAGATCGGATCTAAGGTTCGGCATGATTTCTTTTAGGTCGACAAAATCTTCCTTCGAAGGTGGTTCGTTGGAGCCTTTATCGCTTAAAGTAGAAAAACTTAATAGCGCAAATACGACGATACTTTTTAAAATTATATTCAGTTTCATTATTGCAATTGTTAAGAATGCTTGTTTAGAACGAAGTTTTAACATTTTTAGTATTTTCTTCACTTAATTTTTTAACATTTGAGGGCTTGGTTGAGAAATGATACTTACACTTTTTATCTTAATACAGTATTTAGGCTGATATTTTTGGCTAACCCTTTCATAAATATAGTTTTAACCTTATAACTTAGATAGTTATTAAGGTTCAATAACAAATGGAAATAAAATCATGATCAATAAAACAGCAAAAGCAACACCTAGAAAAACACCAAAGGAGAGAGGTCGTGAGATATTATTCATAAAGAAAATTTGATAGAAGGAAACCACGTTATAGGTTTTTAAAGCTGTAATATCCCATTGAGTGAAGCATATAGAGAAAAAGGAATACTGATTAAACAAAAATATCATTTAAGATTTTGGCGAGCCTGATTCCAGATTTTTGCAATTGGGACCTGACCAGTTCAAAGTGGTCATATGAATATCTATAGCTCAATTTTTCGTCTTGTTTAGCCGAATTATATACTTTTTTCGCCAATGTTTGAGATTCATAAGTCCAATCCAGAACAGAGCCTTCTTCAATACTTTGGATTTGGACCTTGGATAAATTGGAGCTAGTTGCAGCCAATTCAGAATAACTCATATTGTAAAATTCGATCATTTCAGAATCCCATACCCGATGAAGATTTGACTTTTTATAATGCCATAAAACTTTGATGTCATTGCCACCTTTATCTTCTGCACGCCCAACATGTAGAGGCTGGTGAAGATCTCCTACTAGGTGCACCAAAAATTTCAGATAAAAAATTTTATCTTCCTGTGAAGAATTAGGGTCCTTTAGTATGTTAATACAATGTTCTATACCCATCACAATGTCTCCCTTTTTATCTTTCTTACTGTCTTCGTATTTCGTATCAAAAGGAAAGTTTACATAATGCCAGGTGTAAAATTTGTCGTAGGTATCATCCGATTTGATATTATCTCCAAAGGTAGATACAATGGCAAGGCCTTGTCCTTGTAATAAACTTTCAATCTGTTTTTTGGCTTTCTTGGTTAAATGTTTTTCGGCAATTTCCCCAATGGTTCGATGCCCTGTGGCACCCCAGTAAGGACTTGTTGCTGAAATGTTTTGCTGAAAAATAAATGAAATAACAAGTAAGATAATGATCTGCTTCATGGTAGGGTTTTAAAGCTGATAAAGGTATAAAAAAAAGAGGGTTTATTTTAAATAAACCCTCTCGTTACACAAATTTAATCTAATCAACGTTTTTAGGTCAAGAGATCACAATTATGGAAAAACTCTTAATGTTCATTCATCCTGAAGTCAGGGTAGGCATCCATTCCATGCTCGTATCCATCAAGACCTTCAATCTCTTCTTTTTCAGAAACTCTGATACCAACGGTCTTTTTCATAACGTAAAGTATGATAAAAGAAGAAAGGATACATATCGCCGCATATGATGCAATTCCAACCAATTGTGAGATCAACTGATCGACTCCGGCCAAGGCTCCGAAAATACCCACGGCTAAAGTACCCCAGATACCACAGATCAAGTGAACTGCAATTGCTCCAACAGGATCATCCAGTTTAATTTTATCTACAAATGCTACGGCAAAGACAATTATTGCTCCACCAATACTACCTATCAAGATTGCATCTGTAGGTGACATTTGATCGGCACCGGCCGTTATACTCACAAGACCACCAAGGATACCATTCAGATACATAGTAAGGTCAAGATTTTTATACATTGCTGTAGAAACTAAGAAAGATACTACACCACCTGCGGCGGCAGCCAAACATGTAGTCACTAAAGTTAGTGAGGTCAATTCAGGATCAGCAGAAAGTACAGAACCTCCGTTAAATCCAAACCATCCTAACCAAAGGATTAAAACACCTGCGGTTGCTATTGGGATATTGTGCCCGGGAATCGCCATAGGCTTTCCGTCTTTGAATTTTCCAATACGCGCTCCTAATAACCAAACGGCAACCAAAGCAGCCCATCCACCTACGGAGTGAACCAAAGTAGAACCGGCAAAGTCATAAAAAGGAGTTTCTCTCATGTCTAAAAATCCGCCACCCCATTTCCAGGAACCTGCCAATGGATAGACTAGACCAACATAAAGGATAACGAAGACCATAAAGGGAACAATCTTGATTCTTTCAGCTACAGCACCAGATACAATGGTTGCTGCTGTTGCTGCAAACATACCCTGGAAAAGGAAATCTGTCCACCAGGTATAGCCACCGTCTGCGTATGCTGGGGTCATTCCTCCTTCAGGAGCAGCGATACCGAAACCTGCAAATCCGAAAAATCCAGATGAACCTTCAGCAAAGCCAGGGTACATCAAATTGAATCCAACCAGGCTGTAAAGCAATAGCCCAACAGTAATGATAAAGATGTTTTTGAATAAAATGTTAATGGTGTTTTTTTGTCTGGTCAAGCCTATTTCCAGGAAAGCGAAGCCCAAGTGCATAAAGAAAACCAGAGCTGTACAGATCATCATCCATACATTGTTTATAGTAAGTAATTCCATGTCTAAATTAGTTTTTCGTTAGTTTTTATTTTAAAGTGTCCCCGCCTTTTTCACCGGTCCTTATTCTATAGCAATCAGTGATATCTGACACAAAGATCTTTCCATCTCCAACCTCACCGGTTGATGCGGCATCAAGAATGGCTTTGATTGTAATTTCTTCAAAATCATCATTGACTACGATAGACAGAAAACGTCTTTGAATACTGCTAGTACTGTAAGAAACTCCTCTGTAGACATGACCTTCTTTTTCGTTGCCACGACCGGTTGCATCCCAATAAGAGAAGAAGTTTACTCCAATGCCGTGTAGTGCTTCTTTTACATCAGAATATTTTGATTTTCTGATAATTGCTTCGATTTTTTTCATAATTAAATATTGTTTAGAATTTGTATACTGCTGCTACTAAAAAGGATGCCAAAGAACCAGTTGGTTCAAGATCGTCGTTCAAGAATGTATCTTCACTTGTTGTGTCAATTCTGAATTCAGGAATGATCATTAGATCCCCGATGGCATAATTTCCTGTTAAAGTGAATTCGAATACATTTGCATCTCCATCATTATTGTAACCTCCAATAGCGCCAACACCACCTTTGCCTTCTCCGAAGTATTCAGCTCTGAAACCTAAAACAAAAGATTCTGAAGTTTGTAATTGTGGATAAATGGCAACACCATAAAAAGAGGCATCTGTATCATTGTCAACATAATACGTTGAGTTCAAGCCTAAGAAAAATGAGTCGCTAATATCGAAACCTGTAGTAAGGTCAACTTGAAATTGAGGTCCATATAAGAAGTTAAGGTATGTTCCTTTAAATCCAACCTGTGCGCCTAAAGTATAATTGTTTGTTGGGTTAAAGTTAGTAAGATCATTGTCATTCATAATGGCTCCCATCAACGACCAGTCATCGTTAATTGCATAGTCCAATTTCAAACCAGTATGAGAGAAAGGTCCGTAAGAGAACATGTAGGACGTAGAATAGTTAAAATTCCCTGTTGGAGAAATAACTTCATACCCTAAGAAAGTATTGAAGTTACCAAATGTCAAAGTAACTTTATCAGATACATTCCAGTATACATATAGTTGATTCACTACTTGAGAACTATTTCCAAGATCTGGTGCACCGTCACCATCAATATCCCATTGAAGTGATCCGAATACGGCATCAGTACCTCTTGGACCAAATACCAAATCAGCTACTGCACCAACTTTTTTTCCTTCATAAGAAATAATTGCATTTGCCATACC